>Ga0310886_10000138_pt1 | contig 16334 bp, 13 predicted proteins | sample T60D3metaG_FD_202511 | JGI IMG/M metagenome (GOLD analysis project Ga0310886, IMG submission 202511) | Lab incubated soil microbial communities from West Virginia University Organic Research Farm, Morgantown, WV, United States - T60D3 | ecosystem: Environmental > Terrestrial > Soil >...
AATTTACAACTAAGATCTTGATGCCTAGTTTGTTACAATATTTGTTGCATACCCAGTTGAAAGTATACCTCTATAGAGTACATAGTAACTATTAGGACAATTGTTAAATCCTTTATCGAGATAGTTTATTCAAGGTGAGTAAGAACACAAATTTATATCCGGAGGAAGGAAAATTATGCATGGGTTGTTTTCATCAAAGATTTAATCATCGATATAACATGGGAGAGCAAAATAATTGCCTTTTATGTGATCACCCGAAATGCGATTGTATCCAGTTTATCGAATGGATTTGATCTGCCTTAATCATGGTTTTTGATAGTACCTAATAATCGGTATACGAAGATATATTTGTATGATATTATTTATTTCCCAAAAATAAAACAAGATAATATAAAATCTGCCTTATTCCTACAGATCGATCCAAATGTTAATAATTTCGATAGAATATTTTGATATATTATATGGCGAAAGACAAGTGACTCCTTTGTAAAGGATCATGTTTGATTCTTGTCGATTATGTCTTCTCCAATATGACACCACCCACACTTGAGTTTAAATTAATTATAGACAAATGTCATGAGCGTTTTACATAATAACATAGGAAGGGTAAAGTATTCATTTCCTCCCACTTCTTCTTACTAGGTTCATGTTGTTGCTAATTATTTTATGTTAGACTATTATAAGCCACCATTCACAACTAAAGTTCTAGTAGATTTACCATAATTAACGAAGTCATCAAATTTTGCCTTTCGTACTTTGATGATATTTGTTATTGTACTTGTAATTAGTGGATTGTTAGATGCTTTATGTTGCCTCAAATAATTCAAGGCAATATCATAGTCGTGGATATCGCCAAGCATTCCTTGAATTTTTTCAAGATGTTCGAGGATCTTTTGATAATTATTGTCAATTAATACATCCATGTCATCGTTTATATTCCTTTTGCTGGTATCATTCTCCTCTTTATTTATTACAAGTTCGATTAAATAGCGCAATTTCTTTGAATCTTTTCTTAGTTCGTGTAACTCCGTGATTTTACTATCATCGCCAATTACGATTGGGATCCTCGTTTCTATTTTATTCTTTAATTTTCTGGAGATTTTTGCTAACCTTTTCATTGAATTTCCTTCAAAATTCTTATCAGTCTTATTTTTGTCGTACAAACTGGGGACAACTATTCTTCTTAAATCTAAAGCAATTGTTCTAGCTTCTTCAAGTTGATTTTCTTTTTCTTGGACTAGAGGGTTCTCATAATGCTCTAATTGTTGTTCATGCATCTTACCTTCCCTAGCCAACTTTTCAAGAATTATGTCAATATCTCGTATATTACTATTAATTCTGAAAAGTCTTTTACCTACACTAGCAAACTCTTTGAATTTCTTTTTTTTCCGGATTTGTTTAGGACTTGACTGGTAGGTTGCTTCGAGTCTTCGAAGTGATGTTCGCATATGGTGAATGTTATCTTCCGTTGGATTTTCCAAATACTTTTCCAATTTTGTATAAACTCTTTTAATGTTTTGAGTACAGTTATCAATATATGTATTGACATCAAAATGGATATAGTAATATTCCAACATACAATACTACGCTACTATTATACTAATTTAAGTATTATATACATAACTAAGAGACTTGAATCTCCTTTGAAAGTTGATGGGTAGACTACAGTAAATATGCTAATTATCAATAGGATGGGATGAATGAAGTAATCATCATCCATTTACTCTCAAAAGCGATCTATAAACGAGACTAAATATTTACATAATTTCTATATTTTGTTTTCCATTTCGGCTTGGAAAGAATCTTATATCCTAAATCATTATTCAATTTTTTTTGGTCTCCAAATATCTACAAGTTCAGATCTAAAATTACAATGCAGATCGATAGATCTCCAATTTTCAATACTTAATTTTAGTTGAACGATAGTGCAGGTTGGTATCCTTATTTTTCTGTTGATCAGAATACTTGCTAATTCTTCTAAATCGGGATTGTGTCCAATGATCAGTAATTTTTGTTTGTCATTTGATACAGTATCTAGTGCATTTATGTAAGCTTCAACACCACCTCGGTGCAATGAAAAGTTGACTTCAACGAGATTATTATACCCAGAATATCTACACAGGTATTTGGTAGTTTCAATGGCTCTAAGCGCTGAAGAGGTTATGATGGTATCCGGTAATATGTTCATTTTTTTTAGGTGCTCTCCCATTTTGATTGCCTCTCTTCTGCCTCTCTTGTTAAGTGGCCTGTCGTGATCATCCACCTTTTTATCCTTCCAACTGGATTTTGCATGTCTGAGTATTAATAAGACTTTGTGAATATTCTCAGCCCCATTGACACGCATGAAAGCATTATCGATAACATACTAAAAAAGTATCCTGATTAATTATAGAAACGCTATTTACAACAAGAGATTTCATTAAAATAGGAATTAGTATGTAGTAGAATTGCGATAATCAAAAAATATTTCAAGAAAAAGTATTCACATTAAATTACCCATACCACGATTCTAAATTACATGACACAACCACCGACACCAAGTTTTGAATATTTGTAAATTGCAGGACCAAAATAAACCAGTTATTTCTATCAAAGATAAAGGCATCAATTAGAAGCCCACTTGGTGCAACTTTCTCATGCTTTTGTGTATCATAATGTCGTAAACCGTCGTCAAGGTTATCGGAACGTTGGTATTAACATCCCACATTACTATTACACTTATGACGTGAATGTAGTCTTTACTTTTCATGCGAAATCAAGTATTCTTGTGTGTATAATCATGTCCAATTCAAATATAAGGTAGTTGTATATTTTGACAGTAGATCACATATCTCAAACTTTTAGAATAGATGAATTTTCCTTATACATACTCTTGTACAACTACATGGAGTCTTTGTACCTGGAAACGCATGATTTGCGCAAAGGATTTCGCGATGAAGATCATGTTATGTTACTGTGAAGGAATCATAATGAACTGATTATTTATGAGAGTGTATGTTAACTGTTATACTGTAAAAAGATCGAAATTTCAAAAGAAGTGACTACATTACATAATAATTTATAATGCATTTTAATATTATTTAAAAATTCAATAAAAATTATGGCCAATTAATAATTTTCATCGATAGTGATAAATAATGATTATTATTTGTCTATAGATGATAATAAAATTGAAAATAATCTCCCTATGTTGTGTTATATCGTCATCCAAAAATGTCCGTCGGTCATTTTCTTTTATAGTTATCCTTAGATTATTGACTTACGCATTAGACCGCCAAACAATAAGGAGGATGGGAGTGGCTTTATGAGTAATAATCCAAGAGGTCTTCCGTTAACTAGAGCTCATATAGAGCGAATATTTCCTAAATTGACCGATGAACAGATTAGTAGAATGCAAGAGCGAGGTCACTTACGTTCAGTAAAACTCGGAGAAGTCTTAGTTGAGCAGGGGGATAGTAACGTTCCTTTCTTTGTAGTGGTATCAGGCGAAATTGAGATTCTTCGTCCTTCCGGTGACATTGAGACCCTTATTACCGTACATGGCCCAGGTCAGTTTACAGGAGAGATCAACATGCTTTCTGGACGTCGGGCTCTCTTTCGTGCACGTGCAACAAAACCAGGTAACGTAATTGAAATGGATCGTCAAAATATGATGGCTTTGCTTCAAAGCGACGCTGAGATAGGTGATATCCTGATGCGGGCTTTCATTCTGCGTCGTGTGGAATTAGTGGCAGCTGGAGTCGGAGACGTTGTGCTCATTGGTTCATCCAATTCGGCCCGCACGTTTCAGATCAAAGAGTTTCTCATGCGCAACGGACACCCCTACAACTACATAGACCTTGAAAACGATTCAGAAGTACAACATCTATTGGATAATTTCCATATTTTAGCCAACGACATACCTGTTCTGATATGTCAAGGTAAATTTGTGCTACGAAATCCCAATAACCAACAAATCGCTAATTGCTTGGGCTTTAATGAATTAATTAACCAAACCGCACTGAGAGATCTAGTTATTATCGGTGCCGGTCCCTCTGGGTTAGCTGCGGCAGTATACGGGGCTTCTGAAGGACTCGATGTCTTAGTGATGGAAACTAGCTCGCCGGGTGGACAAGCAGGTTCAAGTTCAAGAATCGAAAATTACTTGGGATTTCCAACTGGTATATCGGGCCAGGATCTTGCGAGTAGAGCCTACACTCAAGCGCAAAAGTTTGGTGCAGAGATCCTTATCACCAAAGGGTTACGACTCTCCTGTGGCGGCAAACCCTACATAGTTGAAAATGAGGATGGATCTAAAATACCTACACGTACAGTCATAATTGCAACGGGGGCTGAGTATAGGAGGCTGAGATTAAAAAATCTGCAACGTTTTGAAGGTATGGGCGTTTACTACGGAGCAACGTTTTTGGAATCACAGTTATGTAAAGGGGATGAAGTAATTGTTGTTGGAGGAGGAAACTCGGCTGGTCAGGCAGCTGTCTTCTTGGCAGAGTCGGCAAAGTGTGTACACATGCTCATTAGATCTGCCGGCTTGGCAGAAAGCATGTCACGCTATCTTATCCGCCGGATCGAAGATACTCCCAAGATTATACTACATACGCACACGGAGATCATAACACTCGAAGGAGACATTCACCTCGAATCTGTACAGTGGCAAAACAGTATAACTAAGGAGATAGAGGAGCATAAAATTAGTAATGTGTTTGTCATGGCAGGCGCTGCTCCAAACACCTCATGGCTTGATGGCTGTATCGCTCTTGACTCTAAAGGCTTTATCAAAACTGGTGCTGATCTGTCACCAGAATATCTGAGTAATATAGGTTGGCCAGTTGCACGTCAACCATACTCATTTGAAACCAGTTTGCCTGGAATTTTTGCTGTGGGTGACGTGCGTGCTGGCAGTATCAAGCGAGTTGCATCCGCTGTGGGAGAAGGATCAGTTGCGATCTCATTTATTCATAAAGTACTTCAGGAATGAATATGAAAATAGGTTAATTAAGGCACCATGATGGAGAATTATTTTATTATTCCTAAATATGCAACATTTCACAAAAATTAGGTCGAATATCATATCATTATGTTTATCGGATTTGGTTGAAAAACAACCTACTTTTGAAACGTTACCAATAATAAGATGCTATCAGGTATCTGATCTTCAAGTCTGTTGCTAAGATAATTTGGAAATATTTTGCATGGATTAAATAAGCATAAATCATTTCAAAAATACAGTACCAAATTAGACATTAGGTAAAAAGATTATTAATTCTGATTTTATCTAGGATAGCTGATATTTATACTATAATTGGAAAATACTATCATGACAAGGGATAGTCATCAAGGTATTCTTGGAATACACCATATCACAGCTATAGCCGGTAACCCCCAAAAAAATATTGACTTTTACACTGGTTTTTTAGGATTACGACTAGTCAAATTAACCGTTAACTTTGATGATCCACAAACATATCATTTCTATTATGGAGATGATATTGGGAGACCAGGTACAATACTGACATTTTTCCCTTGGCAGAACATGCCAAAAGGTTTTAGAGGAACAGGCCAAGTAATTACCACAGCCTTTTTGATACCCGAAAGTTCAATAGAATATTGGATTAACAGACTAAAAAGTCAAGGAGTAAGTTATACTGGTCCGACCAAGAGGTTCGATGATGTTGATGAACAAGTTATTACGTTTTATGATCCAGATGGTATGGAAATAGAACTAGTTGCACATAAGGACGCTGAGACAAAAAAAGATCATGTTTGGAGAAAAGGCCCTATTCCCGAGGAATATGCTACTAGAGGATTTTATTCAGCAACCCTTTCCTTGGAAGGATATGAACGAACAGCGGATCTCTTAATTGAAAACATGGGTTTCTCAAAAACTAAGAGTGAAGGAAATAGATTCCGATTTGAAATTAAAGATAAAGAAAAAATAATAGATGGTTTCTACAGTAACAAACAAAAAAGAGAACTCGATCTTTTGAATTCTCCATCTACTGTGGATCTTGTATGTCTACCATATACTCAACGAGGTTCTATGGGAGTGGGTACTGTCCATCACATTGCATGGCGAACTCCAACTGATGAAAGCCAGTTGGATATGCGAAAAATAATAATTAATACGGGTTTGGATGCTACCCCTGTAATTGATAGAACATATTTTCATTCAGTATATTTCAGAGAACCTGGCGGTATTCTATTTGAAATAGCAACTGATCCACCTGGATTTATGATAGACCAAAAAGAGGAGGAGCTGGGACAAAAGCTCTTACTACCTGAATGGTTAGAACCCGACCGCAAATATCTTGAGAAAGTGCTTCCCAAAATTAGTACACCATCGCTTGATAAATTTTCTTCTCCTTCTCCTTCTCCTTCTGATCAAACTAGTAAACTAAGTGAAAGATAATGAAGCAACCTGATTTTAAATACCGTTTTATTCCTTCCCAGTCACAACAACAAGTAGCAGACAATTCTGATCAAGCATATAGGCCCAAAGACAATAAATCAAAAACATTGACTTTATTACTGCTTCATGGCACAGGTGGAAATGAGGATGATTTGATACAAGTTGGTCAAATGATATCGCCTTCTGCATCATTATTAAGTCCTCGGGGAAAGGTGTTGGAAAATGGAATGCCTCGATTTTTTAAGCGACTCGCCGAAGGTGTATTTGATTTGGAGGACTTGAAGTTTAGGACCCGCGAATTGGCTGATTTTGTTAAGGATACATCAAGCATTTACGGTTTTGATCTAAACAAGACAATTGCAGTAGGATTTTCTAATGGTGCAAATATAGCAGCAAGTCTTCTTCTTTCATATCCGGGAACCCTAATGGGTGCGATCCTATTTAGGGCAATGGTCCCATTCATACCAAATTCTCCACTCGATCTATCTGATAAAAAGGTGCTATTATCTGCAGGAGTGTATGATCCAATAGTATCAGAAAGTCAAACACAAAGTCTCTATAATATTCTAAAAAAAAGTAGAACAAATGTGACTTTGAAATGGCAGCAATCGGGACATAATCTTACAGAGTCAGACATATTAGACGCAAAAGAATGGTTGTCTGAAAGCATTCGTTAGATGTGATGGGCCTTTATCCTGTTTCTACTCAATTTCGGTAGTCATCATAGATTTGGATTCAATAAATCTATTACTAAACCCACCCACCTGACCCATTGCAATATACTGCTTTTTAGTATTAAACAGGTTAAGAAAATAATATTTTGAAATAAAATTAGAAAAAAATCTATTATTTATCCCATTTCCTTTTTTGACTTCACATGATTATTACAATCATCAATATGTCAAAAATACAAATATTAGCTAAGATAGATGCATTCTGCGTGCGTTTTATTTCTGGTAATCAATAATAATTATCTTGTGAAATGAGCAAACTATTTTGATATCTAGATACTTATTAAATTGAATGTTGAACCCATTTCTCATAGACATAGATTCGAGTCCCATCTCTGGCACTAATAACAACCAATTATACTATGTTTTGATATAATTTTACTGTTTCAGATGTTTAAATTTCAAAAGAAAGATATATTCAACCATGATGTAACCTTGGTTCACAACTATCTAAACTCCACAAAATAATACAATTGGTATCCATTTGTTACATGTCAATTGAATATTTATAACAACGTACCTTGTTATCAATGGTATGGGGTTCGGAAAATACGGAAATATGGGAAGAAGTATCTTGGACCGAGATTCATCGATACGATTTGTAACGATATTTGATACTCGTACTGAAAGTATAGTGTTTTCAGAACATCAACCCGGAGCTACCAATTTGTTATCAAGGGAAGAAAGTCAGGAGTCTCTTCAGTTGGCGATTAACGCATGGAAGACTAGAAGTAAATTGGCACCAAAAATAGGTAATGGAAAGTACGTATTGGCCGAATACGAGAAGATAAAAAGAATTACAATGCCGTTGGACAACGATCATTTGTTATATATAACAACAGAAGTTGAATGCGATGCACTTGATTTGATTGATAAAATTAGGAAAATGTAAACATCATAAATGAAAAATACCAGCTTGTATGCATAGTGAAGAGAATGAATACTTAATTAATGAAGATCCAAAAAGAGGAGTCATTTTTATCACTCTAAACACCAAATGGAGCGAAATTGTATTCTATCATGAATCATATTCAAGGAAGTTAACAACTAGTAGTAGAGTACCTATGAATCCTTCTGAAAGAAATGCTACATCAGAGTTACCATATGTGATGAAAATACATCAGAATTGAACAACAATAACAGAACTCCCTACGCGAAGGTAATAAAATTACAAAAGGAATTGGCAAAAAAAGTCATAACAAGAGACGATTTTGATAGTAACGTTGAATTTATTTGTGGAGTGGATGTATCCTATAGAAAAAAAATTGCATACTGTTCAGCAGTAATAATCAATAAAGAAAATTTTGATATAATAGAGACAGTCAGCAGCAAAACTGGGATAAAAAATCCATATATTCCAGGTTTATTTATTCTAAGGGAATCTGCTCCTATTCTTCAAACATTGAGATTGATCACAAGACCATTTCAACTTTTGCTAGTGGATGGTCATGGGGTCCTTCATCCTAGAAGATGTGGATTAGCATGTTATGTTGGCATAGATACAAACATACCTACCATTGGTGTAGCAAAAAGTTTGTTATGCGGTGGTGTTCAATCAGATAACTTTGTAACTCACAAGGGTGAAATTCTTGGATATGCATTAAAGTCCAATGAAAACTCAAAAAAAGTGGCATATGTCAGTGTCGGACATAAGATCGGTCTACTGACATCGATAGAACTAGTTAAATCAATAACAAAAATAAATCAATATATTCCCGAACCTCTTAGAGTTGCTGACAAACTGTCAAAAGAACTAGATTACAAATAATCCTTACTCTTCCAATTAAATTAGGTAAATCTATTAAAACGTTATCTAATTATTAAATAGCAAATTTTTTCAAAGATCGATTTTACCTATCCCATAATAATGAACAATGAAATTATAAAAAAATTAATTTAACAACTTTTGGAAAGTATCAGACTCGTAAGAAATCTATTACTAAATCCACTGTATCCGATCCGTTGATCGTCTTTTAATTAATCTTGTTAAGAATCAATGTTTTAAATGTTATACCAAAGTCAATGTCAAAAGAATTATCGGAACATATTCTTCATATATTACTTAGTCAATTACCCTACCTTAATTTTTTACCGTTAATAATATGAACTCGACCTAGGCTTTTGAACTTTCCAGGATGAACCTTGCTAACTAACGGATCTGGATGGATGCAATTGGGGTTGTCCTAGAAATGTTTTCCACTAATTATAATCAACTTAAATTCACTTTAAAATCAAAAAGCAAAGAAACAGTTTTGATCGATAAATAAATCACTTCTGTTCTACACGTTTTTAAATAACTTTGGGATTCTAAATACGGGGAAGATTTAACGATGAGCATAACCGGTATACAGGAATTTGATTTTCTGATAAATATCGGCTTGTCACTACTTGCAGGTGTATTAATCGGTGCCGACAGAGAATTGAAGGGGAAACCCTCTGGAATTGGAACACATTGTTTCGTTATTGGTGGTTCAATGATATTTACTTATCTTTCTGCGATCGTTGATCCGAATTCTACATCAAGGATCGCTGCCCAAATCGTAACCGGAATTGGATTTCTTGGAGCAGGGATAATACTAAAAGATGAAATTTTTGATAAAAAGGATACAGCTGATTCTAAACATACTAAAGTATTAAACTTGACTACTGCAGCAAGCATATGGTTTTCTGGTGCAATCGGAATGGCAATAGGATTTAACTTTTACTTTGTAGCGATAGTTTCAATAGCTTTTGCCGTAGGCGTTCCTCATATTCCTAAAATTAGAAATTAAACTTAACCTGTCTAAATAGAGGTACGCATATAATGTTGACAGGATACCAATGATCATGACTGATACTATGTTATTATGAATCTAATCATTTGGAATCATCTTTTCCGGAAATAGATTGATTTATCTTAAACATTCAAATAAATTAAATGTTAAAGTCCGCAGAAATTCGGTGGTTTTTTGAAGGTAGGATACCTATTCACATACCTGAAATTTTGGAAGAGGCAAGATTGGATATTTCTGAAAACAGAACTGACCACTATTTATTAGTGCTAGGTTGTGACAATATTGGCATTAAAATAAGAAACTCTAGGTTGGAAATCAAACGTCGTCGTGATGTACAACCTTATTGCATATCTAAACTGAATATTAGTGGCAATATTGAATGGTGGGAAAGATGGGAGTGGAATGATAAGACAACGTGTAACGACATTGAACAATTGGTTTTTAAGGATGATAAAAATCCCTGGATACGGGTAGACAAGAAACGATGGCAAAAGAAATTTAATATTCGTGATAATGACTTGATCCCAATTCCTTCTCGAGTGTTGTACTCTGATCTTGCTATGGAAATTACCGAATTGAAAGTAAATAGAAAATTATGGTGGACAATTGGCTTTGACTCATTTACAGACCAGAATCATTCCTTTTTTGATAAACTTATTGAAACCTGTCTTGCACCACACATTGAAGTAGATTTGAAAAAAGAGTGGTCCTTTGGGTATCCTCGTTGGCTATCTCGGGTCATTATTTAGGTTAAATTATGTACCTTTAGTAGTATCTTGAAAAGTATCAATAAGGTAAATTCTACTACTGTCAATGTTATTCACAGTTTATGGGATTGTTATTCCTTTCTTACTTCGCGATGAATACTGCTTGAAAACTATTCATATTAATACTAATTGATAGAAGTTTATTGCATTGTCTTGATTATTTATGTAATGTTCTAATCTTGAATTTTCTAACGAGGGGTTGAGGGATGTATGTACAACCTCCCGGTTGGCATAGTGAAGTCTAAGTCAAAAACCTAGACAAATATTGTCGGGATATCAACTTATTATTCCTATTCTAAATTATCTATAAAAGACCTGTTTCTGGATTTTATATGTCGGATCAAAGACTCGATCTCTATTCTTGGGTATCTCTTACGGATTTGAAGGTAATTGAATTTCATAGATGTAATGATGAATAGGATAAGAGAAGTCTAAGAGAAGTTACACACGAGTTCTTTCCTATCCTATTCTTAGCTAGCATGTTTTGTGGCTGAAAAGTCCTGTGTAATCTGATTAATGTATTCTCAAATAGATAAGCCTAATCTATAGGATCTAATTAATTCGCATATGCCATAGTGATTATTTACTTGTCCTTACACTACTTATCTGAATTCTCCGCTTCAAAGTTCAATACCAATTAGATAACGCTAAGAAAGCTTACAACATTCAATATTTGAAATTATATTATTATCCAACAATGCCATATCGCTGGTAATAGATAAATAACCCGCCTAGTCAACATTGGAATAGAAATATGAAACTTGGTGGTATTATTTCATGCGACTAACCATTGTTTCCTTTTTCCTTAAATAATGTGAAATGAACAGTTTCTCTTTCGCTATCACGATCTATTTTGTTATTTTTTTACCACTGCCTCATTCATTAATTTGTATCAATTTTTATGTGCGAGATCACTTTTTGTCTATATGACTTCAAATCAAAAGGTGGCTGTAGTTACTGGAAGCTCAAGTGGAATAGGCCATGAAATAGCACTAATACTTGCAAGGAATGGATTTCTTACATATGCTACCATGCGAGATTTGCAAAAAAATTCCAAGCTAAAGTCTATTAAAGATGAAGAAAACTTGCCATTAGAGTTTATCCAACTGGATGTTACCGACGAGAATTCAGTAAAAACTGCAGTTCAAAAAATTTATGATGATGTAGGTAGAATTGACATGTTGATAAATAATGCGGGTTATGGACTAACAGGAGCATTCGAGGATCTTTCAATTGATGAAATAAAAACACAATTTGAAACAAATTTTTATGGATTAATAAGAACAACTCAAGCTATTCTTCCTATCATGCGTAAACAAAAATCAGGTACTATTGTCAATATGAGCTCTGGTGCCGGCAGATTTGGTTTTCCCATGGGTTCTGCCTATGTTAGTACTAAATTTGCAGTAGAAGGTTTGAGCGAATCGTTGTCATATGAAGTGGAACCATTTGGCATTCGAGTCATTTTAATCGAACCCGGTATGATAAAGACAAACTTTTCTAATGCTTCCATCATGGCAAAGAAATCTATTGATCCCAATTCGTCTTACGCTCCTCTAATGAAAAACATGCAAACAGGATTTAACAAATTACTAGAAAATGCATCTTCACCACAATTAGTAGCACAAATAACACTGGACGCAATGACATCTGATAAACCAAATCTGAGATATTTAGCCGGTAAGGATGTCGAACAATGGGTAGAAGCTAAGAAGAAAATGTCAGACGAAGAGTTTCATGATATGATAAAACAGATTTAGACCATCTCTATCTTTTTTATGTACATTGATTCTTGATCACCATGTTTTATCTGATCGAAAGATCTATACCTGTTATAGTCACATAATCAGTTAGAATCTCTTTTATAATACCAATATCAACTTGATCTCCACGACTGATAACTGTTACTATTTGATAATTCATTTTCATGCGCAAAACCAATGACACTACTTCAAGTCAATATTAAATTGAATGTATGAATCTGCCTTAATTTTTTTTGACCGAATATCGATTACTTAACCTTTGGTGATTTGAACATCATCATCTATATCTTAGGATTGGATTGACTATAATGCGGTGAGCACAGCATAACCTTATCCAAAGATAAATAAACATAATCATTAAATGTAATGGCTCTCTATTGGCAATTCAGTAATTGACCATGATGAAACGAATAGATTTTTACCTATTCAAACCATGTATAAATTGCTACCATGTAAAGAAAGATCATTTGTATTATCAAAAACAAGATAATAATACACATCCTTGTCTCAAATTTGGATGCGTTTGTAATCAGTATACAGAATAGATTTTATTTTTTATATAAAACTATTAATTTGAAAATCCACTCAAATTATTGTAGATATAGTTTCGATATTAGCAAATAACATGATTCGCTGGGTTTAATGAATATAAACAAGGGGAAGCTAGTTTGTGTAACTTTTTCTTGATTTATGAATAATTGTCTATGTTTCATCTAGATTATATAGGATAAGGCTAAATCATATTGATACATTATCTCTTATACTCTACGAGACATGCTTCATAGAATTAGGATCGGGTCATGTGGCACACTGTTGCTTTCTAGTAACCCTATCCTTTTTCATCATTTAGTGATGTAGACTTTCAAAGATCCGAATTCAATTATTGATTCTTATTGCGTGTTTGATTACATCCACATATTTTCAGTCTCTGTTCTAACATCGATACATCAGCAAACCTAGTTTCACTGTTACTAAATTCATATATTCCTACAATGTGTGTATGACATGTTGGGCAATATTGATAGTATAACTTGTGCCATAATCGTGTATTAACATTGTAAGTTGGTTCGCAACTTAAAAATTGAGGAACAAACTCTACTTCACAATTAAAACAACGCACAAAGATAACAATTACCTTAGGGTTTAATAAACTGTATTATGGTATTGGTAAACTCTGAAGATCTTATATTTCATTTAGATTATTTAGTATAATGAAAATAGTCTGTATGCATTTACCTACATAGATAGTTTTCTCTACCTCAACAGCATTATTACACTTTGGATAGGAGGTTGGTACTGGAAGACCCTTGATCTAACCCTGGGCTGTCCAAAGTATCTATTATGTTTTGATCTGAACTCAAAATGAGTTTTAATCAAATCCATTATACATTTCCAATTTCCTATCTTGTGTTACAATTATGAGAAAAAGGAGAACAAACCAATAATATAACTTATCAAAAATATTCATATCTATTGCTTGTAAGTATATTCGCCTCTAATTGTCATTGTTTATTCAAATAACATACATTTCATAAACCTCTGACCCGACCTATTGATAATACTGTTACTTAGAAAAATTTTGGTCATAATAAGATAATAAATAAAATCAATTTTAACTATTACGTATGTGACTATGAACCGTATATAAAATCCTCAACCGATCCGAACCTCGAATCTTGAAAATCTCCTAGTCGATTAGTCGAATTGTTAAGAAGAACTTTCCATTGAAATCGTCATAACTATTATATTAGATTGATATCTATCGACATTCTGGTTATCTATATTGATAAAGACCATGGCCAGTAGAAGCGGCACAGAACTATATAAACCATGTATGAATTGTTTTCATACAAAAGAATATCATCTATATTATGAAAGCCAGGATAACAATAAACACCCATGCATGAAACTTGGATGTAATTGTAGTCAGTACAATCATGACCTTAAATAATATTTGATGATTTTCAGCCCATCTATTTCTTTACTACGAGTAATTTTTACGCATACCGATTGAATACGTCATCTATGTACTACTTTAAATCAAGACCTAACTCCACTTCCCAGAGTACCGGTAGCCCTGATAATTAGAATCATTTCACCCGAGTACAAGTCGTTGCTAAAGCATTATTTTTTTTGGGATAACGCATAGTGGGTAATGTAAACATTTTATAGCAAATGAGTAATCACTATCACCCAGTAGATAAAAAATGACGGTGGATATCGTTCAATCTTTAATTTTGGGAATCGTGCAAGGAATAACGGAGTGGTTGCCAATATCTAGCTCAGGACATCTAGCACTAACCCAATTATTACTTAATATTCATGTACCTATTTTCTTTGATTTGATTCTTCATATAGGAACTCTAGCAGGCCTCATAGGGTTTTATCGAACTGATTTGCTAATGATTTTCAGGTCTGTTTTCTATTCTCGTTCCATGTCATTGCAAGCTGTCAAAGAATATAGAAAACTATTAATGCTTATCATAATTGGAACAATCCCGACTGCAATTATCGCATTTGCATTAAAGTCCTTCTTCGAATTTTCATTTTATGATTTCTTCCTGTTGTCTCTAGGATTTCTGATAAGCGGTATATTCATTTATATCACCAAATATTTCAAGAAAGGTTCTAGAGATATCAATAATATTGATGCTATATTAATTGGAATAGCCCAGGGATTCTCTGTATTCTCAAGCATTTCTAGAAGCGGGATTACAATTTCTTTAGGAATGATAAGACAAATTGATCACACTCAATTGGTCAGGTTCTCATTCCTGTTATCCATCCCGGCCATTCTAGGTGGCTCTGTATTTGATTTTGTTCTGATGGATTCTACACAGCTATCTGCGATAGGGGAAATCCCTTTTTCTTCTTATATAGTTGGATTTTTATCATCCGCAATAGTTGGGTATTTAACAATCAAACTGTTAATAAATATTATAAACAGAGGAAAACTTTACTATTTCGCATATTATTGTTTAGGACTAGCAGCAATATTACTAATATATTCATTCATCATGGTTTGAAATTCACCTGATGATATTCAAGAATATTATAATATTTTTAGGTAACAAAATGACCTTTACTAATGGATCATCCTTTGTAAAGACTAGTATTGAATTTTTTATCAACAATAATTGTCGGACCACGTAACTCTAGAAGGAAAAAACCGTGCAGTTACCTCTGTCTTTGATTTGATCAAGACAAATTATGATTTATAGATGGGAAGGCCTTTGAACTGATTTCATTTAGATACTATAGTATAAAAATAAAAACAGATTTGCAGAATAGAAGATCTCTGGTTTAACGGCTCAAGCCTCCTCCAGTATTGGGATCGAATATAGAATGTTAGTTATCTTGACCTGTCATCACTCTATTTACTATCCTATTTCTAATCTATGATTTCTATCAGATGATGTTTCTTATATTTGATTAATCCTTCTTATTCAAGGAATTTTTCATTATTTCCATTGACGTTTTTTCATACCAAAATACCACATTCATACATAGTGATATGGTAACAATAACAAGAAGCAGTATCTGGCAATCTTATGTAATAAAATGGATGCAATTTTCTTACTAATCCATCATAAGGAGTTAAAAAGACAAGACCGAAAGGTCGTGTATGTATATGGGTGCAATAGCGTACCTAATTTGGGCTTAACATCTTACCTGATAAGAAAATGAGTTTTCAATGTTAATATTTCATTTAGATAATATAGGATATGGATATATCCTATTCCTGGTATACTCATCTTACTCAAACTACACGATGATTTTGTGGAAATAGGATAGGACCTCATCTCGCAAACGGGTCGTCAGACTATCCTGTTTCCTTTTCAATTTAATTTATGTTTTCAATATGGTTTAAATTTTAGAAATAAAAAAGG
>Ga0310886_10000152_pt1 | contig 15824 bp, 13 predicted proteins | sample T60D3metaG_FD_202511 | JGI IMG/M metagenome (GOLD analysis project Ga0310886, IMG submission 202511) | Lab incubated soil microbial communities from West Virginia University Organic Research Farm, Morgantown, WV, United States - T60D3 | ecosystem: Environmental > Terrestrial > Soil >...
GTTGTCTCGTCGGTGCTCCACACGACGTCCATCACCTCACGCTCGAGGTTGCCGAGTGCGGCCCTTAGCGGGTCGTTCGATTCCCGCCAACGCCGGTTCCACAAACCTTTAAACATCAGTTGATGAATGTTACCCGGACACGCTTAGCAAGCCAAATCCACCTGTCTTTGCACGGACAAGGTGGCTCATAAGTTGCTGCTCACTCAACCGGTCTGCAGAACTGCAGAGTCGCCCGGAGACTGATGAGGATGCCCAACCTGCGAGGACGGCCGACGCGGCTGACGCCGGAAGAACGCAAGTCGCTTACCCACGGCGACTTCTGGATCCCCGACGACGAGCGCGAGATCTATCGCCGTGCCCTCGAAGCGGTCAACGCCGCTCACGTCCCGTATGTGGTCGCCGGCGCGTACGCCATTTACGAACACACCGGCATTTACCGCAAGACGAAGGACCTGGATCTGTTCTTCGAACCTCAGTACATCGTAGCGGCAGCGCAAGCGTTGAGAGCAGCCGGTTTCGTCACGCGCCTCGAAGACTCTCACTGGCTTGCGAAAGCCACCATGGGCGATTACTTCGTCGATCTGATTTACGGAATGGGTAACGGCGTTGCGGTGATCGACGACACATGGATGGTACAGAGCCGTCCTGGCATTCTCGCCGCCTGCCCGGTGCGCATCGCACCGGCCGAAGAGCTGATCTGGCACCGCCTCTTCATCAGCGAACGTCACCGTCACGACATGTCCGACATCGTGCACTTGATTCTCTGCTGCGGCGACACGTTCGATTGGGAGCGGCTCGTCACACGCGTGGCGGAGCACTGGCCGCTGCTGCTGTCGCAATTGCTCATGTTTGCTTACGTCTATCCTGGCTATCGCACCAAGGTTCCGAGCTGGGTGACCGAGCAGCTCCTCGAGCGTGCACGCGCGCAGATTGGTGTGAACGACGACGATCAGGATCTCACGCGAGGGCCGCTCATCTCGCGTTTCAGTTTCACTATCGACGTCACCGAATGGGGATTCAACAGCCCCCGGGGTGAGCTCATACGGAAGGCGCGTCAGCGTCCCGACGTCAAGGAGATCACCCAGGCAGACGTTTGGGACGAACGCGCCGAGCCGGAACTGGTGAACTCCTGACTCGTGTAGACGTCGCCGGCGTCAGTATCAGTCATCCGGATCCGTCGAAAGCGCGCGCCTGGTTCGCCGCATGCGCTGGCAGAAGCGATCGAGCGCCACGACCCGGCCAAATACACGACCGCGTTCGCGAAGTCTGGACGTGAGCGAAAGATTCTGATCGACTAACAGCTTTCAAGGAAAGCGACGACAGGGCTCGCGGCCATTCACACGTAGCGGGGACTATCCTCCCAACTCCTCCTGCGACGGAAAGCCGTGCTGTTCACGACCCTCGACGCCGTCGTGCTGGGCGGTTGTCTTGTAGAGTTCGAAACGTCCGTCTGCTGCCCGATCCGCGAGCCGTGTGCGGTACGCCTGCATTTCCTGCTGCGACATCCGCTTGAACCCACGAGCAACTCTGAGGTTCTGTCGCAGCACGCGAGTCGAATCCATTCCGCTGATCGTCGTGGTCACGGGCAGACTCATCGCGTATCGGAGCGCGTCAGTGGGAGCGACCGCCTTGTGCTTGACTGCCTGGCCAGCCCCCAAGCTTTTCATGCCCAGCGGCGCAATGCCTTGCTTCTTCAGCTCCGGTAGCACCAGCTGCTCGAAGCTCCGGAACGTGGCGTCAAACCCGTTCAATGGAAGCTGGCAGCTGTCGAACGGGAATTTGTAGGACAGCATCTCGAGATGAATTTGCGGATCTTTGTGCCCCGTGAACCCCACGTATCGCACTTTTCCCTCTCGACGGGCCAGCTCGAGGGCTTCGACCACACCGCCCTTCGCAAAGTGACGCTCGGGATCGTTGTAGTACGCGCACTCGTGAATTTGCCAGAGGTCCAGATAGTCCGTCTTCAGCCGCTTCAACGACTGCTCGAGCTGACGCATGGCCGTCTTCGCGTCGCGTCCGTGCGTGCAGACCTTGGTCATGAGAAACACGCGTTGGCGGCGATCCTTGATCGCCTTCCCCATGCGCGTTTCGCTCTTCCCGTCGTGATATTCCCACGCGTTGTCGAGAAACGTCACGCCCGCATCGATGGCTTCGTGGATGAGCTTTGTCGCCTCCGCATCGGTCTTCAACTTGCCGATGTGAAAACCACCCAGTCCAAGCACCGACACCATGTCAGCATGCCTGCCAAACTGACGACGGGGAATTTCCTCGCTGCTGGTCATGCCCGGCAACTCTGCAAGCGAGGGACCAGTGGCGGTCAGAGCACCTTACGTCCGATGAAGAACGGCCCAAGGCGATCGAGGTAGAGCGCTGTCTGCTGTGTTTTGCGCATCGCCTGGACGAGCGCCGAGAGCGGATACAGCTGTTTGCCGATCAAACCGATCACGAAGTCGTTGTCGTCGCGATCGAGCCCGTGACACGCCAGGCGAATGTCGTGCGCGTAATCGGCTGCCCCGTAGGTGATACCAAGCTGACCGTGCTCGCCGAGAATCGTGCGCTGCTCGTCGGCCGCGAGCTGCGCAAACGCACCGTTGCGGCGAAGTGGATACCAGATGGCCCATCGCCAGTCCGGATTCAAGACCGTGCGACGCGGTCGTTCAACCAGGACCTCGTCGAGATCCGGTTCGTATCCAAGCGCATACGTGCGCCCGAACATCGTAAACTGCGGCTTGAGCGAGAGTTCTTCCATCGCGCCGCTGGTCAGGCGGGGGCGGACGCGATTCAAAAAGACGTTTGGGTCTTCACTGACCGTCAGCACCGCAATGCCGCGCGGATCGTGCAGGTCCTCGTACACAACCACGGTTTCAGCGGCGTCGGCCATATGACGCGCGACGGCTGCGGGATCCGAGCAGCCGCCAAACGCCAGCAACTGCATAAAGAGCCGGCGATCCGAGCGCTGCGGCTGCCCTTCTTTCAGCCCACCCTTCTCGCTGATGTCAGGAGGTTCCATCCGCGCGCGGCCCGTGGGACGCGCTGGTGAATCTGATGCTTGAGTGCTCACCAGTGGATTAAACCACGGGATCGGCGCTACGCGCAGCTTTGCAGGACGTCGTCGAGCTGATCTTTGGTGATGCGGAAGTGGGAGGCACTCCACACTGGGCGCCCATTGCGGATCAGGATGGCTTGCGGCGTCTCGTGGCGGATACCAAGGCGAGCGGCCGCCTCATTGGACACGTGACGATGGCTCTGTACGGTAATGAGTTTGTAGGCCGCACCGGCAACGGCCGCGTCGAGGTGCGCATGCAACTCATCGAGCGCCTCGCAGCTGATGCCGCACGAGCGGCTGTGCTTGAACAAAAGGACGGGCCGCTCGCTTGACTCGGCGATCGCCGCTTCGAGCTCGTCGACGTGTGACAGTGGCTTCAGTGGTGACATAGGAAACTCCCCATTTTACCCTGCAACCAGCCTGCCGATCGAGCTCAAGAAAAGCGGGTCTATGAAGGCGCTTGATGCGACCGCGTATGGAAGCCTGCCGCTTCCAGCTCACGTCGTGCATCGCCAAAGGCTCGCCGGGCATCGTCGCTGATCGCAAAACCGCTCCGGTTGATGAACCGATCGACGTTGAACATCCGGAACCGGATACCCTCCATATGGAATGCGCGGATCGCCTGGCGCAGCGCCATGCATTCGTCGAGGCATGCGTCGCGGGAGGCACTCTGTGGCTGTGCTTGCACATCAGCGATAACTAACTGCAAGTGATCGTCAGCGGCCTTACGGTGATCGATAGTCGTCATATTGTCGGCCTGACTTCCGGCGACAGGCCGGAAACTATAAAGAATAAGTTCCAGCCACTCGCAGGATCAACTTCAACACCGCATCTGTCGGTTCGAACGAGTGCAACTGCTCGACGTCACCAGGTGCGTATTGCGGCGGTGCCGATCTTTGCGGATTGAACCAGATCGCCCGAATCCCAACCCCGCGAGCGCCCTCGATATCCGCGATCCAGGAATCGCCAACCATCACCGTCTCCTCTGAGGTGACGTCGAGACGATGCATCGCCGTTCGAAAAATGATCGGATCGGGCTTCGAGACGCCGACTTCGCCGGAGACCACGAGTTGATCGACGAACTGGTCGAGGCTGCAGACGGTGAGCTTCTCTTGCTGCTCGTCGAGCACGTTGTTCGAGACGATCCCGATTCGCGCGTGACGTTTGACCGCCGCCATCAGCGCCCGTGCTCCGGCGACCGCCCGGCGTCGGGTTCTATACGTGTCGCGGTATAGCGCCGCCAGCGTCCCAGCAACCTCTCCCTCATCGCGAACGCCGGCGGATTCGAGCAACCTGCGGAAGCGTTCGATGCGCGCGACATCGAGCGGAACGCGCCCCAGCATGACCTCCGCGTGGAGTTCCTCGAGAAATTCGGCGTGCGCACGCTCGAGCGCCTCAAACGGCATCGATTGAAAGCACCGCTGTGATTGCTGAACCGCCGTCAGCGCATCGCGCGCGCATCCCCGATGGTCGAACAGGGTGTCGTCGAGATCAAACAACACCGCTCGGATCATCGGCGCGCCGGCCGATCGGTCGAGAGAATGGTAAATGCCAGCCAAATGGCGCCTGCGGCAGCAAATAAAAAGAAGAGCATCGCAAAGCCCGGGTAGCCAAAGAGACGAAACGCGGTGTCCACCCGCATCAGCATGGCGGCGCCGACGATGAGTGCTGCGAGGAGGAGACCGAGCGTAATGCGATTGGCGACCTTCTGAAGGCCGTTGATGATCGATCCTTCGTCGATGACCTCGATATTCACTTTCAATTGATTGTTCGTGGCCGCGTCGAGAAACTTGTTGACGCGCCCCGGTAACTGCTCGAGAAACTCTTTCGTCTCGAGCGCGGCCGAAAACACATTGGCTGCCGAAACGCCGTGCTGCATACGGCGCTGCATCAGCGCCGGCCCTTCTTCTTTGAGCGCGGCGTTGACGTCGAAATCGGGCGCCAGCGTGCGGCCGACTTCGTCGAGGTTCAGCAATGTCTTTCCAAGCAGCGTTAGCTCCGGTGGCAGCCGGATGCCATGCCGGCCGGCCGCGCGCGAGATTTCCATGACCACGCGGCCGACCTGGAGTTGATTGAGCGACATCTCGGCATAGCCCGAGACCAGTCCCTGGACGTCCCGCCGCAGCGCTGCCTGATCGACATCCGGGCGCGCGTCGCCAATCTGCATGGCGAGCGCTGCCGCGCGATCCCCATTGGTCTCGCTCACCGCGAGGAGCAGCTTGAGGAGCTGATCTTGTCGTGATGGCGACAATCGGCTGACCATTCCCAGATCGATGAGCGCAATTCGGCGATCCTCGGTCAGCAGGACGTTGCCGGGATGCGGGTCGGCATGGAAGAACCCGTCGACAATAATCTGATGCAGATATGCGCGAAAGAGTTCACGCGCCAGTCCGATCGCATCGAAGTCCTGGCGCAGCAGCGGAGTGATCGTGGTGATCTTCTGTCCCTGAATGAACTCCATCGTCAGGACGCGCGCGCTCGTGTAGTCCTCGACGGGCGCCGGAACGACGATACGCCGGAAGGAAGAAAGGTTGGCCGCGATCCGGACCAGGTTGTGCGCCTCTCGCTGATAATCCAGCTCCTGAGCGAGCGTGCGCCGAAACTCGGCAACCATCTGCACGAACTCGAACTGCTGTCCCGCGGTCGTGTGCTGATCGAGGAACCCGGCGATGTCCTCCATCGTCGCCAGATCGGCGGCCAGCCCGTCCCGGATATTCGGCCGCTGCACCTTGACGGCAACGCGACGACCGTCGCGAAGCGCGGCGCGATGGACCTGGCCGAGCGACGCCGCTGCCATCGGCGCAGCGTCGAACGCGGCAAATGCCTTCGAAATGCGAACGCCGAGATCTTCGTGAATGACCCGCTCGACCTCGGCGAACGAGAATGGCTCGATTCGATCCTGCAGTCGGCCGAGCGCATCCAGATACGGCGACGGCAGCAGATCGGCGCGCGTCGAGAGCAGTTGACCGAGCTTGATGAATGCGGGGCCGAGACGCTCCAGATCAGTGGCGAGTTCCTCCGGCTTCGCGTCCGCCTCCGGCGTCAACGTCTCGCCGGCCAATGCCTCGTCGAGCCCTGCGCGTCGAACAAGATCGCTACGGCCGTACTTGAACAGCAGCCGCGCGACATCTTTGTATCGTTTCAGCCGCTCCGGGTGCAGTGACAGGCTCACTGCATCAATTATAGGAGTGCGTCACTGACCATTAGCTCAAGCGTGCATGATAAACTTCAATTGATGCCTGCGGTTGTGATTGCCGCCACCAATTTGATGCCCGCGCTTCAGGAGCGTCTCGCCGGCGAAGGAGAGTTGCTGACGTTTGCCGACACCGAGCCGATACAGGCCCTGCAGGCGATTCTCGAACAGCGTCCATCACTGATCGTGCTCGAACGTCTGTTTGCCGCAACACCACGCGGTGCGGCGCTGATCAATCGCATCAAGACCGATCCCCAACTTGCGAACGCTGAGGTACGCGTCATGTCGCATACTGGCGACTACACCCGCCAGGTAGCCAAGCCAAGCAAAGTCGAGAGCGCTATCGAAACTGGGAGTGGGCTGGAATCGACGGCGACGAGCGTCGTTGTCGCACCTACCGAAGCGGCGACACGGCCGCTCGACTGGCACGGCACGCGACGCGCGACACGCTACAGAGTGCGTTCCGGTGTCGAGATTCAGGTCGATGGCAATCCCGCCAGTGTCGTGGATCTCTCGGTCGTCGGTGTCCAGGTGCTGTCAGCGACGATTCTCAGACCGAACCAGAAGGTTCGCATCAGCATCCCGAATGAAGAATTCGTGATGCGATTCCGCGGCGCCATCGCCTGGGCGAAGTTCGAATTACCAAAACCGAACGATCCACCCCGCTACCGCGCCGGGGTTGATTTCGCCGACGCCGACGCCGCCGCGCTGGATGAGTACTGTCTCAAAATAAAGATCTAGTGCCGGGATCCGAGGACTCAGGGATCCGACGATTCGAGGATCCGAGGATCCGAGGATTCGAGGATTAGTGATTCGCGGATTGACGATAAGTGATCAGCGATTAGCGATTCGCCGTCCCCCCGAACCACTTCCCCGCAACCGAGTCGTCACGAATGATCGTGTCCTCGCGCGCGGAGCCGGTTGAGATGATCGCTGCCGGGACTCCGGTGATCTCTTCGAGTCGGACGACGTAACGCTGCGCTTCGCGCGGCAGATCCGCGTAACGGCGCACCCCCGCGGTGGGAGCGCTCCACCCGGTCAAGCTCTCATAAATCGGCTCGCACGATGCCAGCTGCGCGAGATCGCCGGGCATCTCGGTCAGCGTCGCACCGCGACAGCGATAGGCCGTGCACACCTGCAGTTCGGGAAGGCCATCGAGCACGTCGAGTTTCGTCAACGCGAGCGCGTCGAGACCGTTGACGCGAACCGCATAGCGAACCGCAACCGCGTCAAACCACCCGCACCGTCGAGGACGGCCGGTGACGGCGCCAAACTCCTGTCCACTTTCACGAAGCCGATTTCCGAGGTCTCCCGTCAACTCCGTTGGCAGTGGTCCTTCGCCGACGCGAGTGGTGTAGGCCTTGGCCGCACCGAGTACACCATTGATGGCGCGAGGCCCGATCCCGAGACCGGTGCACACGCCGCCGATGGTCGCGTTCGATGACGTCACATAGGGGTAGGTGCCGTGGTCGATGTCGAGGAGCGTGCCTTGCGCCCCTTCGAACATGATCGCTTTCCCCTCGGCCTGTGCTTGATGCAGGAACACCGACACGTCGGTGACCCACGGCTTCATCCGCGCCCAGGCCTGCGCGAGATCGTCGAGCACCTGCCGCGCATCCATTGTGGATTCGCCGATCAGCCTGTTTCGCGCCTCGACGTTGTGCGTGACCGCCTCTGCCAGCGCCGCCGGATTCGCCAGGTCGCCGATACGCACACCGCGGCGCGCGATCTTGTCCTCGTAGGCAGGCCCGATGCCGCGTGAGGTGGTGCCAATTTTTCGCTCGCCGCGCCGCGCTTCGCTCAGCAGATCGAGGTCGCGGTGATACGGAAGGATTAAGTGCGCCTTGTCGCTGATGCGCAGTCGCGCCCCAATCGAAACCCCGGCGCTCTCGATTTCATCGATTTCCGAAAACAGCGCCCGCGGATCGACGACGACGCCGTTGCCGATGACGCACACGATTCCTTCATGCAGGATGCCCGAGGGCAGCAACCGCAACACGAACTTGCGACCGTTGGCGTACACGGTGTGTCCGGCGTTGTGACCGCCCTGATACCGCGCGACGATTGAGAAATGCGGCGTCAGCAGATCGACGATCTTCCCCTTGCCTTCGTCACCCCACTGCGCGCCGAGGACCGCGATATTCATACCTGCAGTATTCTACTCAAATATTGATGGTCTTCCTTGACGGCGACTCGCTCGCACTTGGCGAGCTGCGCGCCATCGCCGACGAGTACCAACCCGTCGCCCTGTCGTCCCAGGCTGCCGCCCGTGTTGATGCGGCGCGCGCAGTCGTCGATCGAAAAGCGGCGGCCGACGAGGCTGTGTACGGTATCAACACCGGGTTCGGTGCGCTGGCGGAAACTCGAATCCCACGCGATGCGCTCGGCGCGCTGCAACTGAATCTGCTGCGGAGCCACGCAGCCGGAGTTGGTGAGCCGCTGCCGGAACGGGCAGTCCGGGCGGCCATGGCGCTGCGCGCCAATGTGCTGGCCAAAGGGTTCTCCGGGATTCGCCGTGGCACGCTCGAGTTGCTGATTGAACTGCTCAACCGTCGTGTGCACCCGCGCGTGCCGAGTCGCGGATCGGTTGGTGCCAGCGGCGATCTTGCGCCGCTCGCGCATCTCTGCCTGGTGCTCGTCGGCGAAGGCGAAGCGACCGTCGGAAACAGCAATGAACTGTTGTCCGGACGGGAGGCGCTTGGGCGCGCGGGCCTTCAGCCGGTCACGCTCTTTCCGAAAGAGGGTCTGGCGCTCATCAACGGTACGCAACCGTCAACCGCGATCGCCGCGCTGGCGATCCTGGCCGCCGAGCGGCTCGCTCGAGCAACCGACATCGCCGCGGCACTATCGATCGATGCCTTGCGTGGATCGGTTCGTCCCTTCGACGCGCGGATCCATGCTGCGCGGCCACACCCCGGGCAGCGCGCATCAGCGGAAAACATCGCGGCATTGCTCGCCGGCAGCGCGATTAACCAATCTCACGAACACTGCGGGCGCGTGCAAGACGCCTACTCGCTGCGGTGCGCGGCGCAGACACACGGCGCGGCCCGCGATGCCCTGACTTTCGCGCGCGCAACGGTGACGACAGAGATGAACGCCGCCACCGACAATCCGATGGTCTTTGCCGGTGACGACGAGATCCTGTCCGGCGGCAATTTCCATGGAGCGCCGGTGGCCATCGCCGCCGACCTGGCGGTGATTGCGCTGGCGCAGTTCGCCAATATCAGCGAACGACGCTCGGATCGCCTCGTCGATCCCTCGCTGAGCGACTTGCCCGCCTTCCTGACGGCCGAGAGCGGCCTGCATTCAGGCTACATGCTGGCGCAGGTGACGGCCGCCGCGCTCGCGTCCGAGATCAAGACGCTCGCACATCCGGCAAGCGTCGACACCATCCCGACATCCGCCAATCGCGAAGACCACGTCAGCATGAGCATGGGCGCGGCGCTCAAGGCTGAGCGCGCGTTGCAACTCGCGACGCGCGTGATCGCGGTGGAAATTCTCTGCGCCTGCCAGGCGATCGACCTGCTTGCGCCGCTCAAGACCTCGGCGCCGCTCGATCGCGTGCATGCGCGCGTGCGATCGATCGTCCCGCGACTCGTTGGTGATCGTCCGCCGGCTCCGGATATCGAAGCAATCGCTCAGATGATCGCCGACGGATCACTCGAAGCCGCGTGCGAGATGGAAGTCAAGTAAGAAATTTTTCAATTTCAAATTGACAACGCGCTCGTACGTTTCTAGATTGCTTGCTTCGCCGCGCGTTTCAGTCGCGCGCGTGTGAATCTGCGAAGATTCGGATCGTCGTCCACGATGAACATTGCCAGCCGACATGTCAGCGCCCCGCGCGGGCCTGCGTTGTCCTGCAAAGGATGGCCGCAGGAAGCCGCGATGCGGATGCTGATGAACAACCTCGATCCTGAGGTTGCTGAACGGCCGGAGGATCTCGTGGTCTATGGCGGATCCGGACGCGCGGCACGAAGCTGGCCGGCGTTCGAAGCGATCGTCGAAGCACTTCGTCAGCTCGAACACGACGAGACGCTCGTCGTCCAGTCGGGAAAACCGGTCGCCGTGTTTCGCACCCATCCCTGGGCGCCGCGCGTGCTGATCGCCAACGCGCTCCTCGTTCCCGCCTGGGCAAACTGGGACACGTTCCGCGATCTCGAGGACCGCGGCTTGACCATGTACGGTCAAATGACGGCGGGCAGTTGGATCTATATCGGAACCCAGGGAATTCTCCAGGGCACCTACGAGACGCTCGCCGAACTCGCGCGACGTCACTTCAGTGGTAGTCTATCCGGCCGCGTCGTCGTCACCGCGGGGCTTGGCGGAATGGGTGGCGCCCAACCGCTTGCGGTCACGATGAACGACGGCATTGCCCTGGTGATCGAAGTGGATTCGCATCGAATTCAGCGCCGGCTGTCGACCGGCTACGTCGATGAGCGCGCGGCCAACCTCGACGACGCGCTCGCTCGTGTCGAGCGATACCGCCGCGACCAGGTCGCGCGATCGATCGCGCTCGAAGGGAACGCCGCCGACGTGCTGCCGGAACTCGTGCGTCGGGGCATCGCAGCCGATGTCGTGACCGACCAGACGTCGGCGCACGACGCGCTCAACGGCTACGTGCCCGCAGGGTTTCCGCTTGCCGAAGCCGAATCACTTCGACGCACGCAGCCGGATACCTACATCGAGCGATCGCTTGCTTCGATGGCGACCCACGTCCGCGCCATGCTCGCGCTCAAGCGCGCCGGTGCCGTCACCTTCGATTACGGTAACAATATCCGCGCGCAGGCCGAAAAAGGTGGCGTCACCGACGCCTTCGAGATCGCTGGCTTCGTGCCGGAGTACATTCGACCGCTCTTCTGCGAAGGACGAGGACCGTTTCGCTGGGCGGCGCTCTCGGGCGATCCGGCGGATATTGCCGCGACCGACACGCTCGCGCTTGACATGTTTTCGGAAAATGAGTCACTCGTACGGTGGATCCGCAAGGCGCAGGAGCGTGTGGCGTTCCAGGGTCTTCCGGCGCGAATCTTCTGGCTCGGCTACGGCGAACGGGCTCGCTTCGGTCTTGCGATCAATGATCTGGTACGGCGCGGCGTGGTGAGCGCCCCGATCGTCATCGGCCGGGATCATCTCGACGCCGGATCGGTTGCGTCGCCCTACCGCGAGACCGAACACATGCGTGACGGCAGCGATGCGATTGCGGACTGGCCAATTCTGAACGCGTTACTCAACACCTCTGCCGGGGCGACGTGGGTCTCGGTCCACCACGGCGGTGGAGTGGGGATTGGCTATTCGATACATGCAGGAATGGTTGTCGTCGCGGACGGCAGTCGAGAAGCGGACGAAAAACTTCAACGGGTGTTGACGTGCGATCCCGGTCTCGGGGTCGTGCGCCATGCCGATGCCGGCTACAGTGAGGCGGTTGACACCGTCCGCCGCACCGGCATTACGATGCCTTCACTTTCGGGTCACGGGGGATCGGGGCGATGATGATTCCGGAGCGTCCGTCGTTGGAGCGACGGGTCCTGGCAGCGCTCGATGGTTCGGCAGGCAATGGAACGCGCATCCCGGTGGTGCTCGGCGGCTGTGGCACAGGACGCACGTCGCTCCTGCTGCGCTTGCGCGATCTGATCGGCCGAACCTCGGCTCAGTATGTGGATGTCGAGCGCATCGCGACGACACCAGAACGATTCTCTAAATCGCTGCGAGACCCGTCGCCGTTTGCGCCCGGTCCGTTCGGAAAGAGCGAGGGAACCGACACCGGCGCGCGCGCCGCGTTCGATGCCACGCTGGCGTTTCTTGACACCGTCCGGGCGCCGGGAGATGTGCCGGCGACGTTCCTGCTCGACGAATTCCTCGAGCTGCGAACGTTCGAAAGCTTCCCCGGCCTGCGCTCAGTGCTGCGCGATCTCCTCGCGGCGCTGTCGACGAGCGGGAACCGCTTCGTGCTGACGACCAGGTACACGGCCCGCGCGCATCGGTTGCTGCGCGACGCCCCGCCGCAGTTCGAAATCATTCCCGTCGCGCCGTTGACCCCGAGCGAGGTGCGCGCCACCCTGCCCGCGGTTCCTGCCAGCCGCACGTTGTCGGGGGCGATCGTCGACGAAGACGACCGGGCACGAGACGAACTGGCGCGGCTCGTTCACGCGATTTCGGACGGCCGTCCGTCCTACGCGCGCATGATCGCGGAAGCGTCGACCAGTCTGGGCTCTCGCGGCGCTGTCGATCCGGTCAGCGCGTTGACCGCGTTACTGTCGCCGCCGGGCACAATCGCCACAGCCTGCCGCTTCTCGTACGAGTTGCGGCTGCATCGGGCGCGGGGGTATGGCGCCCTCAAAGCCATTCTCGACGTCCTGGCTGAAGAAGAACCGTTGACGTTGACCGAGATCGCGTCGCGCCTGCGCCGGACGCCGGGCTCGACAAAGGATTACTTGTCCTGGCTGGAAGATGTCGACCTCATCGTCTCCCGGCAGAAGCGCTACAGCTTCGCGGATCCGATGATGCGTCTCTGGGTTCGGCTGAACGCTGACGCGGCGCCGCCGACCGAGGAAGACATCGCTCGCCAGGTGCATGCCTACGTCATGAACCGGCTGCCCCACAACGAACCGGCGCTCGCAATGGCCGGCGCTCAGCCCCGCGACGCCGAACGGGACAAGCCGTGGGGCATTATTGAGATCGATTAGAGCGCCTGCGGCCCGAGCGAGGCGCGAAGTCGCCGAGCGAGAGCGCGTGGGGGTGGGGCCCCACGCGCAATGAGAATGCGAACTCGTTTACCCTTCACTACTCAATCGATCCAGCGCTAACTTCGCGGCTGCCTGTGCAGCTTCCTTTTTACTCTTTCCCTCCGCCCTCGCGACGGGCACTCCGTTGACGACCACCTCGACATCGAACAGCCGTCTGTGCGCCGGACCGATTTCGCCGGCGAGCCGGTAAGCCGGCAATCCGCGGTCGTGTGACTGCAGCCATTCCTGCAGCGCTGACTTGTAATCTTCAGTAAAGGTCGCGTGCGCGCCAGTGCGTCGCGCTTCCTGGATGAGGCTGGCGAACTGGCGCTCGATGAACGTTCTCGCCGGTTCGATCCCGCCATCGAGATATATCGCCGCGATGAGGGCTTCGTAGCAATCGGAAATCAGCGCCAGTTTGCGTCGCCCTCCGGTCTTCTCCTCGCCTCGACCCAGAATCAGGAACTCGCCAAGATTGATCCGTTCGCCGAGCCGGGCGAGCGATGCCGCGGACACGATGGACGCTTTCAGCTTCGACTTCTGCCCTTCGTTGTGCTGAGGGAATTGTCGGAACAGCATGTCCGCGATCACGAACCCGAGCACCGAGTCGCCGAGGAACTCCATCGATTCGTTGTCGAAGACGCCGCCGCTGGCATCCTCGTGCACGCGCGACCGGTGTGTGAGTGCATGCTCGAGCAGGCCGCGATCCTTGAAGCGATAGCCGATCTGACGTTCGAGCGGCTCCAGCTCCGAACCGAACGGGACAACCCGGCCGGGACCGCTCTCTTCGCGATGGCTCGCGATAATCCGGCTGGCGCGGTCCGCTTCCTCGTCGTGCACGGCGATCCGAAGCTCATTGACCGCGAGCGGAAACGGAGTCCGCGACATGTCGGATGAGACGATGGTTCGAATCCCGTGGGTTTCGAGCAGGCCGCGCACGACGTCGGCCTCGATCTGCGACGGCGTGCGGAAGATGACGGTCAGACCGGTCATGAGCTGCAGGTTCGCATGTCAGACCGCGATTCGATTGGTCGCCTCGAACGGTCGTTCGACTTTGAGCAGAATCATGGTCATGTCGTCATGTTGATCGGCGCTCCCGACGAACGCCTCGATCTCGCGCATGATTCGTTCCCGCAGTTCGTCGGAATCGAGGTGACCATGTTCTTCCACGATTCGGCTCAGCCGCCCCTCCCCGAACAGGTCGCTGTTGGGATTCATCGCCTCCGTGATCCCGTCGGTATAGAGAACGATGACGTCGCCCGGCGACAACTCCACCCGCTCCTGCTCGAGCAATTCCGCAAACTTGTCGGCGGCACCCTCGATGCGCAGCCCAAGCACCATCCCGTTCGGCGTGAGCACCTGCGCCGACGGCATCTTTGACGACGGGCCTGGGAGAAAAATCAGCGGCGTGTGGCCGGCGCGGCAGAAGGTCATCGTCCCGGCGTGCAGGTCGATCACAGCATACGTGATGGTGATGAAGCTGCGGCTGTCGAGATGCTCTGAGATGATCCGGTTCACTTCGATGAGCAGATCGCGAGGTGATTCGTACCGCTGACTGAGCGCCAGCACCAGACCCTTCAGCTCGGCCATGTAGAGAGCGGCCGAAGTTCCCTTGCCGGACACGTCCGCAATCAAGATGCCCAGCCGGTCTTCGGACAACCGGAAGAAGTCGTAGTAATCCCCTCCCACCTCGCGCGCCGGCACGCACAGCGCCGTAATCGCAAGGCCCGGAATATCGAGCGGACCACGCGGCAGCAGAGACATCTGAATCGCCCGCGCGATGCGCAGTTCTTCCTCGAGCCGCTTCTTCTCCGCGGCGGTTTGCATGAGCCCTTCGATGCTCCCTGTCATCTCATTGAACGAACCGGCGAGTTCTCCGAGCTGATCGTTCGACTGCACGTTGATTCGATGCGCGAAGTCGCCGTGACGGACCCGTTCGGTTCCCATGAACAGCTCGTGAATGGCGCTCGTGATCGATCGCGCGAGCGCCAGGCCCATGCTGAGCGCCACCATCTCGATGATGAGAAACAACCCGGCGATGATGAGCAGGAGAATGACCGCCAGCACGCCAAAGGGAATTTCTTTGAAGGCGATCTGCTGCGCATCCGACAGACGGCGATAGAGCTCGCTGGGTCGATACGTGAGGGATAGACTGGCCCGGTAGGTCTTTCCCGTCTCCCAGTCCCAGTAATCGAGAAAGATCACGCTCTTCCGGTACAGAGTCGACCACCCACCATTCCCTGCCGCGTCGCCGTTGGCGTTTCTCGAGATTGTCGTCACCGGACCGTTCTGCTGCTCGATCACCACTGCCGCGGTCCCGGCGCGCACACCGGTGTCGAACTGCAGCTTCTGGATCATCTCGTCGGCAAGCGGCAGATCGCCGACGACGTGTCCCGCCAGGCTTCCGCCGAGCACGACCGGAGCAACCGCTCGGTCGACGAGTTCCACGTGCCCCGGGCCGTCGGACAGCGGAATCGCAATGGTGCCGAACCATCCATCGCGTTTGATCCATGCGGGTATCGAAGGCGGAGCCGAGATGTGTTCCCATCCGCCCGCGGTCACGCGCGGCACGGGAACAGGACGGCCGCCATGCTCGACCGGCACATAGACGAACGACACTCCGCGATACAACAATGCGGCGTTCCTCTGCGTGCGCGCCAGCGACTGTGCCGCAGCTTCCGGCGAGCGCGAAATTTCCGCCGCCGCTCCGCTCGTCACGACCTTCAGGTCATTCAACGCGGCGTCGTATCCATCCTTGAAGAGATAGGCGCTGACGTTCATGAAGATCAGCAACCCGCCAAGGAGAAAGAAGATCACGATCAAGAGCGATGGGACGACGCCGATGAAGATATAGGACAGGATCAGC
>Ga0310886_10000161_pt1 | contig 15607 bp, 14 predicted proteins | sample T60D3metaG_FD_202511 | JGI IMG/M metagenome (GOLD analysis project Ga0310886, IMG submission 202511) | Lab incubated soil microbial communities from West Virginia University Organic Research Farm, Morgantown, WV, United States - T60D3 | ecosystem: Environmental > Terrestrial > Soil >...
CAACCCTCCGGGGCCGGCGGTCACGGGCAGGACCGACATCTGTCCGCCCTCACGATTCAGCATGCGTGCAGTCAGGACGGGAGTGCCTGCCCCGACTTGCGCACCCACGCGCACAAGCAGCCGATCGGTCCGGCGGAACTCACGCTCGATGACGGGAATCGCGGCCGGGTCGGCTGCGAGCTGCTGCCACTCGGGAAGCGTGCGGCCGCGGAACAGCTGCGGTGTGCTGATCGTCAGCCCGAGTCCCAGGCTCGGCACCACGATCTTTTGCGTCTCCCGATCGAGCATTTCTCCGGCGGCGTCCTGGACCACAATCTCGAGATCCATCTGACCTGGCGGCACCTCAAATTCCACGCGGCCCGGCGGGAAACCCCGGTTGCGATAGAGGAGATCCGAGTTGGCCCCTCCGGCCATCAGCGCGACGCGCGCCGGCAGTTCTCGACGCATACCGGGAGTGGTCGGTGTCGGATTCCACACGAAGGTGATCTTCGTCTTCCCGTCCGCGCCGGGAGACATGCCGATCCAGGTCCGCGCCAGGTTGCGGCGCTGCTGCGTCACGGCCGCCAGCGTGGCCAGCGCCTGCGTCACCGCGGGAGGCGGCCCGGGCCTCTTGGGCGTCAACGCACGCTCGGCTTCGGACGCCGACAGCGCGAGATACCCGGGACGGGCGCGCACCTGCAGGCCGGGACGCTTCACCCGCACGTTAATCTTGTGGAACCGGCCGTCGGCCTGAGTCAAAGACGAGGTGTAGCCGAGCAGGTAGTACGCGCTCGAGTCGCGAATAATCTGGCGCATCCCCGACGCCAGATCGTTCTGGTTCACGATGGCGCGGCCGTCGGTGTTCTCGGCCAGCACGCGGAGCGTGTCCATCGTGTTATCGAGCATCTTGGCGTCGGTGGTCAGGCTGACGGCGGCCTGGCCCGCCGTGCTGAGATCGGTCTCGAACGGGGTCAGGCCGCGGGGATCGACGGCGTAGATCGCCGTGTTGTAGCGGTTGGCCATTTCGTAGACCCGCCGGAGGTCGCTGAGCAGATCGGTCTGCAGAAAAAACTCCTGCGACTCCATGCGCGCCTGCGCGGGCCCACCACCCCCAATCGGATCGGGCCGCGGCCGCGGCTGGTTGCCGCACGGCGAGCCGTTGCAGGTGGCGACCTGATCCACCATCTGAGGCGGTAGCGTGTTGGTGTAGCCCTCGCTGATGAGGATGATCGCCTTCCGCCGCTCGGTCAGCCCGCCAAGGCGGACGATCAGCGCCTTCAGCGCGGTCAGCGTGACGTCGTTGCGGATGCGCTCCGCCTCGATCGTCGAGACGTAGTGAACGTAGTTCTCCTCGAACTGGTTCCGCGGCGTGTAGTCGTACTTCCGGCCCGTGAATCCTCGGATCCCGGTCGCCAGCTCTTCCCGGTTGCGGTTCAACCGCACGTCGTTGATCGACCAGAGCGGGTACATGATGCCCGCGATATCCATCGGGAACAGCTGGCGCTCGACAAACTGCGCGATGATCTCTCGCGCGCGCATGCTGTTGCCGAGGCGGACGTGGTAGTCGTCGAGAAAAAACGCAAATATCCGCACGTCGTCGCGCGCCGCTTCCGTCTGCTCGTCGATCGCATTGCGAACCGCGCGCGGCGTTTCGGGAACCGTGTCGGAATTCTCGGCGATATTGATGAGCTTGAAGGTCTGAATGGTCTGAGGCTTGCCGTCTTCCGTAACCTCGAAATCTTCCGGCTTCAAGTCATGAACAGGATTGCCCTGCCGATCGGTGACGATGACGTCGACCCGAACGACGTTGATGTCGGAACGGAAGACCGGGGCCTGGGTTGCGGGATCCGGTGGCGGCGGCTGCTGTTGCGGTGGCGGCGGCGCAGGGGGGGCGTTCTGCGCGCTCAGCCCGAGCGCCATAGGGGCGGCAATAACGGCCGCCAACGCAACGCGAAGCAGCCCCTTGTGCATTACCTCCGAATGATAACATCTCGCCCCGTGGAGAAAGCCGCAGAAAATCCGCCACCGCTGACCCGGCTGACCGAGGACGAACGCCTGTTTCGGGACAGCGTCCTGGAGTTTGCCCATCGCGAGATTCGTCCGCTGGTCCGGGAGATGGACGACCAGGCCAGGATGTCGCCCGGTCTCGTCACGCGGCTGTTCGAGCTGGGCCTGATGGGCATCGAGATTCCGGATGCCCACGGGGGCGCCGCGGGACGCTTCTTTCACTCCGTGCTGGCCGTCGAAGCGCTGTCCAGCGTCGACCCTTCCGTGGGTGTCCTCGTCGACGTGCAGAACACGCTGGTCATCAACGCCCTGCTCCGCTGGGGGTCGGACCAGCAACAAGCACAATATCTGCCCCAGCTCGCCGGCCGGACGGTTGGCGCGTACGCGCTGTCCGAGGCGGGATCGGGAAGCGACGCGTTCGCGCTCACGACGCGCGCCGTGGAGGCGGCCGGCGATTTCAGTCTGACCGGCCGCAAGCTCTGGATCACCAACGCCGCCGAAGCCGACCTGTTCATCGTGTTCGCCACGGTCAACCCGGAGGCGGGCTATCGCGGCATCACGGCGTTTCTCATCGAACGCGGCTTTGCGGGCTTCTCGGTGGGCAAGAAGGAAGACAAGCTCGGCATCCGCGCGAGCAGCACGTGCGAGTTGTTGCTCGAAGATTGCCGCGTGCCGCGCGCCAACGTGCTCGGCGAGGTCGGGCGCGGCTACAAGGTGGCCATCGAAACGCTCAACGAGGGCCGCATCGGCATCGGCGCGCAGATGATCGGGCTGGCACAGGGCGCGCTCGACCATACGCTCGCGTACACCAAAGAGCGCAAACAGTTCGGCAAGGCGATTGCCGATTTCCAGGGCGTGCAGTTCCAGCTCGCCCGCGCCGCCACCGAGCTCGAAGCCGCCCGCCTGCTTGTCTACAACGCGGCGCGGCTACGCGACAACGGCGAACCGTTTCTCACACCGGCCGCGATGTGCAAGCTGTTCGCGTCCGAGGCGGCAGAGCACGTCAGCTCGCTGGCCGTGCAGCTGTTCGGTGGCTACGGCTATGTCAAGGACTACCCGGTCGAGAAGCTCTATCGCGACGCGAAGATCGGGCAGATTTACGAAGGGACGTCCAACCTGCAACTGCAGACCATTGCCAAGCAGATTCTAAGCTGACACAAGAATTGCTGGATTGACAGATAGCTGATTGGGAGAATGTTGTCGGATTGTTGATTGTCGATTGGAAGACTAAATCAACAAATTAATCTGTCAATCAACACTCACCACTCTTCAACATTCTCACAATCAACAATCTGCAGAATCTATCAATGCCTATTGGCATTTTTCAGCTCTCGTGAAGCAAGCCTCATCCAGATAGATCCGATCGTCGGCGACCTGATACATCAGCACCGTCGAGAGCCCGTCTTCTGAGGGCCGCGATCGCTTCACCGCGCGCGACGAGCGCACCGCGGCAGGTCCACCCTCCAGCGCTTCGTTGAGCACACGCCCCCGCAGTTTGCCCAGGTTCGGCATCTTTCGCTTCATCAGGTACGCAATCGTCGGCGCGATGTCGGCGTTGCCCACCGGTGTCTGATCCACGAACCGGCGCTTGAAGTCCGGGCCCATGGCGGCCATGTTGTTGAACGTGTTCGCCCGCACGAGCGATCCGTGATCCCCCTGCCCGTGCTGCCTTACGCCGCCGACCATGACGCCGGTCATGAGCGGGTTGGCGGCGTCGAGCGCAAAGCTCTTGAAACTGATCACAATCGCCGGCTTCGGCGTGGTCGCGCTGCCGACGAGCCCGACATCGCTCATCGACAGCGCGCCAGGCATCTGTCCGAAGCGATCGTGGACGAAGATGCCGCCGATGTAGTCCTGATCCCCCAGGAACCGCACGATGCGCTGAACCAGGTCGCGATCGTTGCCGGGCACGTACACCGACGTCTGGGCGATCACCACCCGGGCATCGGTCGGCTTGGCCACGCGGCCGGTGCCGCCGATGAGCGCCGCACCGGTGATCAGCCTCTGCCGCACGTCGCTCCTGGCCTGCCCGATCGTGGGGTCGATCCTCATGTAGCGCTTCGTTCCGTCCTCTTCCGTTTGAAGCTCGGGATCGTACAGCGGCAGCGCCAGGTGATTCGCAAGATCGATGGCCAGAAATCCGGGGGGCAGGTGACCGGTGTTCACTTCCTGCCGGCCGGACGCGTCCAGATACTGCAGCGAAGCCGAGTAGCTGCTGGTTGCCCGGCCGGACGCGTCGACGTCGCGCCGGCTGACCGTTGAAAACCCATGGTCGGCCGTCACGAACACGTTCGTGTTGTCGCGGACATCGGGATGCGCGTCGAGGTAATCGAGAATCTGCCTGAGGCTCCGGTCGGCGTTGTGAATCGCCGCCTTTGATGTCGTGCCGTTGATACCCGGCGTGAGCGAGTTGAGGCTGTCGCCCTGCGCATGCTGGGTGAGATCGGGATCGCCCGACCAGAACACCAGCATGAACGGCTCGGGGCTCTTCGCGAACGCGGGCAGAATCGCTTTCGTCGTCGCGTCGGCGAACCATTGCTGATGCGCAACGTTCGCTGTTGTCGTACCCGGCGTCTCGTTCGTGCCGGTGGGCTGATCGCGCTGCGGCGGCGCGGGCGCCACACCCGCCGCGGCCAGCAGCGCAACGGTGCTGTCGCGCAAGGGCACAGTGCGCGGCGTGCCCGTCGCTCCGTCGAGAACGATCGTGATCGGATTGCGTAACGCACCCCGCACGGCATTGAGCTCCGACACATCTTGAGACGCGGCGGGGCCGACCTTGCCGATGACAGCCGTGCTGTAGCCGTACGATCGCGCGAGCGCGACCACCGACGCCTCGCGCAGATAGTTGCCGCCGAAGTGATCGTTGATGTCACCAAGCACCAGCGGGTCTTCGACGTCGGGCACCATCGTGCCGCGCGCCTGCCCGAAATGGCCTTTGTCGAACAGCGGATACGCGGTGAAGATCTGGTTGGCGAACTGGCCGGTGTCGCCGGGATAGTGCCCGGTCGCAATCGCCGCCGAATTCGGCATCGTCTGCGACGGAAACACCGCATGGCTGTTGGCGAAGTACACGCCCTGCGTGCGGACTCTGTAGAGCGCCGGCGTGTCGATGGCGTTGACCGAGCCGTGGCGGAGGCCGTCGGCGACGAAGATGATGGTGTTGCGCGGCTTCGGTGCGTCCTGCGCATCCAGAATGGCGACGACGCCGACACACGCTCCCAACGCCCGCAGCCACCGTACCTCTCGCATCCGCCTTCGCGCCCACTCGCCCATCGTTACGGCGGACTAGCCTATCGCATCCGCCTTCGCGCCGACACCGCCTGCCGCTCCGGCGGACAAGCCCGTCGCACCCAACGCACCTCTCGCACCCAGCGCACCTAGCTTTGGGTGAGCCTGTCGAAGATGGGCCTGAGCCGCGACACGGTTGCCGCGAGATCTTCCGGCAGCACCCGCGTCTCCCCTACCGCCGTCATGAAGTTGGTGTCGCCGGACCACCGCGGCACGAAATGCACGTGAAGGTGGTTCTCAATACCGGCGCCCGCCGCCTTGCCGAGATTGATCCCCACGTTGATGCCGTGCGGGTGGTACGCCTCGTTGAGCGCCATTTCCGAAAGACGCACGAACCGCATCATCTCCGCCTGCTCGTCGGGTCTGAGCGATTCGAGCGTAGAGAGATGCCGGTTGGGAACGACCATCAGATGGCCGTTGTTGTACGGGTAAAGATTGAGGATGACGTAGCAGTGTTGACCGCGAAAGAGCATCAGATCGGCCTGACGGCCCGATTGGGCGTCGCAGAAGACGCACTCGGTCGTCGGAGTGGAAGCGGCAGTCACGTAACTGAGGCGCCACGGGGCCCATAAACGATCCATGTCGCGACCAGGGACTGGGGATTAGTAATCCCTGATTTTAGGCCTGCGGGGGCTCTTGATTGATCAGCTCTTTCAGCTCTTTCCCAGGCTTGAAGTACGGCACCTTCTTCGGCGGCACGTCCACCTTGTCGCCGGTCTTGGGATTGCGCCCCTTACGGGGCTCGCGCCGGCGTAGTCGGAAACTGCCGAACCCTCGCAGCTCGATCTTCTCACCGCGATGGAGGGCGGTGATGATGCTGCGAAAGACCGTATCGACGATGACCTCGGAGTGTTTCTTCGTAAGGTCAGAGACCCGTGAAACCTCTTCCACGAGCTCGGCTTTCGTCATGCTCCCGCCGAGAGCTGAAGAAGGATCCTGATCGTCCATTTTTGTCGCGGCTCCCTCTGAGCTAATCCCTAATCCCTAATCCCAAATCCCTGGTCCCACTCACACTAGGTGCGTGATTTGAAGTGATCGCCCAGCGTTGCTTCGCCAGTGCCGGCCTTCTCCGCGTACTCTTCCCAGTCGGACCGGAACTCGTCGGATTTCAGCGCGCGAATGCTGAGGCCGATCTTCCGCTCGGACGGGACGAGCTTGATGATCTTCATCGGGTAGTTCTCGCCGACGGTCAACTCGATCTTGTCGCCACCCTTCGTATCGTCCAGTTCCGACACGTGGATGAGCCCCTCGATGCCTTCGTCGAGCTCGACGAACGCGCCGAAGTTCGTCACCCGCACCACCTTGCCCTCGATGGTCTGTCCGACCTGACGGCGCGAGAAGAAGTCGTCCCAGATATCGGTCGCAAGCTGCTTCAAGCCTAGCGACAACCGCTGGTTTTCGGCGTCGATGTTGAGCACCATCGCGTCGACCTTGTCGCCCTTCTTCAGCACCTCCGACGGGTGCTTGATTCGCTTGCTCCACGACATGTCCGAGATGTGGATCAGCCCGTCGATGTCGTCCTCGACCTCGACGAACGCACCGAACTCGGTGAGGTTGCGCACCTTGCCGACGATCTTCGAGCCCACCGGATACTTCTCGGCCAGCTCGTGCCAGGGGTTGGTCTCGACCTGCTTGAGGCCGAGCGAAATGCGCCGCGCCGTCGCGTCGACGCCGAGCACCATCGCGTCGACGCTGTCGCCGACGTTGAGGATCTTCGACGGATGCTTGACGCGCTTGCTCCACGACATCTCGGATACGTGGATGAGCCCTTCGACGCCCGGCTCGAGCTCGATGAAGGCGCCGTAGTCGGTCAGGCTGACGACCTTGCCCGACATCCGCGCCCCGACCGGGTAGCGGTCCGACACGTTCGACCACGGATCGTTGACGAGCTGCTTGTGTCCCAGCGAGACGCGCTCGGTCGCCGGATCGTACTTGAGCACGATGACGTCGATCTCGTCGTTCACCTTGAAGAGCTCGGACGGATGGCCGACCCGGCCCCACGACATGTCGGTGATGTGCAGCAGGCCGTCGATGCCGCCGAGATCGATGAATGCACCGTAATCGGTGATGTTCTTGACGATGCCCTTCAGCACCTTGCCTTCGGCCAGCGTATGCAGCGTGTGCTTCTTCTTCTCGGCGTTCTCCTCCTCGAGGAGAACCTTGCGCGAGAGCACGATGTTGCCGCGCTTCTTGTTGACCTTGATGACCCGCATGCGCAGTTCCTGGCCGCGCAGCGCGTCGAGATTGCGGACCGGCCGCACGTCGATCTGCGACCCCGGCAGGAACGCGCGCACGCCGATGTCCACCGCGAGGCCGCCCTTGATGCGCTCGATGACGCGGCCGATGACGACCTTGCGTTCGGCGTAGGCCTTCTCGACCTCGTCCCAGATCTTCATCTTCTCGGCTTTTTCGCGCGAGAGCACGACGTAGCCGTCGCGATCTTCCGTCCGCTCGAGCAGCACGTCGACCGTGTCGCCAGGCTGCACGGTCACTTCGCCGCGCTCGTCGAGAAATTCATCGACGCCGATGATGCCTTCTGATTTGTAGCCGATGTCGACGATAACTTCGGACGGCGTGACTTTGAGGACCGTCCCCTTCATCACCTCGCCTTCCGCGATGTTCCGGAAGCTGTTATCGTAGATGTCGAGCATCCGGGAGAATTCCTGGGGGTCGGCATCCTCATCTTTAAAGGGGGTGAGAACACCTCCCCGCGCCTGGGCTTTGCCGCCCGCGCGAGGGGCCGATCCGGCGCCCTCCGGGACTGCTGCTTTCTGAGTGCGCTCGTCGTCCACGTTCACCATGCCTTACAAATCCTCCTCAAATCGATCGATTGCCGGTAAGGTATGGAGACCGGCGCTCCGAGTTTCGCGTCCGCGCGCCCGCGCGCGTGGCGCCCGGGCGGGCGGCGACGCTCTGCAGCGACTGCTGAATCGCGATAAGCAATAGAGTGTAGGAAGTTTATGGGTAAACTGTCAAGGATGCCTCGGACCGGACAGCGGGTCGTTGAGGGGCTGAAAGGATGCGGGTAAATGGCGAAGCGTAAAGCGGCGGCACCCAAACGCAAGGCCGCGGCACCCAAACGCAAGGCCGCCCGCAAACCCACCAGGAAAGCCGTTCGCAAAGCGTCGAAACCGGCGGCGAAACGCACGGCGCGCAAGGCCGCGCGACCTGCGCCGCGACGGGCGGCCAAACCCGCCGCGAAGAAGGCCGCCAGGGTCGTCAAAGCCGCCGCGCCGAAGGCCCGCCCGAAGTTCAGCGCTCCCGTCCGGCCCAAGCCCGCCGCACTATCGCGCGAACGCCGGCAATTGCGGGAAGAGGAGATGGTGCCGACGCCCCCGTCCACCCTCGACTTCAGCCCGAAGGCGTCGTCGGCCGAGACCGGCCAGAATCACTATAACCAGAAAAAGCGCGAGCACACCGAAGGCGGAACGACCCTCACGAGCGGCGATCTCGATGCCGACTGGAACGACGCCTACTCGAGCGGCGAAGAGACGCCCGGCGGCGACATGCCGACACCGGATCAGGATGTCGTCGAGGAGATCGGGCGGGCGCTGGGCGTCGAGTACGAGGATGCCGAAGAGCTGAAGGGCGCCGACAAGATCGAAAGTCGCGACCGCCATCGCTGGGAGTTCGACCCTGCCAGCGCCGAGGACTACCGCGACAGAAACCGGCGCGACGACGACTGACCGCCCGAGCCGGACCGGCTCGACGAGCGCCGGCCGTTACGCTCGAGCGCCGCTCACCTGCTGGATGATTTCGAGCACCCGCTCGACCGTTTCGTCGATCGACAGCGTCGTCGTATCGACCTTGACCGCGTCGGGCGCGATCTTCAGCGGCGAGGTGGCTCGTGTCCGATCGGATCGATCGCGCGCTTCCAGCTCGCTTGCCACATCAGAGGCCGCGGCCGCGCGGCTCAGCCCGTGGGCCGGATCGGCCGCCCGCCGCCGGGCGCGCTCTTCGGGAGAGGCATCCAGGTAAATTTTCACGTCGGCGTTGGGAAACACCACCGAGCCGATATCGCGGCCTTCCATCACCACGCCGCCGCCATGCCCCTCTTTTCTCTGTCGCGCGACCAGCGCGGCCCGCACTTTCGGCAATCGCGCGGTGGCGGCCGAGGCGCGATCGATCTCCGGCGTGCGGATGGAGGTCGTGACGTCGTAGCCGTCGATGACGACCAGGCCGTATGTCACCGTCAGAGCCGCGTGCTCCGCCACGTCTGCCACCGCGGCCTCGTCATCGAGATTCAGCCGATCGTGGACGGCCTTCCACGCGACGGCGCGATACATGGCGCCCGTGTCGACGTGCCGGTAATTGAGGCGTTTCGCGAGCTCGCGGGCGACGGTGCCCTTGCCGGCCCCGGACGGGCCATCGATGGCGACAATCAGACGATGATCGGACACAACGCCGAGTATATCCGACGTGTTCACTTGACCGCGGTCCGTGTCGCGATGGCCTTCTGAATCGCGGCCACGGTAATCGACGCGCGGTAGTCGGCGAGCCTGCGGCCGTTCTCGAGCACCGTCCGGATCGATCCCATCTCGACACCGTTGATGCTGAACTTTCCGGCCTTGATTCGCTGCTCGGCACGAATGTGTTTCGGATCGACGAGCGCGACGAGCGCCTCGTAGTGATAGTCGTCGTGCAGGCCGGCGCGGGCGGCCGACTGCACGTCGGGCTTCTGGAAGATGCCGATTTTCTTCAAGTACTCGAAGCTCCACATGTCCTGCGTGTAGTACTCGGTGATGAAGTGGACGCGCGCGTCCGAGGCAGCCCACTTCGCGCTCAGCTCCGCGGCGACGGCCTGCATGCCCTTCTGATTGCCGCCGCTGTCGCCGAGGAGCACGATGTCCTTGAATCCATGCACCTTCAAGCTGGTGCAGATGTCGCGAAGCAGCGCGCGGAAGGTGTCTTCGGTGAGGCTGATGGTCCCGGCGTACTGCATGTGCCCGGTCGCCGGCGCGTGGTCGCCTTCGGGGACGAACGCGACGATCGGCGCGATGAGCGCGGTACCAAGCTTGCGCGCGATCGCGTCGGTCGTCGCCCGCAGCACGAAGTTGTGCTTGCCGGTCGCCGTGTACGGCCCGTTCTGCTCGACGCCTCCAGTGCCGACGATGACCGTCGTCTTGCCCGCGCGAATCGCGTCGCGCACTTCCATGAAGGTCATCTCGTCGATGAAGAGCGTGTCGGCGGCCGGAATCGGGCGCGGCTCGTTCGCGTCCTGCGTACCTTGCGCGGAGGCTGACGCTGCCGCCGCAAGCACCAGCGCGCCCATAGCGATTCGACTCTTCGTCAGAGCGGAGAAACGACCCATATCAACCTCCGGAGCAACCTGGGAATGATTGGCAGGAACGGGACTCTACACTAAGATGCGGCCCGACGGAATGATAATGGAAAGGCAGGTTCACACATGCGCCGACTGATGTTCGTCCTGATCGTGCTCGCCGGACTCGCCATCTCTGCGGCCGCCCAGGTTGCGCCGGCCGATCCGAATCGATGGGAGCCGGAGATTCAGAAATTCGAGGCCGAAGACAAGGCCAAGGGTCTCGTCAAAGGGGGCAACGTCTTCATCGGCGCCTCGAGCATCGCGCGCTGGACCAATCTCGCCGAATCGTTTCCCGATCGCAAAGTCGTGAACCGCGGTTTCGGTGGATCCGAAATGGCGCACGCCGCCCAGTACGCGAGCCGGGTCGTCGTGCCGCATGCCCCGCGCGTCGTCGTGTTGTACTCGGGCGAAAACGATCTGAATCGCGGCGTGTCGCCGCAGACCGTGTTCGCCAGTTACAAGAAGTTCTACGACACCGTGCACGGCGCCCTGCCGAACACCCGGTTGGTGGTCGTCAGCCTCAAGCCGTCGCTGGCCCGGTGGAAGATCCGCAACGAGATGCATGAGACCAACAAGATGATCCACACGCACTGCGCCGCGGCAAAAAACTGCGTGTATGTCGACGTGTGGCCGCCGATGCTCGGGAAAGATGGTACGCCGAAGCCCGAACTGTTCGTCGAGGACGGCCTGCACATGACGCCGGCCGGCTATACGATCTGGACGGCGATCCTCGCACCACATTTGAAGTAAAGGACGAGCGCCGGATGCAGGTTCGCTTGCAGAAAATCATTTCAGCGGCCGGCATCGCCTCGCGCCGCGCCGCCGAACGCCTGATTGAAGAAGGCCGCGTGTCGGTCAACGGCGCCACCGTGACCCAGCTCGGGACGAAGGCCGATCCGGACAGCGACGACATTCGCGTGGACGAGCGGCGCGTCAAACGCCGCGAGCGGCATCGCTACTTCCTTCTCAACAAGCCGCGCGGCTATGTGACGACCCGCTCGGATCCGGAACAGCGACCGACCGTGCTCGATCTGCTGAAAGGTGTGCGGGAGTACGTCTACCCCGTCGGGCGGCTCGACTTCGATTCGGAAGGGCTGCTGATTCTCACCAACGACGGCGACCTCGCCGCGACGCTGACGCATCCGCGGCACGAGGTCGAGCGGGTGTATGAAGCGCAGGTGCTCGGCGTGCCCGACGAGCACGACCTCGATCGCCTGCGTCGCGGCCTCGTCATCGACGGCCGGCGCACCAGTCCTGCGCAGATCGATCTGGTCACCGGGCGCGGAACCGTGACGTCCAGGAAGGACGACACGTCAGTCCTCCGCGTGACGATTCATGAGGGGCGCACACGCCAGGTCCGCAAGATGGGCGATGCCATCGGCCATCCAGTGCGCACGCTCAAGCGGGTCCGGATCGGACCGATTGCCGACAAAAACCTGAGGCTGGGGACATACCGGGAGCTGACACCAGAGGAAGTGCGGCGTCTGAAGAACGCGTCACGCCGGCCGGACGCGGGAAGTCGTGAAGAGTCCGGGAGTCGGAGGGAGTCAAAGAGTCGCGGAGAGTACAGGAGTCGAAAGAGTCGGTGAGTCTGAGGCCTATCGACCGACAACAACCTTGCAAGGAGTGTGCATGATGGTCATCAAGCGTGTCGGACCACTGTCCTGTGCGAAGCTCAGCGGGACGCTCTACGCCCTCATTGGACTTCTCGTCGGCGGCATCTTCTCCATGATCGCCATGGCCGGTGGAGCCGCCGCAGACAACACATTTGGCAGGGGGATGGGGGCGGCAATTGGCGTGGGAGCGATTGTGCTGTTCCCGATCCTTTACGGATGCATGGGCTTTGTGGCCACGCTCATCGGGGCCTGGCTGTACAACATCGTCGCCGGAATGGTGGGGGGCATCGAGCTGGACCTGCAATGAATTCGCAGATTGGCAGAGTCGCAGATTGGTAGATTCCAGCGCCCTACCAATTTGATTTAATCTACCAATCTACCAATCTGCCAATCTACCAATTCTGCGTCAGTGGATCTTCTCGCCGGGCTCGACTTCCGTCGACATCGACGGGACCTCCTCGATCGACGACAGCCCCTCGAGGTCGAGCTGCGGCTGTGACGGTCCCGACTGTGAGAGGCCCGCGGGGACTTCGAAGCCGAGCGCTTCGGCCATTTCTTCAATCTTCGGCAGGTCTGACAGGTCGCGCAGGCCGAACCGGATCAGGAACTCGCGTGTCGTCGCGTACATGAAGGGGCGCCCGACCACCGGCTTGCGCCCGACGATCTTCACGAGCTGGCGTTCGATGAGCGTGTTCACGACGCCCGCGGTGTTGACGCCGCGGATCTCGGTAATCTCGGGTGCGGTGACCGGCTGCTTGTAGGCGATGACGGCCAGCGTCTCCAGCGCCTGCACCGACAGCCGCTGGGTCGTCCGCTCGTGGAAGAGACGACGCACCCACTCGTGCAGCTCGGGACGCGTGACGATCTGGTACCCGCCGGCGACCTCGACCAGCTGAATGCCGCCCGGCCGATCGTAGTCGCGCTTCAAGGCTTCGAGCGCCGCTTCCACATCCTCTTTCGGCTCGCTCTCGAGCAGCTTGAACAGCATCTTCGGTGTCAGCGGGTCCGGGGACGCGAAAATCAGCGCTTCGATAACAGGTTTCAGCTCGTCACTCATGTTTTTGTTCTACTTTTCACTTTTCACTTTTTACTTTCAAGATCTCCAATGGGCGTCGGTGCGTCCGCCGGGCGCGCGCGCTTGTAGACGCGGATCGGGCCGAAGGCCGAGGTCTGGAACACGCGGATCAGCTTGAGGCGAATCATCTCGAGCAGCGCCAGGAACGTCACGATCATCGCACCGCGCGTGTCGTCCCGCAAAAACAGGTCTTCGAAGCCGCAGGCCTCTGTTTCCGACAGCAGCCCGAGCAGCTGCTCGATGCGTACCTCGACCGGGACTTCTTCCGGAGGCAGCAGCACTTTCGGGCGCTGTTTCGCCCGCTCGAGCACACCGCGAAACGCGGCGAGCAGGCTGAACAGATCGACTTCGATTTCCGGCTCGTACGCGTAGTCGTCGCCCGCGATCTCCGCGATGCGGCCGTCGGGACGTATCCACTGCGCGCCGCGCAGCACGGCGCGCTCGTGCAGCAGCTCAGCCGCCGCCTTGAACTTCTGGTGTTCGAGCAACCGCCGAACCAGCGCTTCGCGCGGATCCTCTTCCGGCTCGCCGTCTTCGGCCGACTCGGGCCGCGGCAGCAGCATCTTCGACTTGATGTGAATCAGCGTCGCCGCCATGACCAGGAACTCGCCCACCGTGTCGAGATTCAGATCCTGCATCATCTCGACGTATTCGAGGTACTGGCGCGTGATGAGCGCGATCGGGATGTCGTAGATGTTCACCTCGTGCTTCTTGATGAGGTGAATCAGCAGATCGAGCGGCCCCTCGAACGCGTCGAGCTTCACCGAATACGCTTCGGGGGACGATTCGAAATCAGATGCGGGTGTCGGATGTTCGTTCATCTGTATGCGATCTTCATGGCGTCGCGCACGCGCGCCATCGTCTGGCTCGCCACGGCACGCGCGCGCCGGGAGCCCTCCACGAGAATCTCATGGATTCGCTCCGGCCGCGACAGAAGTTCGCGGCGGCGTTCCCGCAGCGGCTCCAGTACGCCGTTCAGGGCCCTGGCCAGCTTGTCTTTCACCTCGACGTCACCGACTTTTCCCGCGCGGTAGCGGGCTTTCAGGTCGTCGACCTCCGCGGTGTCGGCATTGAACACATCGTGGTAGAGGAAAACCGGATTGCCTTCCACCGTGCCAGGAATATCGGCCCTGGTGCGCTTCGGATCGGTATACATCGAGCGCACTTTTTTCTTCACGGCGTCGGCGTCTTCGGAAAGAAGGATCGTATTGCCAAGGCTCTTGCTCATCTTCTTGCCGCCATCCAGCCCGGGCAGACGCGAGACCTTCGTCAGGAGCGGCTGCGCTTCGACGAGCACGTCGCCGTAGAAGCGATTGAACCGACGGACGGCCTCGCGCGCCAGCTCGAGATGCGCAACCTGGTCGTCGCCCACTGGCACGAAATGGCCGTCATAGATCGCCACGTCGGCCGTCTGCAGCAGCGGATAGCTGAGGAATCCGAGCGACGACAGATCCTTGTCGCTCAGCGCCTCCTGCTGCTCCTTGTAGGTCGGCACCCGCTCGAGCCACGAAACGGGCGTCGTCATCGCCAGCAGCAGAAAGAGCTCCGCGTGCTCGGGCACCATCGACTGCACGAAGAACGTGCTGCGCTCGGGATCGAGGCCGGCGGCGATCCAGTCGACCGCGTTCTCGTAGGCGTACTGCGTCACCTGGCTCGTGTCGGCGTAGTCGGTGGTCAACGCGTGCCAGTCGGCCACGAAGTAGAAGCAATCGTACTGCTCCTGGAGCGCCACCCAGTTGTGCAACGCGCCGACAAGGTGACCCAGATGCAGCTGCCCGGTCGGGCGCATGCCTGACACGACACGTTTTCGAGCGGTCAGCGCAGCCACGAGAGAATCACATAATACGGTGGGCCGATGAGATAGCCCAACACGCCGGTCACCAGCAGCCCCATCAGGATCAGAAATCCGTACTCATAGAGAAAGCGGAGCTGCAGGGCAATCCGCGGCGGCAACAGCGCCATCAGAATCTGCCCGCCGTCGAGCGGCGGAATCGGCAGCATGTTGAAGACGGCCAGCAGCACGTTCAGAAGCAGCGCCTCTGTCGCAATCAGATTCAGCGGCGTCGCGACGTCCAGGCCGGAGCCGCCGGCCGAGCTCGGCAGCACACGCAGCGCCAGCGACGCCGCGGTCGCGATCGCGAGATTGCTCGCGGGTCCGGCAGCGGTGACCAGAATGTGATCGCGCCGGGGGTGCCGGAGGTTTCTGACGTTCACGGGCGTCGGTTTCGCCCAGCCGATAATCGGCGCGTTCGAGACCATGGCGATGAGCGGCAGCAGCAGCGTGCCGATCGGATCCACGTGGACCATCGGATTCAACGA
>Ga0310886_10000167_pt1 | contig 15328 bp, 19 predicted proteins | sample T60D3metaG_FD_202511 | JGI IMG/M metagenome (GOLD analysis project Ga0310886, IMG submission 202511) | Lab incubated soil microbial communities from West Virginia University Organic Research Farm, Morgantown, WV, United States - T60D3 | ecosystem: Environmental > Terrestrial > Soil >...
GCCGTGCCGGCTCGCGCGCAAAGCGATGCGCCGGCGCCGTTCGATGGCGATCTTGCGCGGCTGAGCGAGATCCTCGGCGCCCTGCACTATCTGCGCGCGGTCTGCGGCGCCAACGACGGCGCGAAGTGGCGCAACGAGATGCAGGCGCTCATCGATGCCGAGGCGCCGGGGGGCGAGCGGCGGCGCAAGATCATCGCCGGCTTCAATCGTGGTTATCGCGGGTTCCAGCAGACCTACCGGACCTGCACGCCCGCCGCCGATCTCGCCATAAGGCGCTATCTCGATGAAGGCGCGAAAATCGCCCGCGACATCACGGCGCGGTACGCCAACTAATTCACGCGATTAACCTTCTCTTATTTCCGTTTTTCGATCTAAAGTATTGATCTTATTAGCGTGTTTTCAATATTCGCTTGCACAGAACTATCCCAAAACTAACGATCTGCCACACAAACGCTGTCCCCGAGGTTTTGACCGCGTCAATTCGCGATGTCCGCTTTACCCCCGAAAGCAGGCATGTGCAGTGCAGTAGCTCATGTCTGCTTTGGGCCAAAAGCGGACATTCGACTAGCGGCAGGTTCGCTCAATTTGTGACCATCTGCCGCGACACGCGCGACGCGGCGCTATGGGACCGTTGTAATACCACCAAGGATATCCGAGTTCGTAAGTCGCGTAGTAACCAACGTAATAGGGGTTGTCATAAGTCCTGTAGGACGGCGGATAGATAGGATAGCACCCGTAATCTTGGGCCCGATTAACGCCGAGGCCGCATCCAGCTGCGACGCGTACAACTAGTCCAATCTGCGGTTGGCTGAATGGCAGGGCTTGGACGGTCGTAATGCTGGCGGCGGCTATTCCGAACAGCAAGAGTAGAAGTCGAAGCATTTTTTCTCCCAGTTGAGTTCGGTCTTAAAGAGCGGCCGGTTTCGGTTCTAAGCAGACGTGTGCAGTGAAAGAGCCTATGTATGCTAAGAGCCAATAGCGGACATTAACGACACGTCCGGTGCTGCTACTGCGGGCGAGCACGGCGTTTCACTGAGCGCGTATGTTCTGCAGCGTTGGCGACATAGTACGGGCTCACATTGCAGAAGCCACGATTGCCTGCCAAAATATTGCCTCTGCGGTAGCAGTCTTCGAACGAGTGATACTGGCAGTCCCAATAATTACTACCTGGGCCTAATTGGATCACCGCGCACCAAGGGGCTTGGTAGGCTTGGACCGGCTGTGGCCCGAAAAACGCACCGGCGAGAGCAGCGATAGCCACTAAATTAATGCGGGTCATCATCAACCTCCGTGCTCCCCGAGCCCGCCGATTTTCACGTCAACGCGGCGCAAAATAAATTGCCCTTTGGGGCACCAGGCGGATAGGCACTGATGTCCGCTTTGGGTCAGAAGCGGACATATGCAGTGCACCAAGGCATGTCCGCTTTACCCCCGATAGCGACCACGGAAGCGACTTCTCTCAAAAACCTATATCCGCTTTACCCCAAAAGCGGACACGTGCAGCGCACTAGTCGAGGTCAGCTAAGGGCCAATAGCAGACATTCTGTAATTCATTTTGATCACCTCGTTCGCAATAGGAACCGTCAATTCGCCAACAAGACGGGCAAGGCTGCATTCTCCAAGACGTGTTGGGTTGCTCCGCCGAATATCCACTGTCGCAATCGGCTCTGCGTGTAGGCACCCTTGATTAGAAGGTCGCAACCCAGTGATTGGGCTGATGCCAGGATCGCCTCACCAGTGTTTCTGCCATCAAGCTCAACTCTCATCGACTTTGCGACAATCCCATTGCACTGGAGGTATCGGATCAATTGTTCAGCCGAGGGTCCCACCACTCCCGTTCCGCCAATGACCGTCAGGACCGTAACGCGATCAGCTTTCTGAAGAATCGGCATCGCAAGGGCAATGGCTCGTGCCTGCTCTGTGCTGCAGTTCCATGCGATCAACACGTTGGTTGCAATCTGGCTTGGCGGCGATGGTGGAGCCAGTAGTATTGGTCGCCCGCTTTCGAACAGGCCCGATTCAATCGCTCTATCGTGCATGGGGCCCGAGTTTGCATCGCGCCGGTTCATCACAATCACGTCGAAAACGCGGCCATAGCTGCCAATAAAGCCTTCCCCCTCTGCCGCATGGTCCAACCAGCCGAATGACACCGATCCTGTCGTCTCGGTTGAGCGCAGCACGCCGTGTTCCTGCATGAAGATTTCAAAAATCTGTTTTGCTTTCCTCGCTTCTTCTTCAATGTCTTCTTTAAACCTATCCAGCGGTAGTCCCCCCATTGCATCGATGCCGCCAACAAGCTCGGTGACCTGCCAACGCAGCGCAAAACCTTCTATGTAGCTGTTGTTCCGTTGACCGAATAGAAGCGCGGTTTCCAGTGCTGACTGCATGTCATGGTTTTTCATCGGAACCAAGATCGTCTTCATGCTCATCGTCGCCTCCCTTCAATTGACCGTCTAACCGCAATGATGATCTCGGCGGGTGTGTTCCCTGTGGCGCTACGGCCCCACTCTGTGCACGACATCGTGCTCGCGTACGTGCTCGACCACCTTTAGGCCGAAATCCTTGTTCGGCCCCACTTCGAATTCGTACCGGCTCAAATTACCACTTAAAGGCTGAGGAGACCGCGAATGTCGACTTTGAGTCATTCGCGTCATAGCCGTGGCTGTTATGAGCAGGAGCGGTGCAATCAGAAACCCGCCATTTGGCTGCGAGCGCATGTCCGCTTTGGGTCAAAAGCAGACATGTGCGGCGCACAACGGCATGTCCGCTTTACCCCCAATAGCGACTGTAAAAGCAGACATCCGCAACGCGTCATGTCCGCTCTACCCTGAAAGCGGATATGTGCAGTGCACAGGCGCATGTCCGCTAAGGGCCAAAAGCGGACAAAACGAAACATGCTCGCATCGACGTGCAGCAAGCCAAGGCCTCTGGTCATATATTTTTGAGCTTTTGTTGTACAAGTTGGTGGGCTTTGATGAACCTGTCGGCAAAGCGGGATGACCCACCGGGAACAGTGGCGGGAACGCTTGTGATTTGAGCCGTGTTGTTAGAATCGTCGTACTGGAAATGCACCGGCTTCTCGTTGCGCAGCAGGTCGGTGAAATGCGGCCAGGAATCCATCCAATAATAGATATCGAAAATTTCCTGCCCAGCGCGTTTTTGGTTCTGTCCGAGTTGCCCATCGTGCGGTACGAAATAGAGAATCGCCAATCCAAAAGCCCCGTGGAGACTTATGACACTCTTGTGGTTGTAAAAACTGTTTGGGGATTGAATGTCGAGGACGTAGCTTTGCACATTGCCCTGATACTGCGTCATCCTGCCCTCCTTAAATCACATGAAAGGGGCCACAACCTCCACCGCCCCCAGAGGCAGACGTTTTGCGCGGCGGATTAACTTGATCAGTAGCTAGTCCTTTGAGTCTTTGTCGACCGTTCGCGGTCGACACTCGCGCCACGTGGTCGATTGAACACGCTGGTGCAGGCGGGGCTGAGTTGCTGTTTGTTTTGGACAAGGCATTGGGCTACCCGACTTGCGTCCGGAATAGCGTTTTGGCAAAGCCGCATCGCATCCGGCGTGCATGCATCTGCATCCTCTTGAGTATACGCGAGCGCCGGCAAGGGCGCCGTCATCATGATAATAACGAAAGCAACGGCGCTCCATTTACGCATGACGTGCACTCCAGTTTGGGGCTCGGAGTGGCAACGATTGCAGCGGGATTTTGTTCCCATAATCTGGCTGTAACTAATCGGGCCGTCGAATGTCCGCTTTGGGTCAGGAGCGGACATATGCGCCGCAACAAGCCATGTCCGCTTTACCCCTAATAGCGACCGCGAAAGCGGACTCCCGCAAGAGGTCATGTCTGCTTTGCCTCCGAAAGCGGACATGTGCGGTGCAGTAGCTGATGTCTGCTACGGGCCAATAGCGGACTCATGCAGTGCAAAAAAAGGGGTCACTCGATCACCTCGTCGGCCCGCAACAAAAGCGACGTAGGAATGGATATCCCCAGCGCGTGAGCAGTTCGCATGTTGACCACCGTTTCGAATTTCGTCGGCCGTACGATCGGCAGTTCACCCGGATCGGCCCCTCGCGCGACCTTACCAGCAAGGACACCTACCAGCCGATACAAGCTGAGTAGATTTGGCCCGTAAGCCAATAATCCTCCGGCTCGCGCAAAATCAGGAAAAAGCGTAATGGCTGGAAGGCGGTGACGAAGAGCGAGTTCTGCAAGAACTTGCACGTTTGGAGCGATCAGCGGAGATGACAGCATCGCCATTGCGTCTACCCCGCGTTGGTTTGCCTTCAAGAAAGCGGCATCGAAATCGGAAGGACGGTGCACCTCTACGACCTCTAATTGGACATTCAGCGTTCTTGCGGCTTTCCGAACCGAATCCAATTGCACGGGTCCCGTGTCGGGATCCCAAAATACGGCGGCACGCGAGAGCTTTGGATTGCACTCGACCAGAATCTCCATCCACTTCGCCGTGAAGTCTGGAAAATCGAGGAATACGCCAGTGATGTTGCCCCCTGGTCGCGCAAGGGTAGCTGCCACACCGCTGGCGACCGGGTCCGTTTCCAAATCGATTGCGACAATCGGAATGGTGCGCGTGGCCGATCGAGCCGCGTTCAGTACCAGCGGTCCGCTCGCCATGATCACGCTCGCATTCTTCGCAATGACTTCCGCTACCAGAGGGGCAATTCGCGCCGGGTCACCTTCCGCGGCTCGCGCCACAATCTCGACTTGGGCGGGAGCGGCATAGCCGGAATCCCGCAGGCCGCTCAGGACCCCCTCGAGCCGATTGGCCATCGCCGCTTGAGAGCCTTGATATACAAAACCGATTCTGGGGATTTCCGACTTCTGCTGAGCACGCGCCGCGAGCGGCCAAATAGCCACCGCACCACCAAGCAAGCTGATGAACTCGCGTCGCCTCATACTTGCCCCCCGAGGCTAAAGAAGGAGCCATCGTATCGACAAATGCTAGCGTGCTGGAAGGGGGCCGCCCGCTGTCCGCTTTGGGTCATTAGCGGACATATGCAGTGCAACAAGCGATGTCCGCTTTACACCCAATAGCGGACATGGCGGCGACATTGGGGTCTGCCGTGAATTGTCATGGCCCGATCCCCATCACAAGCATCAGTTCCTCCCGCTGTTTGTGACCGTGCCAGCCTTGCGACCGCTCGCGTCATAGATCGTCGTGGTCCCTTGGCTGTCGGTTGACGTGCGCCCGGTGACACGACCGCTCGCGTCGTAGACCGTGCGCGATCCTTGGCTGTCCGTTGTCACGCGCCCTGTGACCTTGCCGTCAGGTCCGTAGATCGTGCGCTGCTGCGCCACTCGCAGTGAGCAACGCCAGCACGATGGCAAGTCCTGCCATCGCCTTTGCGCCGGTCGGCTTGCGCGTCATCGCTCGACCTTCTGTTTGATGCCTCGCCCCCGCTTTTTGGCGATGGTGTGCTTGTCGTTGGCCCAATCGGGGATGGTCGGCACGAAGCCTTCAAGCTGTTCGCGTCGCCCGATGGCCGCAGCGAAGTGATCGCCCTCGTCGCTCTTTTTTGCGCGGCACATCATGCGGATGGCGTTGCCAATCACCATGCGTGACGCGCCAAGGTTGTCCGGGTCGTACCACATCATCGCCTGCTCGGTTGCGGCCTTGACGAATGGCACGATGCGCGGATCGGCTTGCGTGTCGATATCCTCATGCGAAATGATTTCGAGCCGCTTGCACACAAGCGAATGAAACGCTTTCGATGTGTGCATCAGTTCGACGGCGAACTCCATCGCCTCGCGCTCCTTGCCCCGGCGAACGCATTTCTGCATCGCTTCGACACAGGCCATCGCGGGAAGGCCGTTCTTGGTGGGGATCAAGGCTTGCTCCTTGGCTCGCTGGACGTTGCTAAACCAGCCAGCGCGTACATGAAAGCACCATTTTGTGCCGGTGTTGCGGGCTTGATTGATAAGGACGACTATCCTCCGGCTATGGCCGTGCGGCATCCCTCCAGTTTCATCGAACCGTGTCTGCCGTCGAAGGTGGACCGCCCGCCATCCGGCCCGCTCTGGGTCCACGAAATAAAACATGACCGCTATGGCACACGCGCACCCCACCTAAAGGAAAGCCTTTCTTGCCATTAGCCGATACAAAGCGAATAGTCAGGCGTTGGTCCACGATGGTGGAGCCAAAAAGAGAATTGAAATGCAAACCGATCGACAAAAAATACTCGCGGCTCTCGCGGAGAAGCCGCTAACCACTTTCAACATCATGAAGCGCGTCAACATCAAGAGCCAAGACGAGTGCCAGACGTTGCTTTTGAAAATGCGAGATGAGGGCGCGGTGAAGTTCGATATTCATAAAGGTGTCTGGCACATCTGAATTTGACAAACCAATAGCGCCATGCGCCCTATCGCAGCGGACCATCCAAGGCGTGGCTCAAGTCGAAGAACCCGGCCAGCGATGCGGTGCGCCGTGAGCGTGAGGAAGAATGACGCTAGGGCTTCCGCTTCCTGCGCCATCCGAGCAGACCCAATGCGCCTAAGCCGGTGGCGAAGAGTTGGGAGGGCGGTCTCATGTCTGCTTTACCCCCGAAAGCGGACATGTGCAGTGCACTAGCCGATGTCCGCTTTGGGTCAAAAGCAGACATGTGCGCCGCAATAAGTCATGTCCGCTTTACCCCCAATAGCGACCGCAAAAGCGGACATGGGGCGGAAGCTTATGGCCGCGAAATACCAGCCCCGTAAACAGACCGGCGCCTATCAAATACCGAACGGCTCAGCCGTTGCCGCAGCATATGATCAAAATGCTCACGGTCGGAGCATTTGGGAACGACATGGCGGCCGTTCCGTCCCTTGTTGGGCTGGCAGCGGTTTCTAGCGCCTCGTCGGATACGTCACAGGCGAGAATGGCTTCGTCGCTTTCGTTACAAATCGTGTCCATCGGTCGGTGTGGCTCCAAGTTTTGTCAGCACTCTGCCAGATGCGATTATGATGATTTCGGGCGAGCGAGGCGAGTTTTTTAAGCCAGATTGCCGTCAGTCGCTCTAACGAGAAGGCGACTGCGGATTTGACTTCCACTCGCGTGCGAGCTTCTGCGCTTCGGCTATCTGCGCGGGGGTCATGCGCCGTGCGATAAGGTCTCGCAAAGCTGCCGCACCTTCTCTGCCTTGCGCCGCCGACAAGCTGAACCACATGTACGCGCGGACCTTATCTTGCGGCACACCTAGGCCATTGTCGTAAAAGGTTCCAAGATTGTACTGGGCGTTGGCATTGCCTTGCTCGGCCAGAGGACGATTAAGCCGCACGGCGGTCGCGTAGTCGCGTCTTTTGAGCGCGGCATCAGCATCCTCTAACGGGCCTGCGGCCGCTGGTGCAGCAAAGCCCAGAACCAGAATGATGGCGGCGGCGACGTGCTTAAGCGTGAGATTCATGGTCTGTGATCTTCGCCCCTAGGCCATGAACTTATATTGACGTGCTGATGCGCTATCGAGATGTCGAATCGCATATAGTGGAACGATGAGCAACCAATTTGGCGATGCCGTTGACGTTAGCTGTCCGCATTGCGGGGCGCGGTACGTTGTAAGTTATGCCAAGTTGCCGATTGCCGACAGCGGTAGCGACTATTGTGAGTGTTGCAAACGGAGGATGTTCCAATGGAATTCAGCCTTGCAACCACTTTATAGGCTCGTGGAACGACCCGAGCGAAAACACCCATAACGCTTCACGCGTCGGATACATCCAACGCTAGGGGTCATGAGGATTAGATTTTGTCAGCGGGGTGGCTATAGGCGATTATCGATATTTTCGGGAATGCAGCTTTGCATTTAACCGTATCGCGGTGTCAGTGTGTTGCAATGCCAAAGCTAGATGGCATTTTAGAAACTGCGATCCACACCAAGGACATGGTGCGCTCCCGAGTGTTCTACGAAGGCGTGCTGGGGTTGGCGATCTATAGCGATGACCGATTAACCGCTTACGCCGTGGCCGGGCGCGATGTTCTTTTAGTACTTCGCAAGGGCGCCACAGGGCAGACCGTTACCCTCCCCAGCGGCACCATTCCCGGCCATGGCGGGGATGGTGTATTGCATGTGGCATTTGCCATCGCCAAGGACGAACTCGACTGCTGGGAGGTGCATCTCGCTTCGCGTGGGGTGGTCATCGAAGGACGAAATGATTGGGAACGTGGCGGCCGCAGCATCTATTTCCGTGATCCCGACGGGCACCTTTTAGAACTCGCCACGCCGGGATTGTGGTCGGTGTATTAGCGCTGCAAACTCTCGCCCAGAGTCGACGCCGATGGAGGCTACTCATGACCTCATACATCGTGGGTCTTAGGCATAAAACACGGTCCAAAGTTCTAACAATAGAAGCCGAGGACGCTCTAATCGCAGCACTCAGGGCCAAGTATGAAAATCCAGACGCACTGATCACCTACGTCCGCAAGTCCAATCGACGCGGCGACTATCGTCACCCGCACGAGGGGCTGTTGGACAGAAAAACCAAATGAGATGTCCGCTTTACCCCCGAAAGCGGACATGTGCGGTGCATTTAGGGATGTCCGCTTTGTGCCAAAAGCGGACATAATATCGATATCGCAGCCGAATTCAGGCAGTTTCAGTGGGGGCTCGTACCACTACGTAAACATCCGTAGTTGATGGGTCAAAAATTTTTGATGTAGCGCAACGTTTCTCGATCTCGCATCAGCGATAGTGTTCGTGAAACGACAAGTGCGAGTAGCGCGGACGAGTAGCTTTTGTTTATTAGTTTGAGGCTTTTTCAATGTCCTCAAAACTGACGGCTGGCGATCTGCAGGTTATTGGCCGCGTTGCGGTCTTTCGCGGCCTGAAGCCCGAGACCGTTCACCATATCATTGCGCCGGCGACCGCCGTAATGTTGCGCCGCCACGAGTGGATCATGCGACAAGGCGAGCCGGCGACAGCATTTTTTATAGTCATCGATGGCTGGATAAAACTTTATCGTAGCACGCTGTCGGGAGACGAAGCCGTTATCGAAATTATGACCAAGGGCGACAGTTTCGCCGAGGCAGCCGCATTTACCGGCAGTCGATATATTGCGAGCGCCGAAGCGGTCGACACCGCGCGCGTTGCACGCGTCCCTGCCGATCACCTTGTTAAGTGCATCCATGAAAATCCTGTTATCGCATCATCGATGATCGCGTCAATTTCCACCCACATGCATCACCTCGTTCAGCAAGTCGAACATCTCAAGGTGCAAAATGGCGTGCAACGGGTCGCCGAATTTCTTGCGTCGCTGGCTTTGGCGAATCAGCACAAGTCTGCAGTAGTCCTTCCTTATGATAAGGTATTGATAGCAGCACAGCTCGGGTTGACGCCTGAGTCACTGTCACGTGCCTTTGCCAGATTGAAAGCGGTCGGTGTCGCTATCGACGCAGCACACGTTGTGGTGAAGGACGTTGCTAAATTGCGTCAGATCGCGGCCGACGATCGTGGCTCGGTGCGAGGTAGTTTGTGGTCGATACATTGAGGGGCAGATGTCTGCTTTGGGTTAAAAGCAGACATTTGCAGTGCACCAGCCCATGTCCGCTTTACGCCCGAAAGCGGACATGTGCGGTGCATTTAGGGATGTCCGCTTTGTGCCAAAAGCGGACGTTTCAAAGTTTTCGTTCTAGTTTACTCTAGTGCGCTCCAGGGTGCCGCTTGCGGGACAGCATGCGCTCGAAACACTGCCTCAATTATCATGATTTCCGGGAACTGGCGCGACGGCGTCTGCCAGGCCCGATCTTCAATTACATCGATGGCGCTGCCGATGATGAGACCACGTATCGAAGAAACACGGCTGCATTCGAAGAATGCGACCTCTTACCAAATGTTTTGAGGGGTGTAGAGCACGTTGACTTGTCAGTCGTCGTGATGGAGCAAAAACTGCAGGTCCCATTTTATTGCTCACCGACTGCCCTGCAGCGGCTCTTCCATCATCAAGGCGAGCGCGCTGTGGCCCATGCCGCGCAAAAATTTGGAACTATGTTCGGAGTTTCATCACTTGGCACTGTCAGTCTGGAAGAAATTTCATCCAACTTCTCGTTTCCACAAGTTTATCAATTCTATTTCCACAAAGATCGGGGCCTTAACAACGCAATGCTTGAGCGCGCGAAGGCAGCAGGCGTGCGCGTTATGATGCTGACGGTGGACTCGATCACCGGCGGTAACCGCGAACGTGACCTTCGCACCGGATTCTCGATACCTCTTCGGCTGACACTAGAAGGAATGATTCAATTTGCCATAAAACCGAAATGGGCGATTGAGTATGTCACTCACGAAAAATTCAGGTTGCCACAATTGGAACAACACGTCGACATGAGCGGCGGGGCGACCTCCATAGGCGACTACTTTACTAAAATGCTTGACCCTTCAATGAACTGGAACGACATCGCCGAAATGGTCAAACGTTGGAATGATAAATTCTGTCTGAAAGGCATTATGAGCGTCGGCGACGCAAAGAAAGCTATCGATATTGGCTGCTCAGGCATTGTCGTATCGAACCATGGCGGACGTCAGCTTGACGGATCACGTAGTTCATTTGACCAGCTTGCTGAGATTGTCGACGCCGTCGGCGACAAAATCGATGTTCTATTTGATGGCGGTGTTCACCGCGGAACTCACGTATTGAAGGCGCTTTCACTTGGTGCCAAAGCGGTTGGACTCGGCCGTTTTTATCTTTTTCCCCTTGCCGCAGCGGGACAGCTGGGTGTGGAACGGGCGCTCGGGTTGATGCGTGCGGAGATTGAGCGTGACATGCGACTCATGGGGTGCAGTTCTATTCAACAGCTCTCTCGCAGCAATCTCAGATTCCGCAGTTAATGAGCCGGATACTAGATAAGTGAAATCGCAAGGATGAATGTCCGCTTTGGGTCAAAAGCAGACATTTGCGCCGCGAAATGCCATGTCCGCTTTACTACCGAAAGCGACATGTGCAGTGCACTAGCATCCCGCAAGGCGCCGACGTGCACGTGCGCCGAGCAACGGCCCGGGATTGTGCCCGAGCAGCTTGAGGCTCTTGATACGTTCCTGCATCTCAGCGCCGTATCTTCGCCTAGCTAAGCGTAATTAAAGTCACCGTGCGTGTCGTGTGATAAGCGGCGCGCTGCCGCCACGCATTCTGCGCGCGCTTTTCGGCGGCGCGCGTTTGTCGCGTGGCCGATTGCAGGGCGACGACGCTGGCTGCTGCTCGGTTGAGGTTGGTTTTCGCTCAGTCATGATTGTTTGATTTCGAGATTTTCTGAGTCACTCATATTTTTTGATCCAAAGCGCTCGGGGTCGCCCGTGTGCTACAAAAAGTTGCCCGCCCCCCCGACGACAACTCAAGCTTCACGGGAAATGTAAGTAACAACACACGTGCACCCACCCGTTTGCGACTTCACTTCCCCTCTATATTTACACTCGTACATGAATAGACAAACTTGAAAGCGCGGTGCCCGCTTGGCTGCACGACGACAGCAAGCCCTGGCTGGCGCACATCCCATACCGCATAGGGGCGCGACGCCAGTGGCTTTAAGCTTTTGACGAAACTGTCCGTGAACTTCTGCTTGCGCGGGGCTGCTGGACGCTCCCCGTTGCGGCATGGACGTGCCATTTCAAAACTAACCTACAACTAACGATCTGCTGATTTTTGAGAGAACGTTGTCGGGCGGGGTAGCGCAGAAGTCCAGCAATTACGGGCACTCTTAACGATGCGAAACGACACAGAGATTAACCTTCTCTTAAGTGTAGGCTATTGGCGCCTGATCCCCGTGCTAACGTCTTTTTGGACGTATTGGGCGTCCGCCTGGACGCCTGGGGACTTACTATGCCGGTTACCGAGAATCCTATTCACGCGAGCGAGCCTGTTTCCGATCGCGAACAGAAAATGATGGCACTGGGCTACCTGCACGAAGCCTGGGCGGAAGCGCGCCACGATGGCATTGACGGCGACTGCCTTGCGCAAGCGTGCCTGTTCGCCGCGCTCGCTGAGTTCGTGACCACCTATGGCGAAGAAGCCGCCGCAGCCTTCACCGATGGACTGAGCGCACGCATCCGCAATGGTGAATTCACGCTCGAGCAGCCCCGGCAATAACGCCTCGACGTCTTTTCAACTCGCAAGCGTTTCCAGGAATCTGACGCGCTCGCCCTGGGCCGGTGTCGCAAGCGCGCCCTGCCACATCACCTTGCGCCCGCGTACGAAGGTCCCAACCGGCCAACCAGTCACGGTCACGCCGTCATAGGGCGTCCATCCCGCGCGCGAGGCCATCCATTTGTCGGTAATTGTTTCGCGCCGCTTGAGATCGACGATGGTCAGGTCGGCGTCATAGCCGGCAGCGATGCGCCCCTTCGAGGCGATCCCGAACAGCCGTGCCGGGCTGGCGCTGGTGAGATCGACGAAGCGCAACAGTGACAGCCTGCCAGCGTTGACGTGGTCGAGCATGACGGGCACTAGCGTCTGCACGCCGGTCATGCCGGATGGACTTGCCGGATAGACCTTGGCCTTTTCCTCGCGCGTATGCGGCGCGTGATCCGAGCCGAGGACATCGACGACGCCCTGCGCAATACCGCTCCAGATTCCGGCGCGGTGCGCCGCATCGCGCACCGGTGGATTCATCTGCGCGCGCGTGCCCAGCCGCTCGTAACACCCAGGCGCTTCCAGCGTGAGGTGATGCGGCGTCGTCTCAACCGTGGCCACGTCCTTGTGACCGGCGAGGTATTCCATTTCCTCCACCGTCGACACGTGCAGCACGTGCACGCGCGCGCCGGTTTCGTGCGCAATCGTGACCAGGCGCTGCGTCGCCTTGAGCGCGGCAATTTCGTCGCGCCAGACGGGGTGCGAACGAGCGTCGCCCTCGACGCGCAGGTTTTTTCGCTCGTTCAGGCGCGGCTCATCTTCGGCGTGAAACGATGCACGGCGGCGGATGACTTTGAGCACCGCACGCAGCCCGGCATCATCGGCGACCAGCAGCGAGCCGGTGGACGAGCCCATGAAAACCTTTACCCCGGCGCAGCCGGGGAGCCGCTCCAGCTCGGCGAGATGCTTCGTATTGTCGGCGGTTGCCCCAACGAAAAAAGCAAAGTCGCAATGCATGCGATGATGCCCGCGCTTGACCTTGTCGGCGAGCGCCTCGGCACTCACGGTCAGCGGGTCGGTGTTCGGCATCTCGAACACCGCAGTGACGCCACCCATCACCGCCGAAAGGGAGCCGCTCTCAAGGTCTTCCTTGTGGGTGAGGCCGGGCTCGCGGAAATGAACCTGGGTGTCGATCACGCCCGGCAGGAGATGCAGCCCCCGGCAATCGATCACCTCGCCCGCAGACGCGCGCGACAGGTCGCCGATCGCCCGGAAACGGCCGCCGCGAATGCCGAGATCGCGCACGCCTTCGCCGTCATGGTTGACGACCGTGCCGCCCTTGAGGATCAGATCGTAGGTGTCAGCCATGCGCTGCCGGAACTGGACTTGAGGCCTGTCCGACAGCGCTTACGTTCCGCCGCGAGTTCTGGCAAGAGACTATCGAAACAGACCCCAGAGAACCGGCATGCAGACAGCACTTCTCCCCGATCGCGGCGTAGTCAAAGTGGCCGGCGACGACGCCCGGCGCTTTCTCAACGGGCTGGTGACCGGCGATATGGCCAAGGTCGCGGCAGGCAAGCCGTGCTTTGCGGCGCTGCTTAAGCCGCAGGGCAAGATCATCGCCGACTTCATCATCGCAGAGGCCCCGGCCGAGGACGGCGGTGGCTTTTTCCTGGACTGCCCGCGGGCCCTCGCCCCGACGCTGGTGGAAAAACTAAACTTCTACAAACTGCGCGCCAAGGTGATCTGCGAAGACCTCTCGGAAGTGCTCGGGGTGATGGCGGTCTGGGGCGGAATGGCCGACAGCGAATACGGCCTGAGCTACCCGGATCCGCGGCTGCCGGCGCTCGGCTCGCGCGTCATGTTGCCGCCGCATCTGGCGGCCGCTGCCGCCGCCGATCTCGGCGCCAGTTTCACCGATGCGGACGATTATGAAACCCATCGCATCGCCCTCGGCGTGCCGCGCGGCGGCCTCGACTTTGTCTACGGTGACACGTTTCCGCACGAAGCGGACATGGATCAACTCAATGGCGTCGACTTCGACAAGGGCTGCTATGTCGGCCAGGAAGTCGTCTCGCGGGTGGAGCACCGCGCCAGCGCCCGCAGCCGCGTCGTGCCGATCGCCTACGATGAATTCGCGCCGAGCTCCGGCCTGCCAATCATGGCCGGCGAAAAGCAGGTCGGCACGCTGGGCTCTACGGCGAAAGGCCGGGGCCTTGCATTGATGCGGCTCGACCGGATTGCGGATGCTTTGGCTGCGAACACGACGCTGGAAGCGGGTGGCGTCGCTGTCCGCGCGGTGAAACCATCCTGGGCGAAGTTCGACTGGCCGGGCGAGGCAAAGGCGATCTCATGAGCAAAGTGATTGTCCACGCGGACGGCCTCGTGCGCTGCCCCTGGCCAAAGCAGGATCCGCTCTACGTCGCCTATCACGACGATGAATGGGGCGTTCCCGAATATGACGATCGCGCGCTGTTTGAAAAACTTGTGCTCGACGGCTTTCAGGCCGGCCTGTCGTGGATCACCATCCTGCGCAAGCGCGACAATTTCCGCCGGGCATTCAATGATTTCGAGCCGGAAAAAATCGCGCGCTACCCGAAGCGCAAGATCGAGTCGCTGATGAAGGACGCCGGCATCGTGCGCAACCGGGCGAAGATCGAAGGCGCGGTGTCGTCAGCACGGGCGTGGCTCAAGATCATGGAAAGCGGCCCCGGATTCTCGAATTTTTTGTGGGACCATCTCGACGGCAGGCCGCAACAAAACAAATTCACCTCGACCAAGCAGGTGCCGGCGGAAACCGCGCTGTCGAAAAAAATATCGAAGGAACTGGTTGGGCAGGGTTTCAAGTTCGTCGGCCCCACCATCGTCTACGCGTTCATGCAAGCCGTCGGGATGGTCAATGATCATCTCGTAACCTGTCATCGCCACACAGCTGTGTCGAAACTCGCCCGGAAACGATGAGCAAGCCGACTACCGCGCGAGGCCCGAAGGCGCCGCCGCGCGCATGGCAGCGGATGTTGTCGGGACGGCGGCTCGATCTCCTCGACCCTTCCCCGCTCGACGTCGAGGTCGATGACATTGCACACGGCCTTGCACGCGTCGCGCGCTGGAACGGGCAGACGCAAGGCGGCCACATCTTTTCTGTTGCGCAACACTCCTTGCTCGTCGAGGCGCTGGCGCGCGCCAAGGTTCCGCGACTCGACAACAAGGGCCGCCTCGCGATCCTGCTGCACGACGCGCCGGAATATGTCATCGGCGACATGATCTCGC
>Ga0310886_10000173_pt1 | contig 15078 bp, 22 predicted proteins | sample T60D3metaG_FD_202511 | JGI IMG/M metagenome (GOLD analysis project Ga0310886, IMG submission 202511) | Lab incubated soil microbial communities from West Virginia University Organic Research Farm, Morgantown, WV, United States - T60D3 | ecosystem: Environmental > Terrestrial > Soil >...
GAGCATTAGTACAAACTTGCTTTTCTCAGATAAAAGTTTACCATCTGTAAAAAAGTCTACTGTCCCATCGAAGAATATGGTATCATCTGTACCAAAAAACACATTTTCATCCCCTTTAAAATTAGTAATTGTATGCCAGTGAAATCCTTTAGCATCTGAGGTGATCATTACGAATTTCGAATCAAAAAATTCAACTTTCGAAGAATTAACAATTATCTTCCAATTGCCGGAAACTATCGTTGAAATATTCTTATTAATGAGGCTACCAGAATCGCTAGTATTTAAATCGTTATTAATGGTTGGATTTCCTTTTTCAATGGATTGAATAATGATACCTGAAAGCATTGAAACCAGATTATTAGACAAGTTATCGGTCTGATTCAATTGACCTGTTCCAGTGATATCTCCGAGTGAGCCCTGATTTGAGTTCAAGATTAATGATGAATTACCACTGCTGTTTACACCACCAATGGGTTGCCCAGGCGAAAGGGCTTTAACTGAATGTTCGAGGCTTGTACTATCAGATGATGACGAAACTAATTGATTGTCTTGACCGGATCCGATATTTGACGTTAGGGATGCATTCAAAGTGGAAACCAGAAATCCCGAAAGTGCGAACGTGTTGTTGACATCTAATCTGTTGCTCTTTAAATCCTGTGGGTTTTCCTTATTTTCAGTATTTTCTGTTTCAGCAAAACTGGCATGGAAGGTGCACTGAGTTAAATAAATTATGAATACTAACATGAGCAGTGGTATAAATCTTGTCAAATCCAATAATTGTATTATTGCCTATTTTTTTTAATAAATTTCTTTCCTTATTAATCTTAGTCCAAAAATTTATGAACCTTAAAGTACTATAAACTTGAAATGCTAAACAAAGACCAATTTTTTAGTTTCTTAAAAATAAATAACAGTATGGAATTCTCTAAAGAGGAGATTATTAATCGCTTCGCAGAATCAAAAAATGAAGAACAAAGCATAGATTCGTTGTTATCTGAACTTGAAGTTGAATCTACTTATATGAATTCAAATTTGACTGCGTCATGTAAAGCTGGAACAGTTTACTACAAGTGGAAAAGCTCTTAATTCCACTAATTGACTTTTAATTTTATCGAGTTCAGTATTCGGAAACCGCAATATCACCAAATTCTGAATGGATTAGTTCCAGCACTTCGGAAAGGGTATTAAGATAAACAATTTCATCAGAACTACAATTTCTACCTTCCTCATGAAAAATTCTAGAATTCGACAAAGTTTGCATATTTTTAAGAGGTTTGTAACTCAAGAGTAATACGTAACTTCCTAGCAAATTCTTATTAATGAAAATTTTTTTCCAGTTCGATTTATATGTGATTCTAATACCTTCGTCAGACTCCAGAAACGATAACAATTGCAAAAGGATTTTGTCAGTTGGATTAATGATCAAATGATTACATCATAAATTGCGAGCCTATAAATTTAAAACTTATAATTAACATGTGGAAAGTTTATCAAGTTGAAACTAATTAGGAAAGGCAAAGTAAAGGACATCTATGAAACCGATAACAACACACTAATTTTTTCTTTTTCTAATAGGATATCTGCGTTTGACGTTATACTAAATGATGAAATTCCTTATAAGGGAAAAGTCCTCTGTGATTTTGCACGTTATTGGTTTAAAATATTAAAAGGGAAAAACCATTTTAGGAGAAGAGTAGATACCGATAAGATTGAGGTAGGAAAGTTGAACATGATTCCAATAGAGTGTGTAGTTCGATCATACCTATATGGAAGCTTATATACTAGGTATCTTCAGAATTCTATAGAGATTTCTGGGACGGAGGAATATTTTGCAAATAATGATTTGCAATTGGCTTCAAAATTGCCCGGTCTTGTGTTTGATCCAACTACTAAATCTGACCAACATGATAAACCTCTCTCGGAAACACAAATTCTTAAAAATAGGTTATTAAATGAAACGGAACTAATGCAACTAAAAAAACAATCTCTTGACTTGTTTGAGCAAGTAAATACAATCGTTTCGGATTCGGGCTTTATTCTTTCTGATATCAAATTTGAATTCGGAAAAGATCCAATTACAGGAGAAATAATCCTGGGTGATTCAATTGGACCTGATGAATTTAGAATCTGGAATAAAGGCGATTACCAAGTAGGACACATTCAGGATAGTTATGACAAACAAATTTTAAGAGACTGGTTAGAGGGGATAGGCTTCAGAAAAGAGGTAGAAAAATGCAATAATAATCGTTTAGAACCAAATATTCCAAAATTACCAAAAGAGATTATTGAAAAAATATCTCAAAGATATGTCGATGCTTATGAACGCATAACAGGAGCTACTTTTAGCAGGCTTGACTAATAAGGTAAACGAATAGTTGGTCATAGTTATTTATTCTACACCTATGACAAAAAGGCCTTTTTTGGAAGGGTCTTTCAATAAGTCTATCATCTTTCTAGGAATTTGTATGGCACTAACATTACAGCTTAGACACAGAGTCCTATCACAAATAAAATTGCTTTTTCTTAATACGATATCATGAAGATGTGTTAGGAGGAGATTATCATTTCCAATCCCATGTATTTTGATAGAAAAGGGCTCAACTATCAAATCTATTTCTACTATTGATCGATTTCTCCTGATTTTATTCTTCATAGCACTTGTAAGATCGGAACATGATTTGGTTGCGCTAACTCCTATTATACAATCGCCATTAAGGGTTAGGTTAGGATCTTTGGTAATCTCTATTGTTCGTGTATGTAATGAACGAATATTTTTGTGGCCACAAAATTGAATTTCTTCGGTTAACAACTAGCCAACTATATTCATGTTATTGGGTAAATAATCCTTTATTTTTTAAATAAGGTAACTATAAATAAAGATTTAGAAGTAATCTAGTTGATTTGTTACCAGCAGCAGCAGGTTATGATAGAGGAATTACTGTTTTCTCACCTGATGGGCGATTATATCAGGTTGAATATGCAATCGAAACCGTTAGGAGAGGCACGCTAGCTTTAGGGATCAAAAGCACTGATGGTGTAATCCTTGCAGTAGAAGAAAAAACGAGAAAATTGCAAATATCTAATGTAACTCAAAAAATATTTCAGATAGATGATCACATAGGTCTTGCCGCAGCAGGGTATATTCCAGACGCTCGCACACAGGTTGACCATGCACGATTTTTTGCCCAGAGTAACCGCCTTATTTATGATGAAGTAGTAGACGTTGAAGGCGTTGCAAAAAATTTAGCTGATATGGCCCAACAGTACACTCAATATGCTGGAGCCAGGCCTTTCGGCGTTGCATTGATATTGGCTGGTGTAGACAAGAATGGAATAGGCTTGTATCTAACTGACCCAAGCGGTACATACATCGGATACGATGCTGTGGCAATTGGTGCAGGAAGCGAACAAGTAACTGAACACCTAGAAAAGAATTATAGGAATGATATTAGTCTTGACAAAGCATGTGTACTTGCTATTGAATCTATCTTCATGGTTAGTGAAGAAAAGACCGGTACTAAACACATCAGATTGGCAGTAATTGATTCAAAATCAAAAACTTTGCGAATGATGCCGTTAGAAGAAATAGAGAATTATTCAAAACAAGTTCAAGATAAAGAAAGTCAATCTTGACCTACTTTGATTTAGATTGTCATAATAATATAGTTTATTTGATCATACGACCATTTAAATAATTCCTGTTTAATTGAAAAAATGATTATTAATGGCAATTGAAATTGGTTCAAAAGCACCTAATTTGCAAATTTCTAAATGGGTACAAGGTACACCAACTAATATAGATCAATTGGCGGGAAATGTTGTCGTTATAGAAGTCTTTCAAGTTAATTGTCCAGGGTGTTTTTTATATGGAATTCCTCATGCGATTTCTCTCTATGAAAAATTTAAGAATAAAAATGTCAAAATATTAGGAGTAGCAACTGCATTCGAAGATTATGACAAAAATACTTTACAAAACCTTGAACTTTTACTTTCAGATAATCAAGTAATTGGAGAGACATTTAAGGCGTTAAAACAACATGGCAAATTGGTTGACGGAAATAAGTTATATTATAAGATACCATTTCCTGTAGCATTTGATAATGTTATTAAAATGCCATTCGATGTTTCAGACAAGATGATTTTTGATTTTATTGATATATATTTTCCTGATTTTTCTACGTTCTCTGACAAAGATAAAGCAGATCTTATCGACAAAGTGCGAAATTATTTGCAAAATAAGGAATTTTCGGCATCGACATTTGAGACTTATAGATTGAGGGGAACACCCTCCTCCGTAGTTATAGATAAAGAGGGAATATTGAGATACAGTTTTTTTGGATCTGAGGGTTATTTGGAAGGAGCAGTGAACGAGTTGCTAAATCAACGGTGAGCTACATTTCAACTATTGAGATTTGATGTTTCCATTCCAGACTCGTTCTTGTATGACGTTTCAACTGAAATTGATAAGACATTAAAAATTTTCCAATTAGCAAGAGCGTTGTCGATTTTTAGAGTTAATAACGTATTCATATATCATGATAAGTTACTAAGTACAAGCAAATATGATCTCCAATTCATGGTAACTATCCTTGAATATCTTGATACGCCTCAATACTTACGAAAGAAAATCTATCCGAAAATCGATATATTGAAACATGCTGGGAAGCTTCATCCAATAAGGTCACATCATCATAAAGATAAGATAGAAATAAATGACATCAAAGCTGGCGAAATTAGGGTTGGGGTTGTTGAGAAAAGAGGTGACGCCTATGTTGTAGATGTTGGACTTAAAATACCTATCAAATACGAAGGGAAATTTAAGCAAGGTGGTAGGAAGGTCAACGTAAAATTACTAAAGCATAAAAATTACATTAATGCTGTTGATATCGAAAAAAATGAAATAACAGAGAAATATTGGGGTTACAATGTGTATCAAATAAGAGAATTAAAAAATATTTTGGAAAAGTTTCCTATCTCTAACATTATCCTTACGTCTAAATATTCAAAATACTTTAACCCGTCTGAGAATGAGTTATCTAAGGCCAATAGACAATTAAGCAATAATTCAATCTTAGTTGTTTTCGGATCACCAAAATTTGGATTGAACTCTATTTTATCAAAAGAGAAAATGGACATTTCCAAGTACTATTCTTATAATTTCTTTCCAAATCAAGGTACTCAAACAGTCAGATTAGAGGAATCAATTTATGGAGTTTTGTCTATTCTTAATATTTGTCTTCCATCTTCCTAATCGACTAATAGCGATAATAAACTTATTAAAGGGATCAGAAAAATTTTTGTATCTATGGGTCACCGAAAATATAGCACACCACGAAGAGGTAGCATTGCATTTCGACCACGGGCCAGAGCACAAAGCTTAGAAGCTAGAATCAGAACTTGGCCCGAAAATTCTAGTCGTGATAATGTTGGCTTGGTTGGTTTTGCCGGATTTAAAGTAGGTCAAATTCAGGTTATGACAATTGATGATAAGGAGAAGACTCCAAATTATGGTAAACCGCTAATGAATCATTCTACAGTGATATCTTTACCCCCTCTAAAAATAGTTGGAATTAGAGGTTATTCTGAAGATGGATATGGTAGGCACGCAGTATTCGACGTTTATGCTAAGGAAAGCATTAAAGATTTATCTTCAAAGTACAAGACCAAGTATTCTGAGGATGGGCTAAAAAAAGCCCAAGGAATGATCGGATCTGTCAAGCACTTAAACGCAGTAGTCGCAGTTTTTCCCAATAAGATTGGAATATCGCAAAAGGTTCCATTTATTTACGAAATCCCAGTATCCGGAGGTGATAATCAGGTCAAGTTTGAATTCCTAAAATCTAAACTAGGTCAAGAAGTGAGAGTAGCTGATGTATTTAAGACAGGACAGAATATCGATGTCCATGGTATTACTAGAGGAAAGGGTGTTGAGGGTCCAATTACGAGATTTGGAGTTAAAAGAAAACAGCACAAATCACGGAAAAGTGTTAGAGCTGTTGGAACGTTAGGGCCTATCTCACCCGCAGTGGTAATGTATACTGTGGCTAGACAAGGACAAAGAGGGTTTCACCAGCGTACTGAATATAATAAGAGGATTCTGGTAATGTCAAGTTCAGATAATACTGAAGTGGTAAATATTAATCCAAAAGGAGGGTTCAAACATTTTGGTTTAGTAGATGGAGATTATATGATAGTTAGAGGAACCATACCTGGGGTTCCAAAGAGATTAGTAAAGTTGAGACAACCAATAAGGAGCAAACAAACAAAAATAAGCGAACCCAAGGTATTGGAGGTAATTGTATAAATGAAAACTAAGCTATTCGATCTAAAAGGTAATCAAACCGAAGATATAGATCTACCAAAAATATTTGATTTTCCATATCGTCCCGAAATTATCAAAAAAGCCTTCGTTAATCTGTATTCTCACCGTTTCCAGAGACAGGGTAGGTATCCGGCTGCCGGGGAAATCGTCAGCGCTGAATCTAGGAATACCGGTTTAGGTATCGCTCGACTGGCAAGAGCTAAAGGTGAAGGATTTTCTCGTGCAGGGCAGGCTGCCGGAGTAGCAGGTGTTAGAAAAGGCAGACTTGCACATCCACCAGAAGCTTGGAAGGTAACACATAAGAAACTAAACAAGAAGGAGAATAATATTGCTCTTCTCTCTGCTATATCATCAACCCGTCAAAGTGAATTAATAATCGGAAGAGGTCATTCAATAGAAGGGATAAAATCTTTTCCCCTTGTAGTTACTAGCGATATTGAGAATGTGGGTAAAACCAAAAGCTTACTTGACATTTTACGGCTATTAGGTTTAGAAGAAGATATTAAAAGAGTTGAACAATCTATCAAGAAACGTTCGGGGAAGCCCAAGAGAAGGGGTCGTCCAAACCGTATTGGAAAAAGTGCATTAATAGTTGTTGGAAATACCGAGTGTGAATTGTTGAAATTGGATAAATCTATACCTGGGATTGGTGTAAAAAGTGTAAAGGACTTGAGTGTACTGGACCTTGCACCTGGTGCAAGACCAATAAGGCTAGTGGTGTTTTCGCAAAATTCATTGAACGAATTGGGTGCTTTGAAAATCCCAAAAAATATTATTTTGGAGAGCTTGGCATGAATAAGTTTCTATATAACAAGAAATTAGAAATTAGTGCTGATATTGCAAGTAAGATAATCCTTGAGCCTTATGTGACCGAAAAGACCTTCAATATTATAGAAAAAGAGAACAAACTTAGTTTTATAGTCCATAATAAGGCAACCAAAGGTCAGATCATTAAATCTATGAAGATAATTTATGAAGCAGATATTAGCGAAGTAAATACTTTTAATACCATTAGAGGTAAGAAAGCAATTATGAAATTCAAGAATGTGGATGGCGCAAGACAGCTCGCAACTAATTTAGGTTTGGTTTAAAATATGGAAAATTTTTCTAAAAAGACTGAATTAATAATTATGTATAGGAGGATGTAAAAAAATGGTACGTGAATTTAAATTCAAAGGATATTCGGGAGAGCAAATCCAAAAGCTTTCAATTGAAACACTCATGCCGCTATTAAATTCAAGGCAAAGAAGATCTCTGGACAAAAGGCTCTCCACTTATATGAATGATGAAAAGAGAAAATTCAGAGAAGATTTGAAATTAGCTAGAGATGGTAAACTCAAAGGCCAGTTAAAAACTCATCTAAGGGATATGATTATTTTGCCCGACATGATCGGGTTAACTGTCTTAGTTCATAACGGAAAGGAATTTGTCTCCTACGTTATAAAACCAGAAATGGTGGGTCATTATCTGGGTGAATACGCTATTACGAATAAACGAGTTCAACATGGAGCACCTGGAGTTGGTTCATCGCGTTCAAGTTTGTATGTCCCATTAAAGTGATATAAATGCCAGATTATTCTTATTCATTTCAAAAGTATGAAAAGTCAAGACATGTAAGGGCCGCAATAAGGGACAAATCTATCTCACACAAGCATTCCAGAGAAATTGCCATATCTATAAACAATAAAACCATAGAAAAAGCAAGAGAGTTCTTGGAGGATGTCTTGATAAGAAAAATAGCGGTTCCCTATCGGCGATACAACAATGAAGTAGCCCATCGATCTAATATCCAAGATGGTTTTTGCTCAGGTAGATATCCGCACAAATCAACTTCCGAATTCCTGAAGTTGTTAGATAACCTAGAATCTAATGCAGAGTATAAGGGAATGGATTTGGATAGACTCAAAATCATTTCGGTCGTTGTACATAAGGGAACAAAGTTGAAAAGATTCACCCCTAGAGCTATGGGAAGAGCAAGTCCAAAATATGATACCCTGGTTCATGTCGAAATTGTAGCTATGGAAGGAAGGTCATCCTAATTGAATGCAATCAAAAACGTGTTAAAAAACAATTATCGCAATACTGAATTAGATGAATTTCTAAAAGAGGAATTAAAAGATGCCGGATTTGGAGGAGCTGATATTCAGAAATCACCTTTGGGTACTAGACTCACCTTGTACGTCACACGACCAGGACTTGTTATTGGAAGAAAGGGAAGTGGCATTAGAGATCTTACATCAAAGTTAGAGGTAAAATTTGGTTTAACCAATCCACAAATTTCAGTTGTTGAGGTAGAAGTACCAGAATTAAATCCGAAGATAATGTGCAACAGGTTGGCACAACTCATTGAAAGAGGCACTGCTTTCAGGCGAGCTGCTTTGTGGACGGTGAATACCATAAAGAACGCTGGCGCACTCGGCGTTGAAGTGACCATTTCCGGAAAGTTACGTAGTGAAAGGGCCCATTTTGAGAAACATTCTTCTGGGATTATTCCAAAAAGTGGCAATATGGCTGATAGAGTCGTGCGAGAAGGGATTACACATGTCCTAACAAAAATGGGAATAATGGGAATTAGACTGAAAATTGCGATAAAAAATGCTACACCACCAGAGTTTGAACTCATAACTAACTTTAAGGATCATAGCAATCAAAAAAACCAACAAGATACTAGTAATTTGTCAGTTTCAAATGAAAATGAACTGCCTGAACCTGGTGAAACAAAACCGCAGAAAGAAATATTAGAAAATAAGGGAGAGATAAATAAATAATTGTCAAGAAATCGAACTAAGACATTAAGACAATTTAACGATCAAGATCTTAAAGACAAATTAAGTGATTTGAAGGTAGATTTAGCTAAACTTCGTTCTGAATCGATCAAAGGGACTCTAAAGAAAGAAGCTGGAGTTATTAGGTGGAAAAGAAGAGACATAGCGAGAATTCTTACCCTCATGAATGAAAGAACTGGAGCTAAGAGATAAAAAATGAAAACAGGGGATCTTATTTATTTGGACGAATATCTCGGTAGATTTATTAATATTACTAAATCCAGAAATACAAAGAATTCAAACAGGTCAGGAACTATTGTAAATGAAACTAAGAACATGTTATTCTTGATTAGCCATCAAAACAAAAGCATTATAAGGATTCCAAAAAATGAAATCTGTGAATATGTAATTTGTCATGCAGGTGAAACATATACACTTGATGGCAAGCGATTATTAGGCAGACCAGAGGAACTAGTTAACATATTAAAGTGATTATTATGGCTAAGAATATTGGTATCCAAGTAAAAGCTCCAAAGAAAACATGCACTAATAGATATTGTCCATTTTGCGGGTCACTTTCACTAAGAGGAAAATTGATAGTAGGGACGGTAGTTAGTCATAAAGGAAAAAACATGGTGGTAGTAGAGCGAGAATATTCCAGATTTGTAGACAAGTATAAAAGATATGAGAGAAGCAAATCAAAAATTCACGCATTCATATCTGACTGCATGGATGTATCTGACGGAAACAAAGTTAAAATTGCAGAATGTCGACCCTTGTCAAAAACCATTTCTTTTGCTGTTGTGGAGGTAAGTGAATAACTTTGTCAACTAAATCAAGAGCCGTATCTTCAAGAGGAGTAGAAGAATTTAGACCATATGTTACTAGAGCACTCCCACTATATGCTAATCTTGTTTGTGCAGACAATACTGGTGCAAAAATATTACAAATTGCTCAAGTAACTCGATATAAAGGAAGACATTCAAGGCTACCTGCAGCCGCTGTCGGTGATTTCGTCACAGTTACTGTAAAAAAAGGACCTGCCGAACTCAGAAAACAAATTTTTGGAGCTGTCATAGTCAGACAGAAATATCCAATTAGGAGGTTGAATGGCGTCCGAGTATCTTTTGAGGATAATGCTGCTGTTTTGGTTACAACAGAGGGCGAAATTAAAGGAACAGATTTGAAAGGACCAGTAGCTGCTGAAGCTGCTGAAAAGTGGCCACGAATTGCTAACTTAGCGTCTATGATTATATAAGTGAAAGAAATGAAAAGAAAATCAAATAATATATGTTCAAATTTGTCAAATAATTTGAAGAAGGAATACAATACAAAGAGTTTGAGAATCGTTAAAGGCGATACCGTCAAAATCATGCGAGGCGAATACAAGGGGGTAGAGGGAAAGGTAGAGAAACTTAATACCGTAAAGGGAAGACTTAGTATAGAAGGTGTTCAAAGAGAAAAAATCAAAGGTGGACAAGTTAAAGTTCAAATTCATGCCTCCAATGTTCGTATTACCTCATTACACCTAGATGATAAATATCGAAAGAATAAGATCGGAAATCAGGAACAAATTAATAAATCGTCAAGAAAACAAACAGTGATTACACCTGAAAAAAATGAGGAAAAAAGTGAAAATTAAATGGTAAAAAAAAGTGGTAGTACCAAATTAAAAAGACAAATGGCACCTAAATTCTGGGATATTAAGCGTAAAGAATCACCTTTCATTCTGGCACCCAGACCTGGCCCATATGCAAAAACAAAATGCTATTCCATCGGCGTATTAATTCGCGATGTTTTGCATTTGTGTTCAAATTTAACTGAGGCTAAGAGAATATTAAACTCGGGACAGATTAAGGTTGATGGCAGAATTAGGAGAGATGAGCGTTTCGGCGTGGGAATTATGGATATTATAGAGATAGTACCGAGTGGTATCACATATAGATTGGTGCCAAAAGGTTCAAAATTACTAGTCCCTACTCAAACTGCAGAAAAGACAATCAAACTGTTAAAAATCACCAGTAAAGTGAGTTATCGAGGAAACAAAATCCAATACGGGTTTCACGATGGTAAAACCTTGATATCGGATAATAGAGATATGAATGTTGGTGATTCTTGTTTAGTAACGATTCCTTTAATAAAAATAGAACAACATATAAAATTCGAGAATGGATGTAATATACTTGTGGTTCAGGGTGAAAACGCAGGCAAAATTGGAAAGGTAGAAGAGATTAAGGATGGTATGTTTTCGTTACCTAAAAGAGTAGTATTAACACTTGATGAAAAAACCGTGGAATTGCCAGTTGACATAGTAATGCCTATTGGTTTTGAAAAGCCTGTATTAGAGGTGCTGGATAATGAGTGAAGATAAAATAAACCCAATGAAAGAAATTCACGTATCTAAGGTGGTAATTAATATTGGTGTAGGTAAATCTGGAGATCCTGTTGAGAAAGCTAAGAATGCTTTATCTGAGCTAACTGGAAAAACTCCAAGTGTGAGGGGGGCAAAAAAAAGCGTTAGAGATTTTGGGATTCACAAAGGTGAGCCAATAGGTGCAATGGTTACCTTGAGACGAACAGATGCCACAAACTTTTTAAGACGAATAATGGAATCTAAGAGGAATGTGATAAAGAATTCATCATTTGATAATAATGGTAATATATCTTTTGGAATCCATGAACATATTGATATTCCTGGTACAAAGTATAATCCTGATATTGGTATATTTGGAATGGATGTATGTGCCGCTTTGACTAGACCCGGTTACAGAATTTCAAAAAGGAGAAATCCCAGTAAGATCGGCAAAAATCACAAAATTACAAAAGACGAGTCAATTGAATTCTTTAAGGCTCACTTCGGAGTTGAAGTCAATTGAAAATTAAAATAAGAGATTATGCCCTCACCGGAAGGAAGAAGTTAGCTCACGGCAAGGGTACTCGATGGTGTAAAAGGTGTGGATCCTTTAGTGGTATGATCTGTTCCTATGATCTTATGCTATGTCGAAGATGTTTTAGGGAAGTTGCCTTCTCATTAGGGTTTAGGAAATACGAATAGGTGATTGTTGAGTGCCAGCATTAAACATTTTATCTAATCTATTCACTACTCTGTATAATAATGAGATGCGGAGAAAACGAGAATGTATAGTTTTGCCCGCGTCAAAATTCTCAAGTGAAGTTTTAAGGGTGATGCAAAAACAACGATATATCGGAGAATTCGAACAAGTCGATGACGGGAGATTGGGTAAGTTTAGAATACAACTTTTGGCTAAAATTAATAAATGTGGGATTATTACTCCCAGATTTAGTGTGAAGAAAGATCGATACTTAGATTGGGAACGCCAGTTTCTTCCATCATATAATATGGGTATATTAATAGTGTCTACCAGTAAAGGAATTATGTCTCACCATGATGCCCAAAATGAAGGTCTAGGAGGTGCACTTATAGGTTATGTCTACTAAGCCTGAATTTTACACAAATGAGATCGTTATCCCAGAAGGGGTAACGATTAATAAGGATCAGAACCTCATTACCGCAACCGGTACAAATGGAAAAGTTCAAAAGGATTTTACGAAAATTCCAGCGGTGATAGATATTAGTAATGAAAAAATTACAATAAGATCTTATGGGAATAGAAAAAGCGATTTTGCGTTGGTCAATACGGTGCATAGTCTTATTAGAAACATGATAAAGGGATCTACAACAGGATTCACATATAAATTAAAAATAGTATTTGCACACTTCCCCATATCCGTCAAGATAAAGGGCCATGAGGTCTTTATTGAAAACTTTTTTGGAGAACGATCCGCGAGGGTATCTAAGATACTTGGGAAGGAAACTAAGGTTACTGTTCAAGGCGATGATATTTTGATTACAGGACCAAATATCGAACATGTATCTCAAACAGCTGCAAATATAGAATCTTCTACTAGGATAAAAAATAAAGACTCTAGGGTGTTTCTTGATGGAGTATACATATACTCCAAAGCCTAGAACATTATGAAATAATCTATTTATCATTGTTATAATGAGTCAGATTTGATCATAACGTTTAGTTTCTGAATAGAAGAACAAGGTAGCAAACATAACATTTATTTATTCTTTACATTTTTTATTAGCATAGTGCCGCTGTAGCTCAGCTTGGTAGAGCAAATTCATAATGAATGCATTGTGAAGCTTAACTGGCTGTTAACCAGTAGGTCATCAGTCCGAGTCTGATCAGCGGCGCTTCGATTTGATTAAAACGAAACTATATCTAATGCTATTGCATCAGATAATAAATAAATGTGTCTGTTCCCTGAAACAAAATTATTTTTAATATCTATCCTAGGAACCCATCTATTTGAGGATGTGAATAGTCTCTCTTTCTTCATTCTGTTTTCAAGCGCTTCTATATCTAGTTCTATCTCTTCTATCTCTTCAGTTTCCAGATTTTGAATTATCAATAATATTTTCTTTATCAATACCCTGTCCCCATTTTTGGAGAAGTCGCGACTTCTTTCATCTTCTTCTATGATTTTTATTTTGATCTGTTTTCGATTTAGTGCATCTCTACTCATAAGCATTCTATCACTCAGATACCCTTCATAACCCATTGCGAATCAATGTACATAAGTTGTTAATAATTATTTTAATCTTTTAACTTCAATTTTGGAGAATTCTAAGTCTAATTTGTTATTTTTGACGCCAACTTGCGAAATTCTAATTCTGTCATAAGGTAATACACTTTGATCAACGCTCCCAATTAATCGTATACCTGAAAATTCGCCTATGCCGTAATATCCTACTAAATCTGGAAGATTAGAGAATGATTTTTCAAGCAAAATACCTTTTCTATTGATTTTTCTAAAACCAGTTTTATTGAAACAGAATTTGCAATAACGATTTGGAGGCCAGATATGGATTTTACAACTGAAGCAAAAAGTCGTAAGCAGGATACCTTTCTCAGCATAGTTTATAATAATATCAAATAATATCATCCTAAGTTATTTTTCAAGAATTATTACTGTAGTGGAGGTACCTGCGGCGGCCATATTGTGAACCAGACCATGCTTACAGCCTTCTTTTTGTCTTAAACCTGCCCTTCCTTGTAATTGTAGCACTATTTCGTTGGTCTGATCAATCCCAGTCGCACCGATGGGATGGCCGCATCCAAGTAGCCCTCCCCTCACGTTAGTATAAAGTGTGTTTTCTTTTATTATTTTTCTTCCCTGACCCTTTTCGACAAACCCCAAGTCTTCGTAGGCCAAGAGCTCAAGAATTGTAAACGCATCGTGTATCTCCACGATATCAATGTGTTTGGGTGTCAATTTCGATTGTTCAAAAGCCTCTCTTGCAGCTATTCTCGTAGATATTATGGAATCAAGGTCATTTGAAATAGATCCAAAGCTAGCGCCTTGGTTATTCTGGGAAATACCTCTGATCCAAACCGGTACTTGAGTCCTCTTTGCCTTCGCTTCTGATAAGAGGAGTATTGACGAAGATCCCTCGCAGGGATAACAACAGTCAAACTTTTTTAAGGGTTCTACCATCATTTTTGAATTAATTATTGATGAATAAGTAAATTGTTTGTCATAGAATAACGCATTTTTGTTCTTATTTGCACTGGCATGATTTTTCAAAGAAACAATGGCTAGATCTTCTTCAGTTGTTCCATACTTTCGAAAGTGGTTTTGGGCATATAGTGATGCCCAGTGAATTGGCATGTCGTATTGTCCTCTTGAGGTATCCCAAGTTAGCTTGTTACCTTGACTGTCTTGCTTTTCTGCGCCTGTTACTAATACTGCGTTACATAATTCCGATTTTATCAATGAGTAGGCTAACATAATACCACTGGTCCCTGAATTACATAGATTTTCGACCTTGGTAGAAAATTTTGGTCTGATGCCTATCATTTCCGATACAATGTTACCCAAATATAAATCGTTTGAGCTACTAGATACAATTAGACCATCTATTTCATCCTTTTGAATTTGTGTTTTCTCAAGTAGATC
>Ga0310886_10000178_pt1 | contig 14923 bp, 6 predicted proteins | sample T60D3metaG_FD_202511 | JGI IMG/M metagenome (GOLD analysis project Ga0310886, IMG submission 202511) | Lab incubated soil microbial communities from West Virginia University Organic Research Farm, Morgantown, WV, United States - T60D3 | ecosystem: Environmental > Terrestrial > Soil >...
GGCGGCGCTCTTCCGCATCAGTGTCAGCGGCAGCGAGACGCCCATCGTCGGCGAGTACCTCGTCGAACGCGACGCGATCGAATTTCGTCCACGGTTTCCGTTCGATCGCGGCCGGCCGTACGCGGTCCGCTTCGATCCCGGGAGGCTGCCGACGCCGCGAACGGCGGACGTCGTCGACACGACGGTCTCGCTTCCCGCGCCGGATCTGAAGCCGACCACGGTCGTCACCGCCATCACGCCTTCGGCGGAGACCTGGCCCGAGAACCTGCTGCGCTTTTACATTCACTTCTCCGCCCCGATGTCGCGCCGCGGCGCGATTGGATTCGTGAGCCTCGTCGACGACAAGGGGCAGACGCTGTCGGACGTGTTTCTGGAGGTGAACGCGAATCTCTGGAACGACGACGACACCCGGTTCACGGTGCTCTTCGATCCTGGACGCGTGAAGCGCGGGATTCTGCCGAACGTCAAGCTCGGGCGTGCCATTCGCGATCGCGGGCGCTATACGATCGTCATCGACCCGGCCTGGCGCGACGCGCGCGGCCAGCCGCTGAAAGAGGGCTATCGCCGCGAGGTGCGCGTCGGCCTGCCCATCGAGTTGCCCCTCACGCCCGCCGACTGGCAAGTCAGCCCGCCGGGAGCGGGCACGCGCGACGCGCTCACCGTCACGTTCCCCTGGGCGCTCGACCACGCGCTGCTCGGTAACGCGATCGGCGTCTATGGGGCCGATGACCGTCCTGTTTCCGGCGCCATTTCGACCGAAGCCAACGAAACCCGCTGGATTTTCAGGCCCGACGCATCGTGGCGGCCCGGGCCGCATCAACTGCGGGTGCTCACCCTGCTCGAGGACCCGTCGGGCAACCAGGTGGGACGCGCATTTGAAATGCAGCCTGGCGCGGCCGCCGATCCGCGTCCGCGTCCCGAGACGGTCACGATTCCGTTCGTGGTGGCCGATCCACGCTGAATTGCAGTTACAATCTGCCCCATCGGCGCGAAAGGCCACGCTGAAAGGACGGTCACCATGGCGCGACGGGCTGCGTTTGCATTGTTCGTGTTCACCATATCGCTGTTGTCCTATGGACTTCAGGCGCAGACGAGCGTCTCGTACGATCGGCTGCGGAACACGGCGAAAGAGCCGCACAACTGGCTCACCTACGGCGGCGATTACTTCAGCCAGCGCTACAGCCTGCTGACGCAGATCACGGCGGCGAATGCGAAGAGCCTGGCGCTCTCGTGGGTGTATCAGTCACCTCAGACCGGAAGCTGGCAGGCGACGCCGATCGTGGTCGACGGCATCATGTATCTCACGCAGCGGCCCAACGACGTCGTCGCGCTCGACGCCGCCTCCGGCCGCGTCTTCTGGGTGTATCGCTACCAGAACGACCCCGAGCTCGTCGTCTGCTGCGGCTCGAACAACCGCGGCGTGGCCATCCTCGGCGAATCGCTTTTCATGGGCACGCTCGACGCCAACCTGATTGCGCTCGACGCGCGCAGCGGCCGGCCGATCTGGAAAACCAAGGTCGCCGACAGCAAAGCCGGCTATTCGATTACCGTGTCGCCGCTGGTCGTGAAAGATAAGGTCGTCATCGGGGTGGGCGGCGGCGAATACGGCATCCGCGGCTTTATCGCTGCGTTCGACGCGCAAACCGGGAAAGAGGCCTGGCGCTTCTACACGGTTCCGGGGCCTGGCGAGGCGGGACATGAAACCTGGGAAGCGTGCCCACCCAACAGCGCCGGGCTCTGCGATCCGGAAGGGTGGAAACACGGTGGCGGTTCGGTGTGGGTCACCGGATCCTACGATCCCGATCTGAATCTCACCTACTGGGGCACGGGCAACGTGGGCCCGGACTACAGCCACGAACAGCGGCCCGGCGACAACTTGTATACGGCCGCCGTTGTGGCGCTCGACGGCGATACCGGCAAGCTCCGGTGGCACTACCAGTTCACACCGCACGATCGCTACGACTATGACTCGGTGCAGGTCCCGGTGCTCGCCGACATCACCATGAAGGGTGCGCCGGTCAAAGCGCTGCTCTGGGCGAATCGCAACGGCAACTTCTACGCGATTGACCGGGCGACTGGAAAATTCCTTCTGGGCAAGCCCTTCGTGAAGGTCAACTGGATGAGCGGGTTCGACGCCAACGGCCGGCCGATACAGACGCCTCAGCCTGCAGGCATGCCGACCTATCCTGCGATTCAGGGCGGCACGAACTGGTATTCGCCGTCCTACAGCAGACGCACGCAGCTGATGTACATATCTGCGTGGGAAAATCAGGCGCAGCTCTTCGGCTCGACTCCCATCGTCTATCAGGAGGGACGGAACTTCACGGGCGGCGTGAATCAGCCGTTCGTGCCGATGGCGGGTGAACCGACCAAAGCCATTCCAGGCGCGCCGGCGATTCAGGGTCTCATCCGCGGTCCGATCAATAACTGGACGGACGAGGCTGGGAACGGCGCCATCCTCGCGATAGATCCCGGTACCGGCGACATCAAGTGGCGCTACAAGATGACGGACGTCACCGACAGCGGCATCGTGACGACCGCGTCCGACTTGCTGGTCGCGGGCGGGCGCGAGGGATATCTGCAGATCCTCGACGTGCGCAACGGACAGCTGGTGTGGAAAGCGCAGCTCGGCGCGCAGGTGCGGCAGAACCCGATGACCTTCGCGGTCAACGGCAAGCAGTACATCGCCGCCATCGCGGGCCTGTCGTTGTTCGTGTTCGCGTTGCCGTAACGATCGGCAATCGTCGATCGACAGGACACTTCACGCCAGTGGCGCAGGGTCGCAGTCGCGCGATTGTTCAGCACGTGCGCAGCACCGCGACCGCTCGGCACCGATTGACGACCGACCAGATCATGGCGCTCACGCGGGGCGAGCGATGACCGACGTGCTCGTCGACAGCAACGTCCTTGTCACTGCGCGAGAATCCTATCGAGACCTCTGCATTTGCGCCGGAAATTCTGACCACCGGCCGGTAGCCCAACCGGGTCAGACAATCGTCGGAACGCGCAAGCGGATAATGCGCACATGGGGACGTGGGGTGTCGCAATTTTTCGGCCGCCCGCCTTTGTCGACCTGTGCTACCCTTCCGCCGAATCCAACATCTCACTACGTGGCAGGAGGAGTACTCATGACTCGACGGCTGTAGCGCTCGTCACACACCGCCGACGTCGTGTCTTCCCCAATTCCTGATCGAATCTACGTCTTCTGTAGCCGTCGTTAGGAGGGATTGATGAGTACGGATTCGGCTCCCAGGGACCGTCGTCCCAGTCGGCGTCGCTTTCTCACCAGCACCGCCGCCGGCTTCACCGCCGGCATCCTGGCCCCTTCAACCACCAGCGTCCATGCGCAGCGTGGTGGCCGCGGTGGAGGCACAGCGACCCAGAAGCTGCCTCCGATCCAGCCTCCGCCGGCAGAGTTTCCCGGAACAGGCAAGTACCTCTACGTGACACACGACCAGGGCAGGCGCGTTGATGTGTTCAACAACACCACCGGCCAGCACGCGCTGCTATGGTCCTTTCCATACGCCGATCCTGGCGGCAGAGTCGGCGGTGTCTGTGCCGATTACGCCACGCATCGTCTGTTCGCCACGCAGTTGAACGACCAGACGGTCGCCGCGTACGACATGTTGACCGGCCGCATCATCTGGCGGGTGAATACCGCAGAGAAGTACGGACTCGAGCAGCCTGACAGGCTCACGATCACGGTCGATGGGAAGGCGCTGTTCGTGCCGATGAACTTCAGCCGCGAGAAGTCGGGCTACGGCGGCTGGCAGAATCACGTCTTCCTGGTGCTCGATGCGTCCACCGGGGAGAAGATCGCCGAAATTCCGCGTCCAGGAAGACCCCACAATTCCTGGTCCGGAGAGGCAGGCCGCTACATGTATCTCGGAGGGCGAAGCGATCAAACGCTTGTTCTGGCCGATCAGAAAACCTACAAGGTGGTTAAAACGATCGGTCCGTTCGACTGGCCGATCCGCATGTTCGTGACCGATCCGCGGGAAACGTTCTTCTACACCACGCTGACCAGAACGGTGGGATTCGGTGTCGGCGACATCCACGCAGGAAAGGTCCTGCCGGATGTGCTCGTGCAGACGCCAAAGACGCGCACCCGATACTGGAACGCAAGTTCGGCGGGAGGCGGCGCGGGAAGCTTGCCTCACGGCGACAACCCTTGGAGCCACGGCCTTGGCATGCGGCCCGGCGGCAGCGAGGAAGTCTGGGTCCTGAACGACGAGTGGGGCTACCTTCACGTCTTCGATACCAAGGCCAATCCATCACAGCCGAAATTCAAAGGGCACGTCGAGCTGTTTGACAAGATCGACGAACCCTGGGCGGCCGATACCGGATTCCGCTGGGTCGCGTTCAGCATCGACGGCAAACACTGCTACCCATCGGATGGATCCGTGATCGATTGCGAGACCGGTAAGAAGACCTCGATGAGGATCTCGCCGAGCGAGAAGCTCCTCGAAGTGGAGTTTCGTAATGGCAAGGCCGTGCGGAATACGGGGCAGCAGGGTGGCGTGTACGGGCGCACGTGACATGAGAGCGGTTCTGCTCACCGCGCTCGCCGTCGCGCTCATCGCCTCGGCAGGCTCGTCTGTCTCAGCGCGTTCAAAAGCGGCCTCTCGGGCCGACCTGCCGGGACGTGACGTCTATGAGGCCGCATGTAGTCGCTGTCACGGTCCCGACGGGCGCGGGGAGAAGGCCCCGATGTTGATCCCGTTCGGGTGGAGCTATTCGCAGGCACTCGACATCGTTCGGCGCGGCTCGGCATGTGGCATGCCGGCCTTTCCAGAATCGGAGCTCAGTGAACAGGCGGTCAAACAAATCGTTGATTACCTGAAGGCAGTGACCGAACACGTCAATCAGGAAGAGAGGCGGTCTCATGGCTCGACTCAACGCGTGCAGACTGGTCGCGGTCGTGTTCGTTGGAGTGCTCCTGCTCTGGGGTCCGGCCACTGAGTGCGCGTGGGCGCAGGCCGGCACGCTCGGCACCATCATGGGCAAAGTCGTGGACGAAACGGGCGGCGTCCTGCCGGGCGTCACCGTCACCGCCACGGGCCCGGCGTTGCAAGTGCCGAGCGTGACAAATATCACAGACCCCGAGGGCAATTACCGGTTGAGAGATCTGCCAGCACCGGGGCTCTATCGCGTCGTCTTCGAGCTCGCGGGCTTTCAGATCGTCGCGTTCGATTCGGTCAGCCTCACCGCGGGGTTTACGGCAAGAATCGACGCATCCATGAAGGTCAGCACGGTCGCCGAAACAATCGAAGTGAGCGGACAGAGCCCGGTCGTCGATACGGTGAGCGTGAGCGGCGTTTCGTCCATCGCCATGGAGCGCATCGAATCCACGCCCATGGGGTCGGGCATTCAGAACCTCCTGCCGATGGCGGCCGGCGTCAGCCTTGCGGGAGTTCCCGACGTCGGCGACAGCCAGATGGCCAACAGGCAGCGCACCGTCACGTATGGTGTTCCACTCACACCCACGCTGGAATTCGAGGGTATCAACTCGACCACTGCCCGGCAGGGAAATACGGCCCTCTATCTGAATGACTATCAAGTGGAGGAAGCCTCCTTCACGACGACAGGCAATAACGCCGACGTCGCAGTCGGTGGGGTTCACCAGCAGCTGGTGATGAAGAGCGGCGGGAACATGTTCCATGGATCCGCCCAGGGCTCTTACGAGGACGACAGCTGGCAGGGCGACAACGTCTCAGACGAGCTCCGCGCGCAAGGCTTCACGATCACGAATCCGATCAACTACTACTGGGACTGGAATGCAGATCTGGGAGGCTACATCGTCAAGAACAAACTGTGGTTCTACGGGGGCGCCAGCTCTCAGAAGATTTCGCAGTACCAGATCGCGTTTGTCGAAGGCCCCAACGCCCAGGGTTGCTGGACGTGTCCTGACGCCCCTCCCGGGGAATTCATCAGGATCCTCGACCAGGCCTACGCCAAGGTCCACTGGCAGGTTTCATCCGCCAACAGGATTATCGGAACGTTCCAGAGGGCGGAGAAGAAATCGCCGTTCTTCGGCGCCAGCTCCACCACGCCGGCGCCCACCACGAGAGTTCAGAGTCAGCCCACGCGGACATGGAAGATCGGGAGTCAGAACACGGTATCCAACAACTTACTGATCGATTCACTGTTCGGGTTCTGCTGCTACTGGACGCATTACTTCCCGCAGCCGGGAACGGCCGTCGCCGGCAACCCCGCCTCGCAGGAAAACACGACTGGCCTGCTGACCGGACCCCTAGGGGCCATACCCGGGACCGTGTCCGAACGGTACCAGGGGCGATCGTCGGCCAGCTACTCAATGCGCGCGCATCAGGTGAAAGCCGGGTTCGACCTCAACTGGGAACGGCAGGACTCCACACGTCCGAATGAATATCCCAGCGGCAGCTACACGTTGCTGTTCAATCGCGGAGTTCCGATCGAGCTCAGAACCTACAACACACCGACACTGCCGATCGACAAACTACACAGTCAGGCCGTATTCGTCACGGACAACTGGTCCATGGGACGGGTCACGCTGTCCTATGGCCTCAGGTGGGAGCGGTACCATAACTTCATCCCGGAACAATCCAAAGCTGCAGGCCAGTTCAGCAGCGCGCAAACCTTCGCACCGGTAGATGTGCTCACCTGGCAGAACGTGGTCCCGCGTGTGGGCATGAACTGGGACGTCACCGGAGACGGCAAGACGTCGCTCAAGACGTTCTTCGGTATCTTCGGCGACACCATGGGGGCCGATTTCGCCTCGACCTACAACCCCAACGCCGAGGTGACGACTCGGTATCGCTGGACCGGGCCGTGCAAGGTGACGCAATTCACGAACGTCTCGTTCAACCAGCCCAACACCAGCTGCGACTACATTCCGGGGACCGTCGATCTCCGTACGACAGGAGGAACGGACTATATAAGCGCGACCGGTGGTTCCAACAGCCTCCTGAACCCTGACCTCAAGCAGAACAAGAGCTACGAAACGTCGGTGCGACTCGACCGCCAACTGGTCTCGAACGTCGCGGTGGGATTCGGCTACATCTACATCAGACACGTCAACTGGTACGGCTCCACGGCTGGCAGCAACACCGTCGACGGAGTGAACGTGGGGCGGCCGTACGGGGTCTGGAACGTGCCGGTGACCGCCACTGACCCGTTTGACGGGCAGCCGGTCACGATTTACACCTACCCCGCCGACTACCGGGGCGCCGCGTTCAATCAGAACCAACGGCTGAACGCGCCGGGTGACCGGCCCGACGACTACCACAGTTTCGAGATGACTGTGAACAAGCGTTACTCGCGAAAATGGAACATGTCGTCATCGCTCTGGACAACCAGAAGCCACGAGTGGGTCTCGGCGGTGGCGACAAGTCCGAACGACGATCGCTTCGCGGTCAGAGATTATTGGACGTGGGAAGCAAGGGCGGACGCCAACTACCAATTCCCCTGGGAGATCAACGCGTCGTTCAATTTGCGGGCCTCATCCGGGGCGCTGGGACAGCGGACTCAGACGTTCTCTGACTCAAGGCTCAACCAGGGCACCGTCACGCTCCGGATGGAACCGTGGGGCACACAACAGGGTCCCCTCGTGCCGGTGACCGGCCTGCGAGTCGCCAAGAAATTCAGAGCCGTTAGCCGGACCTCCGTCGATGTGACCTTCTCGGTGTTCAACCTGATCAACAGCAGCGCGGCGATTTCCACATCGTATCTCAGCGGAACGTTCGGGCGGATTACGGACATCCTGCCGCCTCGCGTTGTACGGCTTGGACTGAAGTTCAGCTTCTAGGCAGATCGCCTGGAAAGGGGATCGACGTGAAACGACGAGACTTCGGGAAGGCTATTGCCGGCGGCGTCATCGGCGCCGGCGTCGCCGAAGCGGTTACTCCGTTCTCGGCCCATGCACAACGCGCGCCCAGAAAAAATACGCTGATGCACGTCGGTGGCGACTACCACTATGTGGCTGGAGGTCCCGGCGCGGATATCGCCGGGAAAGCAAACCTCGAGTTCAACCTGCGTCACGGCGTTAAACACCTGACCGTTCAAATCAACAAACGAGCCCCAGACGGTGGCTGGGACCTCGATGACATGAAGCGGATGAAGGACAGCTGCGACAAATATGGCATCGCTCTCGAAGCCATTCGAATGGATTCCGAGTACATCATGCTGCGCAAAGGCGCCGAACGCGATCGCAAGCTCGACAGCATTGCAGGAAATATCCAGAAAGCGTCGCAAATAGGCGCCAAGGTCATCACCTACCACTGGACCGTGATCCCGATCCGGCGGAACGGGCACGCGCCCGGACGCGGCGGCGCGACCTATGAAGCGTTCAAGCTCGAGCCAAACTGGAAAGAGCTTCCGGTCGGGAAAGCGGGCGCCGTCTCGTCAGACGATTATTGGGAACGCATCACAACTTTCCTGGAGCACGTTATTCCCGTCTGCAAACAGCACGACGTGCGGATGGCCGTTCATCCCTACGACCCGCCGGGGCTTCCGTTCGGCTACCAGGGCGCTGAGAACTGGGATGCTCCGTCGGTGTTCGAAGGATTCAAGCGATACGAAAAGATTGTCGACAGTCCTTACAATGGATTCCAGCTGTGTCTGGGCACTACCGGTGAAGGATTGAAAAAACCACTCACCGAGGTCCTGCCCATCGTTCAGTATCTGGGCGAGCGCGGGAAGATCTATCAGATCCACATGCGCAACATCCGAGGGGGACTGAACGACTTCTTGGAGGTCTACCCGGACGAAGGCGACATGGATTTCTCCAAAGTGATGCGGATTCTCCGGGACACCCAATTTGCCTATTCGATTTGCGCGGATCACATGCCGAGCCATCCCGACGACCCCGGAAAGCTCCAAGCATTTGCGTTTGGCAACGGATACATCAAGGCCCTGATTCACGCGGTGAACGCGGAGGTCACTTAGCCACAGGCGTCAGATTCTAGTTTCCAGTGAAGCCGGCCTCGGCGAGGCCGCGCTTCGCCGCCTCTGAAGTGGTGTCGACCGTCAGCGCTTCGCGGAAGAAGTCGGCCGCCGCCGCCGCTTCGCCGCGCGCCAGACGGAGATAACCGAGATTCACGTACACGGATGAATCGCGGGGATTCAAGTCAGCTGCAGCGGCAAACGCCGCCGCCGCACAGTCCGGTTTTCCGAGCGACGCGCACACCACGCCGAGCAGGTTCTGTCCTTTCGCGTGGTGCGGACTCGCGCTCAGCAGAGCGCGGATCGGCCGTTCGGCATCGCCGGCGCGGCCCGCCAGAAACAACGCCGAAGCCTGATAGTAGCGTCCTTCGTCGCGGGTCGGAAATCTCCTGACCAGTTCGTCTGCAAGCGGCCCAAGCCGCCCCACGTCGCCTTCGTCAACAAATATCGATGCCAGTTGCTCCAACGGCTCCGCACCCGCGGGATCGATGCGCGCCGCATCCCGGGCTGCAGCCATCGCTTCGTCGGGCCTGCCGAGGCCCGCGAGGACATGGGACAATTCCACGCGAACTGCCGCGTTGTCTGGCTCGGCAGCGGCAAGCGTTCTGAGCCAAGTTGTTTCTTCGGCAAGCTTCCGCTCCTGCACGGCCGCATCGGTCAGACCTCGCAAACCCAGAGCCGAGCGGCTGTCGAGCGCGAGCGCTCGTCGGAAACTTTCATGCGCCATCTCGAACGCTTTGGCCTGCAGCGCTGCAGTACCTCGCACGGTCCACTCTGCTGCGCTGGCGCGCGCGAGGCTCTCCGAGACAACCGTGGGACGAGCGCCTTCGGCCAGCGCCTTCAGGCGGGCGACATGGCTTTGTGGCGGCGCGTACATCGCCCGGGCCGCCGTGAATTCGAGCGCCATCCGATCGTCGGTTTGCGGCAGGGCCTGCCCGCCATAAGAAGCCAGTTCCGCGGCTCCGCCGGTAAACATCGACAGGAGCACGAATGGCGCCGCGCTCGACGGCACACCAACGTCGGCCAGGAGCGTTGGCACCGAGCCTTTTCGAGATCGCTCGGCGAGTGCCGGCAAGCGCGATGCGATGCGATCGGTTGCAGAGCCAATCAGGAGCAGGTCGCCATCGCCCACCAGCCATAACGTGCCCTCAGGAAAAACTGCCGAGAACGTGCGAACGATCGAGCGCAAGTCTTGCTCCGCGATCTCATAGGTGTGAGCCCACTGGCAGAACACGCCGCCAGGCCGAAGTCGCGCATGCGCCGCTTCGAAAAATTCCTCTGTAAAGAGAGCCGCAACGCCCGCCATCCAGGGGTTGGAAGGCTCCGACACGATGACATCGTATTGGCGTGTGGTGAGCTGCAAGTGGGAGCGGCCGTCGGCGATGAGAAGCCGCACGGCCGGTTTCTTCAATACGCCTCTGTTCTCTCGTTCGAAATGCGCCGACGCCTCGACGACCTCAGGCGAGATCTCGACGACATCGAGGCGTTCGATCTCGCTCGAGGCCAGAACGGCGTCGGCGGTCACACCGCTGCCGAGACCGATGACGAGCGCATCGCGCGGCCCGGGATGAAGCATGACAGGAAGCAGGCCGAGAAGTCGCTGAGTCAGCATATCTCCCGCATTGGATGCGTCGACCTTGCCGTCGATAGCGAGCGAGCGGGTGCCGGCGACCTGGCGCACCGATACCGTTCCTGCCGCCCCTTCCTTGTAGTACTCGAGTCGTCCTGCTCGAAGGACGAACTCGAGTACTTCTGCGTCGAGATCTCTCGAGTACTTGTAGGCGCCGCTCGTGAACAACTGACGGTCCCAGGTTGGAAGCACGGCAAAGCCGGCGGCCAGCGTGGCGGTGAGCGCCACCGTGCCAAACAGAGCGCGCCTGGGGCTTTGTCGAAAGACGGCCATCGCAAAGACGAGAATGCCACCGAGAGCGCCTACACCACTGATGCCCACGAATGTCCGCTCCAATCCCAGGTGTGGGATGAGTAGGAATCCAGCCGAGAGCGCGCCTGTCACCGCACCAATCGTGTTCGCCACGTACACTCGAGCCGCGTGCCTGGCGATGTTGGTGGAACCGCCTGTCGCGGCAGCAGCGGCCAACACGAAGCTCGCGCCAAGAGCGACGCTCGTGGGAAGGAGCACACCCGCGACGGCCAGCCCCTGTTGCAGCATGATCGATTCGAACGCCGCCCCGGCATTCACGCGCGCGGCCACGAGCATCGGCAGACGCGACGTCGCAAACCACGCGGCGGCCGGCGCAGACACGGCGGTGAGGATGAGCGACCCACCCAGCCACGCCGCGGGATTGGAGCGGCGACACGCCAGGCGCGTGCCCACGGATGAGCCCAACGCGATGCCGACAATGAACGAGGCCGCCATGGCGGCAAACGCATAGGTCGTTGGTCCAAGCACCAGCGCCAGCAGTCTCGTCCATGACACTTCGTAGACGAGTGCGAGAAAGCCGGAGAGGGCGGCCGCCAGCGCTGCCAGAAGCGGACGACCAATCGCGGCGACGGCCTGGCGTTCCTTGGCAGATCGACGTAGGCGCGCAGGGCGTGTGCCCTTGGCCTTTTGCGTCCGCGCCTTGAGCGCCTGCACGGGCTGCTGATGGCGCCCCAGCCACAGAGCGCCGGCCGCGGCGACGATGTTCAAGGCAATGCCGATCCAGGTCGTCGCGCGCAGGCCGATGGTTGGGATCAGCCAGAAGCCCGCGCTTATCGCGCCAAGCGCGGCACCTGCAGTATTCGCAGCGTAAAGCACGCCCGTTGAGGCTGCGGGAACCTGCGCCAATTCCGGGCCCGTCTCCAGTTGTGCTGTCAGCCACGCCACCGCGATCGGGAACGTCGCTCCCATCGCCGCAGCCGGAATCCCCACGAGAAGAAGGCTGAGCGCGACACGGAAAACCGCGAAAAAGCTGGGTGCGGTCCCGCCTGCGTAACCCCATGCGAGCGCTGGCTCGATGGCGTGCAGCGCGCCAGGAAGCACAACGGCAATCGCACCGACGCCCAGCTCAATGCGCGCATAGAGCGAGAGAAGGCGCCGGCCGGAATCGGCGGCGACGTTTCCGCCAACCCATGCGCCGGCGGCCAGTCCCCCCATGAATGCCGCCAGAACGGTGCTCGATGCTGCTGTGGTGTGGCCGAGCTCGAGCGAAAACAACCGCGTCCACGCAACTTGATAGATGAGCGCCGCGGCTCCCGATGCGGCGTAACACGCAATGAACAATCGCCGATGGCGGCTCAAGGCGAGGGATCGTACCTCACAGCCAGTCGAACCAGGGGCGGTTTCCGGAGGTGACGCTGGTGGACGCCTGGGGGTCCGCGCATCTCCAGGGCCCTTGCGGCTCGCAACTCGTGTGCTGGACCACAGATTCCCTTTTTCCCCCGAGGCCACACCACATCCGGCACGGGACCTGCCGAACTTGAAGAACCAGGCACTGGTGGAACGGCTTTCTGACGCCGTTAAATAAAATCCATGGTCTTCCAACCGCGCTTATCGTCATTGACAGCATCGCGGCAGCCACCGAGTGTAGCAGCGAGGCCCGAGCTCACCAGCGGCATCTCTCGTCGTCACCGGTTCGCACTGGGTCTGAGGAGCTCAATATCGTCTGCCGCGAGTATCATTGAGCGCTATGAAGAAGCTGCGCGCAAAGAGTGTGTGGTTCTGTCTTGTCGCTGCGATGACAGCGGCAGAGAGCGCGCACGCCGGCCAGGACTACAAGACCTGGAAAGACTACGGTGGCGGCGCGGACAACTCGCACTACGTCGAACTCACCCAGATCGACAAGTCCAACGTCGACAAGCTCGAGATCGCGTGGACGTATCCCACCGGCGACAATCGCTCGTACGTCTTCAACCCGATCGTCGTCGACAACGTCATGTATGTCATGGCGCGCAACAGCTCGCTCGTCGCGCTCGACGCCGCCACCGGCAAGGAAATCTGGATCCACGAGAACCTTCAGGGGCTGGCGACGCGGGGCATCGCGCACTGGGAGAGCAAGGACCGCAAGGATCGCCGGCTGATCTTCGCCATCAACAACCGCCTGCAGGCAATCGACGCGCGCACCGGAAAATCGATCCTGACCTTCGGCAACAAAGGACTGGTCGACTTGAGAGAGGGCCTCGGCCGCGACCCGAAGACGATCGTCCGCGTGCAGCCAGAATCGCCGGGACGTGTGTTCGAGAACCTGATTCTGCTGGGATCGTCCACCGGCGAGGCCTACCTGTCGACGCCTGGCGACATCCGCGCGTACGACGTCGTCACCGGCAAGCTGGTGTGGAGCTTTCACACCATTCCGCATCCCGGCGAGGAAGGCTACGAGACGTGGCCCAGGGATGCCTGGAAGTATGCCGGCGGTACGAACACGTGGGGCGAGATCACGGTGGACGAAAAGCGAGGCATCGCGTACTTCCCGACCGGATCGCCCACCTACGACTACTACGGCGCCGATCGCATCGGCGCCAACCTCTTCGGCAACTGCCTGCTGGCGCTCGACGCGCGAACCGGCAAGAAGCTGTGGCACTTCCAGATGGTGCACCACGACCTCTGGGACTACGACAACAACGCCGCGCCGCAGCTCATCACGGTTCGCCATGAAGGCAAGGTGATCGACGCGGTCTCTCAGGCGACCAAGCAGGGTTTTCTGTTCGTGTTCGATCGTGTGACCGGCAAACCATTGTGGCCCGTCGAGGAACGGCCGGTGCCGGCGAGCCTCATGCCCGGCGAGCAGGCATGGCCCACCCAGCCGTATCCGACCGCTCCGCCTCCATATGCGCGGCAGAAAATGACCGCGGACGACGTGAATCCGTTCATCCTGACGCCAGAAGAGCGCGCGGCGTGGAAGGAACGGATCTCGAAGATGCGCAACGAAGGGCTGTTTACCCCGCCCGGATTCGAGGAGACGATTTCGCTCCCCGGCGCGCGCGGGGGATCCAACTGGGGCACCAGCGCCGCGAATCCCGCGAAGGGACTGGTCTACCTGACCACCCAGGACTGGCCGACGATCTACAAGTTGAGCCTGGAGGATCCGCTCGCGGCGCGAACGCGCGCACCCTCGACCGCATCGGGACCGGAACAGGGACGGGACATCTATCAGAGTCGCTGCGAGTCGTGTCACGGGCCGAACGGCGAGGGGTCTGGGCCGACACCTGCGTTGGCCGGCACGAATCGTCTTGCGATCGACGCGTTCCGCCAGGTTGTTACCACGGGCCGCGCGAAGATGCCTGCGTTCGGGGATCTGGACGCCGCGGCGATTTCCGCGATCCATGCCTTTCTCGCCAGCCGCGCGGCGTCCCCCACTTCAACGTCAGCAAGCGTCGCAGTCGCATCCGGCGGACCGGTCGTCGCGTCAGGAGGCGCACCGGGCGGCCTGGAAGTGCCGACCATCGAAACCCGGTATACGCCGCTCGGCGGTCCACCGTATCCGCCTGGGGTGGACGCGCCGGCGAAGCGCTACTACACCGATTGGGGTCTCTATCCCAACCAGCCGTACATCATCGGTCCTCCATGGTCGGCGCTCGTCGCTTACGACTTGAACACGGGAACGATCAAATGGAGAGTGCCGCTGGGAGAAGACGTGAAAGCGTCTGAAGAGGGCGCGAAGAACGCCGGTGTGTTCATGGCCGAGCGCCACGGCCTGATCGTGACGTCGACCGGACTGATCTTCGTCGCGACGACGGACGGCAAGGTGCGCGCGCACGACGAGGAGACCGGCGCGGTGCTGTGGACGGCGAACCTCCCCTTCGGATCGGAAGGGCTGCCTGCGATGTACGAATCGAACGGGCGACAGTTTCTGGTGGTGCCCGCGTCGTCGCGCATCAACTCGCGCGGCGGCCACCTGCGGCCGGGAGAAACACCTCAACCCGAGACCGGCACACGCAGCTACGTCGCATTCGCGTTGCCACAAAGGTCACGAAGGTAGGAAAACGAATCGTGCCGCACATTCGCGCGTTCCCCGCCTTCAGTCTGCCTCTCGAGCACCTTTTCTGCCGGCGACCCGGTGAA
>Ga0310886_10000251_pt1 | contig 13570 bp, 17 predicted proteins | sample T60D3metaG_FD_202511 | JGI IMG/M metagenome (GOLD analysis project Ga0310886, IMG submission 202511) | Lab incubated soil microbial communities from West Virginia University Organic Research Farm, Morgantown, WV, United States - T60D3 | ecosystem: Environmental > Terrestrial > Soil >...
AGTCCATCGGCCTCCTGCTCGCGGCCGGAACTGACATCAATGGCGTAGACACCCAGGGACGCACTGCTGCACATGGCGCCGCGCTCTGGGGCTGGACCGACGTCGTGCGATTTCTCCACGACAACGGGCTCAAGCTCGATATCAAGGACAAGCGGGGGTATACGGCGCTCGATACCGCGCTTGGACTGGCCGGCGGTTTCGGCTTCGGCGGCAGCGCCGGCGTCGCACACGAGGAGACGGCTAAAGCGATCCGCGAACTTGGCGGCATTCCAGGAACGCCGGTTCCCGGTCCACCCGGGCGACGCAGCGAGCGCAACCAGGACGACCCTCAGGACGGCGACAGGAACTAGCCCCTGGGACGAAGCTCGAAGCTGCGAAGCGCCATCGCTTCGTCCTGGAAGATCTCGAATGCCGTGTGCAGCTTTGCCACGCTGAAGAGACGATGTCCGCGGGAATTGAGTCGCAGCAATCTCATGTCCCCGCCCTTCTCTCTCACCGTCTTCAGCTTCGCGGCCATCATGCCCACGCCCGAGCTGTCGATGTAAGTCACGTCGGCGAGGTCCACCAGAATCTGCACCCTGCCGCGCTCGATCAGGTCGTGAATACAACGCCGAAACGCCAGGTCACCATCATCGAGCAGCATCTCGCCTGCGAGAAAGAGAATGGTGACACCGTTGGTCTGACGTTCCTCGATGTGGAGCCTCGAATCGGACATCGAGAGCGATTATACGGGCCGGAGTGTCTTCATCTTCACTTCACAATTACTCGGCAGACTGCCTTCATGGAGGTTTCGCATGAACGGTTCACGAACGCGGTCCGCCTGGTTCTTCGTGCTCGCCGCTGTGCTGCTGAGCGCGCTCGCCGGGTTCATGACGTATAACGTCGGGGTGTCGCATGGGTTGGCGCAGACTGCGGTTGCGCAGGGCGTCCCCGCCCCACCCTATGGGTATCCCTACTGGCGGCCGTGGGAATTCGGGTTTGGGTTTCCGATCTTGTTCTTCGTCCTGCTCTGGTTCGTGCTGCTGCGCGGCCTGTGGTGGGGTGGCCCGTGGCGCCACAGGTATTACGCCGGGCCAGGCTGGATTCCACCATCGTTCGACGAATGGCATCGTCGCGCGCACGATCGGATGAAGGAGGGTCAGTCTGCAGACGATCCTGATCGTCGAGGATGATCCGCAGATCGCGCAGATCGCCGCGGACTACCTGCGGCACGCGGGATTCGCCGCTCTCGTCTCGGGGAGCGGCGAGGACGCACTCGCCCTCGCGACCACCAAGCAGCCCGACCTTGTGGTTCTCGATCTGCGGCTTCCACGCATGGACGGATTCGAGGTTGCTGCACGTCTCCGCCGTGAATTCACGGTGCCGATCATCATGCTCACGGCGCGGGTCGAAGAAGCGGATCGCATTCGCGGGCTCGAGATCGGCGCTGACGACTACATCACCAAGCCCTTCAGCCCGCGGGAGCTGGTGGCGCGTGTGCGTGCCGTCCTTCGTCGCACGAACGCGGCTCGCCCCGCCGGCGATCTGCTTCGCATCGGCGATCTCACTCTCGATCTGCCTCGCATGAATGTCGCCGTGCGCGGCAAACCGGTCGATCTCACGGCCACGGAATTCCAGTTGTTACGCACTCTGGCGAGTCATCCGGGCCGCATCTTCACGCGCACCCAGCTCCTCGATGTCCTCCGCGGTGAGGACGGTGAGCCGTTCGACCGCGCTATCGACGCACACGTCAAGAACATCCGGCGCAAGATCGAGCGCGATCCGCGCCACCCGCGGTATGTGCTCACTGTGTATGGAGTGGGTTACAAGTGTGCGGAGACATGAATCAGCGCTGGCCGTCACATCGACATCGGGGACCGCGACGCCACTTCTTTCTGATTCGAGTAGCCGCGTTCTTCGCCGTCGTACTGGCGCTCAGCGCGTATGGCTTCCTCACGCTGCTCAGACAGGCGTTCGGCGAAAACACCCTCCAGACCGCGAGCCTGCTCTGGCCCGTCGTGGTGCTGTTTGTCTTCCTGGTACTGTTCGCGGCGACGATGCGCCGTGTCGGGCGGCCGCTGGGGGACGTCGTGGCCGCCGCGGAGCATGTGTCGAGCGGCGACTTCAGCGTGCGAGTTACCGAGCATGGTCCGCCATGGCTCCGCTCCGTGGCTCGTGCGTTCAACAGCATGACGATTCGACTCGAGGGGCAGCGTCAGCAGCGACGCGACCTGATGGCGGACATCGCGCACGAGCTGCGCACGCCATTGACCGTCATGCAGGGCCGGCTGGAGGCAATGATCGATGGCGTCTACACGCCTGACGATCGTCAGATCGCACAACTCCTCGATGAGACCCGGCTGCTGGCGCGTTTGGTGGACGATCTTCGAACGCTCGCGCACACCGAGAGCGGGACGCTGTCACTGCAGAAGGAAGACACTGACATCCGGTTCCTGCTCGAGGAGGTCGCGGCGGCATTCCGGGCCGAGGCAGAAACCAAGCGGATTGCGGTCCACTCAGATATTGCGACAAATCTTCCGTCGGTGCCGGTCGATCCCATCCGGTGGCGGGAGGTCATGGCCAACCTGCTCTCGAACGCCATCCGGCACTCGCCGCAAGGCAGCACAGCGTGGCTTACGGCTCATGCGCTTCCGGACGCGATCATGGTAGTGGTCAAAGACAACGGACCCGGGATCGCGGCAGAGGACCTGCCGCACGTCTTCGATCGCTTCTACAAAGGCCGAGACACTGGCGGGTCGGGGCTGGGATTGACCATCGCGCGGAACCTCGTCATCGCGCATGGTGCGACGCTGACAGTCGAGAGTCGGACGGGAGAGGGCACAACGATGCGAGTGCGGCTGCCACTGACGGCAACGGAGCCCTGAACCACGCTTCCGCAATGAGTATGATGATGGGCCGTAGTGAATGAGGCAACCGTCATGGCTACGAAGTCACAATCGACTGCTGACACAGTTCCCGCGCGCCCGGCCGAGTCGAGCGCTGCCGAATCGGCCGAAGCCTACGTTCGTGCGCTGATGGCGCACGGCGTCGAGTGCCTGTTCATGAACCCGGGCACCGATACGATTCCCATACAGGAAGCGCTCTCGAAACTCGAACAGCTGGGCGAGCCGGTTCCGCGAACAGTGCTCTGCCTGTTCGAGCTCGTCGCGCTCGCCGCGGCGCACGGCTACTACCAGGCGACAGGACGGCCACAGGCGGTACTGGTGCACGTCGATGTGGGAACGCAGAACCTCGGTGGCATGCTGCACAACGCGCAGCGCGGACGCGCGGCGGTCCTGATTTCGGCAGGACGTACGCCGTATACGACCGACGCGCGCCTGCGCGGCACACGCGACACCTACATCCATTGGCTCCAGGAACAGTTCGACCAGCACGGTATCGTCCGTAACTTCGTCAAGTGGGACTACGAGCTTCGACGGCCGGAGCAGATGGGCGAAGTCATTACTCGCGCGATGCAGATCGCGGCAAGCGATCCGCCGGGACCGGTCTACCTGACGCTGCCACGCGAAGTCCTGATGACCGAGGTCGGCGGCATCAGGCTGCCCAACCCAGACGCCGCACCGCCGGCTCGCCTGGGCGCGGGCGATCCCGCCGCGCTGCGCGATCTCGCGCATCGTCTCGTGCGTAGCGAGCGGCCCGTTGTCCTGACCTCGACGAGCGGACGCACACGGCAAGGATTCGAAGCTCTCGTTCGCCTCGCAGAACTGCTCGCGCTTCCGATCGTCGAGCGCCGTGAGCGCACGAATTTTCCGACCAGCCATCCTTTGCATCAGGGCTTCCAGCCGGGACCGTTCGTGGAGGCGGCCGACCTGATCCTGGTGCTCGACAGCGACGTACCTTACATCCCGACACAGGTCATGCCGCGCGCGGATGCCACCATCGTGCAGATCGATCTCGATCCCGTGAAGGACCGCATCCCGCTCTGGACGTTTCCACTCACGGCGGCCATTCGCGCCGACTCTGCTCGTGCGCTCGAGCTGATAGCCGACTACGCCGCCGACCTGATGACCGACGAAGTCAGGCAACGGGTCGAGAAACGGCGGGCTGAGTTGACCGTGCGACACAACGAGCGCCGTACGGCGCGAAAAGCGGTCACGATGGCCGGTCGCGAGAGCCAGACCATCAGCACCGAGTGGCTTGGCTACTGCATCGGTCAGTTTCAGCGCGAGGCGCCGGACTGCGTCTTCGTCGACGAATCGCTCACCAGCCACGTGGCGGTCTGGAACCATCTCGATACGGACGAACCGGAAACCATGTTCGGCAGCGGCGGCTCGTCGCTCGGCTGGGGCCTGGGGGCGGCACTCGGGATCAAACTGGCGCGTCGCGATCGGCCCGTAGTGCTCGTCGTCGGAGACGGGTCGTTCGTCTTCGGCGAACCGCTCGCGGCACTGTGGGCGAGCCAGATGAATGAGGCGCCGTTGCTGGTGATCGTGTTCAACAACGGCTGCTACAACGCAAACAAGGCGCCCTTGATCAGCGCGTACCCGCAAGGTTATTCGGTGCAGGGTCGCCGTTTCGTCGGCACCGACCTGGCGCCCTCACCTCGTTACGATCTGCTCGCCGCGGTCGTTGGTGCCGCGGGAGAACGGGTCGAAGCTCCCGATCAGGTGCTCCCGGCGCTGCATCGCGCTCTCGATCAGGTGCGATCGGGACGCTCGGTCGTACTCGATGTCATTCTGGCGCGGGCGTGATCGGGCCCGCGCCAATTCGCTACTAACCTGGTTCGACGACCGCGACGCCGGCTGGGGCGGGCTCGAAGTGCCGTCGATTGAACGTCAACAGGGCATCGACCGCTGCTTCGTGGGCACATTCTCCAATGACGAAGTCGTAAGTTCGCCCGCCGGCGATTTCCTCTCGTGCAGCTTGCCCGAGTAGATCGATGATGCGATCGGCGCTCAACGCGATCACGGTGGCAGCACTCACGAAGTTGCCTTCGACGAGCGCCCACGCATCTGCAGCGGAGAGTCTGTGTGGCGGGGGAAGTCGAGTCAGGACTGCGTACGCCTCGACTATTGCGGGCGCCGGAGTGCACAACTGCTCTCCACGATCGAGCCGCCGGTCAATTTCTGCGGCAGCCTGGGAATGATGCTCGTGCCACGAGCACACAGCGGCCACCATGCAACTCGTGTCGACAGCAAATCGGCGCACTCGCTGCAACTGCAACTACCCGCGGCGTTTGGACAGGTCGCGACGAACCCGTTCAACCGCGGCTCCGCTCAGGCGAGCGATTCTTCGATTCGGCTTCGCGACCAAGAGACGTCCCCGCCGTTCGATCGACACAGGGAGCGGTTTCGGCTCGATCTCGATGACACCGTCGCGCCAGCGCACGTCCAACGGCGTGCCAGGCTCGATCGCCGCTTCACGACGGATCTCGGCCGGAATCACCAGGCGGCCCGCCGCGTCGATGGTGGTTGTCATGGTATGAAATATACCATGCCATCTACCATGCGGCAGCGAGTTGACAGCATGGAAAACCGGTAGCATCGTCACATCAACTTGAGTACGCAAGGACAGAGATTCGCGGGCAAGGTCGCCCTGGTCACGGGTGCGAGCTCCGGGATCGGGCGAGCCACCGCTCTCGCCTTCGCACGCGAGGGCGCGTCGGTCGTGATCGCCAGCCGCGGACGCGCCCGCGGGCTGGCCGCCCTCGACCAGGTGCGAGCGCACGGCGGGGAGGCGGAGTTCATCCAGGCTGACGTGTCGCGGGCACGTGACGTCGAGGAACTAGTCGCTCAGGCGATTGCACGTTTCGGCCGATTGGATGTTGCCGTGAACAATGCGGGCGCGATCGAGGTTGGCGTGTTCCGGCCGCTGACAGAATTCGACGAAGGGGAATTCGATCAACATATCGCGGCGAACCTGAAGAGCGTGTGGCTGTGCATGAAACACGAGGTCAGGCAGATGATGGCGCAGGAGAGCGGCGGCGCGATCGTCAACACTTCGTCGGTGACCGGGCTCGGAGGCGCACCGCAAAGTGCGTTTTACGCAGCCGCCAAAGCGGCCGTCGTTGCTCTGACGAAATCGGCGGCGCTCGAGTGTGCGTCTCGGAACATCCGCATCAACGCACTCGTCCCTGGCGCGTTTGCGACGCCGATGCTCGATACCGTGTTCGATCGGATCTCACCCGAGGACCCCGCTGCCGCCGAGGAGATGTACAGGAAGAGGATTCCACTCGGCCGCATCGGACGCCCCGAAGAGGCTGCTGACGCCGTGCTCTGGCTCTGTTCCGATCAGGCCAGCTACCTGACGGGGCACTCGCTGATCGTCGACGGCGGGCTGACGGCGTTGTTCCGATAGAAGGCTCAGGGCTTCGAGATCATGACCTCGGTCGCCTTCACGACAGCGGTCACGACGTCCCCTTGCTGGAGCGCCATCTCCTCAGCGCTCCTCCGAGTGATCACCGATTCGATCAGGCCACCTGCGACGCGTACAGTGATGTGCGCGACAACGTCGCCCAACTGGATTTCTTCAATCGTTCCGTTCAAATGATTTCTCGCGCTGAGGGTCATCCGAGCCTCCTAATGCACTCAGGCGTGGGCAGCTCGTCCAGGAGTCAGCACAACCGGCTGCCCGCGGAGTCGGATCTGAAAGCGGTGCAAAACCTCTTCCAACAAAGTGATTTCGGAGCTTAACGGCAGGGCGCAGAGACGGCGTTCGCGTTATGCTGTGTCGCCCATGACTACGAGTCGACGGACTTTTCTGGCTGCCCTCGGCGCTGCTGCCTCGGCCCCGCTCTTCAATCAGACAGCCTCATCGGCGCAAACGCCCACAACAGCGACCAGACGGATCGACATCCACCAGCATTTCGTGTCGCCCAGCTTCTACGCGACGCTGAACGCGAAGAACGCGACCTCACCGATTCCCGGTCTCGCCGCATGGAAGGGGTACTCGCCCGCAAGCGCCGTCGAGGCGCTGGACCGCGTCGGCATCGCCACGGCGATGCTCTCAATCACGGCGCCTGGTGTGTGGTTTGGCGACGTGCAGGAGGCGCGCAAGCTGGCGCGCGAAATGAACGAGTACGCCGCAAGCAAACTGGTATCTGACTACAAGGGCCGCTTCGGCCTGTTTGCCGTGCTGCCGCTGCCGGATGTCGAAGGCAGTCTCAAGGAGATCGAGTACGCCTTCGACACGTTGAGGGCAGACGGTGTGGGCCTGCTCACGAGTTATGGAAGCGCCTGGCTCGGCGATCCGTCTTTCGCGCCGGTCTTAGCCGTGCTGAATCGCCGCAAGGCCGTCCTCTACACGCATCCGACTGATGCTGCGTGCTGCCAGAACCTCATTCCGCGCGTCGCGAACCAGATGCTCGAGTATCCAATGGACACGACACGAACGATCGCGAGCCTCATCGTAAGCGAGACGGCGACGCGCTGCCCGGACGTGCGCTTCATCTTCTCGCACGCCGGAGGAACGCTGATCGGAGTCGCCGGGCGTTTGCTCGGCGCAGAGATGACGGCTGACAATCTCGCCAAACCACCCGCGCCCAATTCGCGGCTGTACCACCTTCGCCGCTTCTATTACGACACGGCGGGCTCGGCGAACCCGGTCAACATGCAGGCGCTGAAAACACTGGTGGGAACGACACAAATCGTGTTTGGGACCGACGCGCCATTCTTCGACGGCGCCCCGCAGGTTCAGGGTTTGCAGCGCGCGGGTTTCTCCGCCGAGGAACTCCGCGCGATCGAACGTGACAACACCGTCCGGATGATTCCGCGCCTGGCGTGATCGGTCCGGACGGATCGCATCATTTCTTTTTCAACGTCTCGCGCATCCGGCGCTCGACGTAGGCGTTCGGGCTCTCGCTCGGTCTGGGTCCGCTGTCGGTCTCTCTACCGCTAGTCGCTTTGTCGGCGTCGCCCTGCTTCAGCTTTTGAACCCGGTCGCGCAGCTTCGCGGCACGGGCTTTACCGTCCGGTTCTTGGCGCATGATCGCCCCCGTCGACGATCGTACCAGACCAGCCAAAGTTGAGCGACATGGGACGTACTAACGCGGACGTTTGCGGCCCCCGCCCGGCGCGCCAGCCGGGGTTCCTGCTTCACTCTTCAGTCGGCCGATTTGCTCCCGCCACATGGCCGCGCAATTGGCCGACGCCTCATTCACGCTATTCGCGGCGGCGCTGAGCGTCGCTTTCGCCATCATCTTGCCGCCTTCCTGGACCCGCTTCGGCGTCTTCGTGACGCGGTCGACCGCCGATCGCACGCTGGACCCGGCCGCGAGCAGCTTCCCGAACGACGTCTGCGTGTTGAGGTCAACGACATGCGGTGTCTTCGGCGAAAGCTCGTCGGGAAACATGCGGAGCTGCATCCAGTGACGCGTGACCGGATCGTTCCAACTGATATAGCCGTTCTTGAGCACCGTGCGCGGCGCCTTGATCGCACCCGTGAACGAGTACCGCACGCTGGAGACGGCGATCGGATCGAAGAACGCCGGCGTGTAGAAGTCCGAGACCAGCACGCCATTCACCGTGTAGGCGAAGTCCCCTGCCTCAGAGGGATCGCACACTTCAACGAGGAATCTGACGCGGCGATCAGGCAGCCCTACCTTGATGGCCTGAGGTGGCACGTTCGCGGCCCGCAGACGCCGGCCGAACGGATCCGCCAGCATCTCCAGGCATTCGTGACTCGCCGTCAGCGACCAGTCCGAACCGAACTCGATCAGCGCAAACGGTTGGCCGTCCTGGTCGTCGTGAAACCCGGCGGCGCCCTTCACGTCCGCCGCAACGATCATCGGCCAGTAGTCGCTGGGAACGTCTTCGAGAGAGGCGAACGCATCGACGGTGGCGTTGGTATTCCAGATCGGGGCGAAATCACGGGCAACCTGCTTGGAGAGAGCCGAGGCTACGCGGGTCAACTCCGACATTTTGAGGTTCACACCGTCTGGAACGAGGGCAAGTTGTTGTATCAGCGCCATTCGACTACCTCCTCTGACTGTGAGACACGCTGTAAGGGATGCTGCGACAGGCACACGAAGGCGCCCAAAGGTACAACGAGGAGTGTTGTCTTGGCGAACGCAATACTGCGTCAGACCCGCCGTCGCACCTGCTTCAACAGGCTCACGAAATCTTCCGGGAGTGGCGCCTCGAAACGAAGCTCACGATGATCGGCGGGATGATGAAACGTCAGATGACGAGCGTGCAGTGCCTGCCGCGGGAAGTCGATGGGTCGAATGGCTTCGGGTCCGTAAATATACCGTTGCTCTCCTACGAGCGTATGACCGCGCAGGCGAGCCTGGATGCGAATCTGGTTGCGTTTTCCCGTGTGCAGACAGACCTCGACGAGTGACGTATCGTCGTGCGATTCGATCACGCGGTACTCGGCGACAGCCTCCTTCCCGCGCGGGTCCGCCGGATGTGTCTCCCGCTGAATGAGAGCGGTCTTGTCCCACGCCAGCACATCGCGCCAGGTTCCGGCCGGTGGCGTCGGATGTCCGTACACCAGCGCCACGTAGACACGTTCCGGCTCCCGTCGCCGGAACTGCTCCTTCAGAGCCTCCTGTGCTCGCAGGGTCTTGGCGAACAGCACCAGACCGGAGGTGTCGCGATCGATACGATGGACGATGAAGGGGCGTCGATGCCGATGGCCGCGAAGGTGATCTTCCAGGAGGGAGTAGACCGACGGCGTGCGGTCCCCATTCGGCAGAGGCACGCTGAGCAATCCGGCCGGCTTGTTGACGACGATCAGCAGGTCGTCTTCGAAGAGGATTTGAAGCGGGCCGGACTCGAAGGGACCGGCGCGTCGCCTGGCACTTCCGGGTCTGTCCATCCAGACGCGCACGACATCGCCGGCCCGTAGACGCCGCGAGGCGTCGGACAGCCCGGCCTCGACATCGTTGACAAACACCTTGCCTCGTTCGAGCGCCGTCGCGACCCGCTTCCGTGAGCCGAGTCGCTCGGCGGAAGCGAGGAACTTGTCGAGCCTGACCTCCTGGTCGTCTGGAAGGACCTGCCACTGTGGTGGAAGAGGTGGCGTCACAGTTCAGTCAGTTCGACCCGCGATCCACGAGGCCGGGCTCGCTCGAGAAATGTCCAAATCCGAACTCACACGATAGATCCGAATTATCACTCGGCCGAAAACACACGACGCAACTGACGGTGAGTCGAGGCATGCGCCTTGCACTACGTAGCAACGGGACGAACATATGCTGTCGATCATCTGCCACGGCCGTTACGAGGTGCTCAAGGCCAGCGTGCACGGTGTAGCGCTGAGCGTTGCCGCCCTCTGTGCCGTCTACAACTTCGCGGCGTGGGTCGGTCGACGGCAACGTCATTCCTGGATCAATGCCGTGCTGTACGGGGCGCTCACAGCCTGGGAAGTCCATCACGTGCAACATCACCTGAATTGTCGAGTTCGAGTTGTGACCATCGACCCACCAGCAGATGCGGAGCGGGCTGCGTAGCGCCGTTCGTCACGGGCTCTGATACACAGTCTCGCCACCAACGATGGTCATGCGCACGGTCGTCGTCAAAATGTCGCGCGGCGACACGCGCATGATGTCGCTCGAGAGCACCACCATGTCCGCCAGCTTTCCGGCTTCTATCGTGCCTGTGAGCGTCTCGGCGTGCGCGGCATACGCGGCCTGACGCGTAAACGAGGCGAGCGCTTCCTCGCGCGTCATCCGCTGGCGGGCCGTCCAGCCACCCGGCGGATTTCCTGCGGCGTCCTGCCGCGTAATTGCGGCGTAAAACCCGAGCAGCGGGTTGACGTCCTCGACGGGAAAATCAGAACCCGACGCGATCACGGCGCCGGAATCAAGCAGCTTCCGCCACACGTACGCGCCTTCTTCGACTCGCGCGTTTCCGATCCGCGCGGCCGCCCACGGCATGTCCGAGGTGGCGTGCGTCGGCTGCATCGAGGCAATCACGCCCAGCCTGGCGAATCGGGGAATTTCGGCCGCATCCAGGATCTGCGCGTGCTCGATGCGCATGCGCAGCGACCGCGATCCGGGCACTTCTTTTTGCACGCGCTCGAACAGATCCATGACCTGTCGATTGGCCCGATCACCGATCGCGTGGATGCCGACCTGGAAACCGGCTTTCGCTGCTGCAACTGTTTGCGCGTACACCTCCTCTGGAGGCGTCGTCAGCAGCCCGCTGGTCGTCGGCTCGTCCGAGTACGGTTCGAGCAGCGCAGCACCGCGAGATCCCAGCGCGCCGTCCGCGTAGATCTTGATGGCCCTGACTGCCAGTCGATGACGGGAGAAATCGGTGAGCGGGCCGCGCGCGAAAAACGGCGCCAGCTCACGGAGGGTTCCCCTCAGCATCACGTAGAGCCGCGTCTTGATCGTTCCCGCTTCAATCAGACGCTTGTACGCATCGACCGTGTCGCCGTCGGCGCCGGCGTCATGGACCGTGGTGATGCCCACTCGTCGAAGCTCGCGATCGGCGAGCCGAATCTGGTCCTCGAGCTGCTCGCGTCCGATGCGTGGGATTGCCGACGTGATCAGCGACTGAGCGCCGTCGATCACGACCCCTGTGGGCTGGCCATCGGCCGATCGCAGAATCCGGCCGCCGGGTGGATTGGCCGTTGAGCGGCCAAGGCCGGCTGTGTCCATCGCTCTCCGGTTGGCGAGACCCGCGTGTCCGTCCACGCGGGTGAGGTACACAGGATTGTCGGGAGCCGCCGCGCTCAGAAGGTCGTGCGTCGGCCAGTCCCTTTCCGGCCAGTCGTTCTGATCCCAGCCGCGGCCAACGATCCACTCGCCGGCCCTGGCGCTCGCGACATGTCTGCGCACGCGGCCGACGACCTCTTCGAAGCTGCGTGTCCCTTTCAGGTCGATATCCTGCAGCGAGGCACCAAGCCCGACAACGTGCCCATGCGCGTCGTGCAGCCCTGGAACGATCGTGGCGCCGCGGACGTCGACAAGGCGCGTCGACGGTCCCTTGAGCCCGAGAATCTCAGCTTCAGTGCCAACGCGGGCGATTCGATCGCCAGCAATCGCAACGGCGTCCGCGATCGTGTGACGAGCGTCAACGGTGTAAATCCTCGCGTTGTGCAGAATGAGAGTGGGCGTGGCGGGCGCTTGTGCGCCTAGAATGGTGATACTACAGACAGCCAACGACACGGCGACGCACCGGGCCACAGGACAAACCTCCAGCAGGGTCTCAATCATAACTGGCGCGCGGACTCGCTCCGGCTCACATATGTTGTCTCTGGTGAAAGGCGGGGTGCGAATAGCGGTCCGCGTGGCGACTCGTGCCGCGCGAGCCGGAATTGCCGGTATGCGCGATGGTGATCTACTCGTGCGCCTGAACGCTCCGCCGGTCGAGGGCGCCGCCAATGCTGAACTCATCGAGGTCATCGCCAACGCACTGGGTGTGTCGAAGCGGTCGGTCTCCATCGCCGCGGGAGAACAATCACGGCGCAAGATCGTTCATGTCAGCGGGGTGTCGGTCGATGAGGTGCAGTCGAAACTGCCGAGCGCAGGCTGAGTGATCGTGCAGGGTCTGAAGCCTGCGCGCTACGGTGAACTGATGGATGCCTACTCCAATTACTCGCTTGGCGATCTGCTCGACGCCTTCGCATCGGCCTCGCCTGCGCCTGGCGGCGGCTCCGCGGCTGCGTTGACCGGCGCGCTGGGCGTTTCGCTGCTCCTGATGGCCATCGGGATCCGGACGTCACGGCCGAGCCGATCGCAAGAATCGTTTGAGCTTGCCGACGCGGGCGAGCAGCTTCGAACTCTGTGGGCAGCGGTGGCTTCATTGGTTGATCGCGACGCCGAGGCCTATTCGTCGGTCCTCGCCGCGCGCCGGATGAAGGCCGAAGGTGAGTCAGCGATGCGTGCGGCCACCGACGTGCCGCTGGAAACGATGCGCGTGTGCCGCCGGGCGCTGCGAGAAGCCCAGGTCGTTGCGGCGAACGCCGTTCGCAGCACGCACGGCGACGTTGGTGTCGCTGTCGAGTTGCTCCGCGCAGCGGTGCGCGCCGCCGGGGTGACCGTTGATGCGAATCTTGCGTCACTGAAAGACGCGGACTACGTCGCCCTTGTCAGGACCGAACGACATCGGCTGGACGATGAAAGTGGCGCCGATACGGAAAGCGTCCTGGCGTACCTGCGGGGACGGTCCTAGCGTAGAAGCGGCTTTGGACCCGCCTCTACGATCAGCGCGTTCTCTTGTTGCCGTACACCGGCGGGTAGTCGTCGTTGTCGGGTGGCGTTCCCACCGCGACGGTGTTGACGTTGAACGAGAACTCGATGGGATATGGGTACTTGGGAAAAAACTCGACCGGCTGCGTGTAGGCGGCCGCAGCAACGCGACGGCCCGTGGTCCAGCGGACACTCAAGTCTTCGGGCTTGAGCGGAACGTCGAGTTCCAGGGCCCGTTCCATGATCTGCTGGTGGACCTGTTGCGATGTCCGCTGCGAGCCAAACAAGAGCGCCCGTTCCGCGGCATCCTTCAGCTGATAGTAGTTCCAGAGGGAATCAGCTCCGCGCACCACGGCATTCAGCAGCGCGACGGCGATCACGAGCTTGAGTACCGTCTTCATCGCTCGCGATCAATGAATCTGGTGCAGGATCCTGCTCCATCGCACGTTGCCCAGCAACGGAAGGCCGGAGCCTTCTTCGCCAAACGAG
>Ga0310886_10000259_pt1 | contig 13472 bp, 8 predicted proteins | sample T60D3metaG_FD_202511 | JGI IMG/M metagenome (GOLD analysis project Ga0310886, IMG submission 202511) | Lab incubated soil microbial communities from West Virginia University Organic Research Farm, Morgantown, WV, United States - T60D3 | ecosystem: Environmental > Terrestrial > Soil >...
AGCGCTATTTGCGAAAGTGGGGAAGCTTCGCATGCCCGTCCTCGCGATCGGCGGCGACCATTCATATGGAGCGTCGATGAAGTCGGAACTGGAATTCGTCGCGAGCGATGTCCAGGGGGCCGTCATCACCGACTCGGGGCATTGGATCATGGAAGAACAGCCGCAACAGGCCGTCGCCATCATCACCAAGTTCATCGCAGGCAAATGAGGTGTTCGTATGGATCCCTCACGCGCGGTCAGCTGCTGACGAATGCCAACAGGTCGGGGTTGATCACGTCGGCGTGCGTCGTGCACATCCCGTGCGGCAACTTCTCGTACACCTTCAGCGTCCCGTTCTTCAGGAGTTTTGCCGAAAGAGGAGCCGAATCGGCGAACGGAACGATCTGATCGTCATCCCCATGCATCACCAGCGCAGGAACGCCGATCGTCTTGAGATCCTCGGTGAAATCAGTCTCCGAGAACGCCTTAATGCCGTCGTAATGCGCCTTGGCGCCGCCCATCATGCCCTGGCGCCACCAGTTGTCGATCACGGGTTGCGACACCTTCGCTCCGGGGCGGTTGAATCCGTAGAACGGGCCGCCCGCGAAATCTCGATAGAACTCCGCGCGATTGGCGGCGAGCTGTTGGCGGAGACCGTCGAACACCTCGATCGGCAGACCGCCAGGATTAGCGGGTGTCTTCAGCATGATTGGCGGGACCGCGCCGATCAGGACGAGCTTGGCTACCCGGCCCTGGCCATGTCGTGCGGCATAGTGTGCTGCTTCTCCGCCCCCGGTCGAATGGCCGACGTGTACGGCATTTCGCAGATCGAGATGTGAGACCACCGCAGCGACATCCGCGGCGTAATGGTCCATGTCGTGGCCGTCGCTTCCCTGAGTTGATCGACCGTGGCCACGGCGGTCATGAGCGATCACGCGAAAGCCCTTTCCCAGAAAGTAGAGCATCTGGGTATCCCAGTCGTCGCCGCTCAGTGGCCAGCCATGGTGAAATACGATCGGTTTCGCCCCCTGAGGGCCCCAATCCTTGTAGAAAATCGTCATCCCGTCATTCGTTGTAATCGTCGGCATAGATGATCTCCCTGCCCCAGCGTCCCGAGTACGTGTGAGCGCGACGAAGCTGCAGCAGCTCGAGACGGCGAAGCGGGAAGTCGTCGATCGTCATTCCTTGGCTTGTGCTGCTGGACATCGCTCCTGCCTCCGCCGGCCCGTTGGTGCGCTCGGCGCCCCACGGAACCAATTTACCCAGAGGCATCAGGACGAATCCATTGGACGAAGGTATCGACACCCAAAAGGTCACTCGCGAGTCCAGCGAGAGTTCGTGGAGCGTGTCGTTGACGCGGATACTCGTCGTCACGTCGAGCACCTCTCGATTTGGCGTTCAGCGATCGAGGTCGTATGGATTAAGCAAGCTTCGCCGATCGCGTTCCCGCGCTCCGAGCGTCGATAACCTCGACAGTCTTGGCGAGCGCGTTTCCCAGGACGCGTTTGCCGAAAAAGCGGAGCACGAACCCAAGCAGCCATCCCCTGATGTTCTTGCCGTCGCGAACCACGACGGCGTCCAGGTCGGTCTTTCCGTCGGGCCGACGCGTAAAAGTGTAGATGTGGCCGGAACGACCGCCCCAGAGGTTGGAGTCGGTTGTCGTCATGACGACACGGTTGGGATCGGACCAGTCGTAGTGCAGGCGTTCCCAGATGCCGCCCGAGCCCTCGGTGACGTCCGCTTCTTTGGGGCCCTGACGATGCACCTTGAGGTACTCGTCGGTACTGTTGCCAAAGAGCTTCGCGCGGCCCGGACCGAAGTCGGTTAGCCCGGCGATGAACTGCTCGGGTGTGGAGGTCATCGTTTGATGGAGATGGATCGTGGACATACATGCTCCTTACGTGAAGGATGCTCTTCTGTCGGCTGACCGTCCATCACACCTTGGTATCGATCGATACCAACGTCTGATAGCGAACCGCGCAGCGGTCTGATTTCATGACCGCCAATTACGGAGTGAACGAGGAGAATCTCGACATATCGGTCGCACGTCACGGGTCAAACCTTTGTCATGAACGGTGGCCAAATGATCCGCGGGCGTGTGCCGCAGAAGAACATATTCCACGCAGGCCAGGCGTGAGAAGCCGCCCGCAACGGTTTCACAATGCTAGATTGAAGTAGTGAGAACGCGTTCAGGAGGTCCCCAACGCCCCGGCATGTGACGCGCGTCGTTTTCTGGATAGCCGTCGCGCTTGCTTTCGGCGTCTGGGTCGCAACCGCGAAGGGTCCGACTGCCGCGGCCGAATATTACGCGGCGTACCTCCTCGAGTTCTCGTTGTCGGTCGACAACATCTTTGTCTTTGTGATCGTGTTTTCCGAGCTTCACGTTCCCGCCGAACACCAGCGGCGAGTCCTTGCGTGGGGCATCGCGGGCGCGCTCGTCTTCAGGGCCTTGATGATCACCGCTGGGATCGCCCTCGTCCAGCGCTTTCACTGGATCACGTACCCATTTGCGGCTCTTATCCTGCTTGCGGCATGGCGGATGCTGTTCGCGGAAGAGCGCGAACGACGCGTCGTCGAGCGGGCCTGTGATGTCTGCTCGACTTGGATTGCGCGCGTGATTCCTGTCAGTCCAGTGCTTCACGGCCACGACTTCTGGCGCCGCGAAGGCGCGCGCCTCACCGCAACACCACTGTTTGTAGCGCTCGCGTTGATCGAGACGACTGATATCGTTTTCGCGCTGGACTCGGTTCCTGCTGTGCTAGCCGTCACTCGGAATCCGCTGATCGTGTACAGCTCGAACGTCTTGGCGATGTTCGGTCTTCGCTCGCTTTATTTCGTCGTATCAGACGCGCTGGAGCGGTTGACGTTCCTGCGGCAGGGCCTCGCGGTGGTCCTGGTCTTTACCGGCACGAAGATGATCGGCAGTGGATGGGTCGACATCAGTCCCGGCCTGTCGGTGGGCGTCATTGCTCTGGTACTCAGTGTGACGATTATCGCGTCACTCAGGCCGCGAACGACGACCGCGCCCGGAAAAACGTAGAGCCGTGAAAGCAACGGGAGCGAGAGTGACGGCGCCGGTGAAGAGCGAATCGACTAAATTAGCGACACCGCCATGCGGATCCCCAAGAGCGACCATTTTGATGGCAAGCGATTCTTCAATCCCACCGGCCTCGCCGGACAGCCATTCTCGGCCGCTCCGCGGATGCTGCTCGAGAGACGAACTCCGTGGCCTTCGAGGATTGACGAACCTGCTCGGCTGCCACCGCGACTGGACGGTGCGAGGGCGGTCGTCACGTTCATTGGTCACGCCACCTTTCTGATCCAGACCGCAGCAGGAAACATCCTCACGGACCCAATGTATTCCCAGCGTGCGGGTCCTCTGAATATTCTCGGACCGCGTCGAGTTCGGCAGCCGGCCGTACAGTTCTATGACCTGCCGCCCATCTCGACGGTGTTGCTGAGTCACAATCACTACGATCACTGCGATCGACGTACTCTCGGCAGGCTCGCGGAGCGCTTCGATCCTCTCGTGCTGACGCCGCTTGGAAACGGCGCGCTTGTGCGCTCATGCGGTATTCGGCGCGTCGAGGAACTCGATTGGTGGCAGGAAGCGAAGACCTCCGCACTGCCGATCACGCTGACGCCGGCGCAGCACTTCTCCGCACGAAATCCGCTCGATCGAAACCGAGCCCTGTGGGGCGGGTTTGCGCTCGTGGCTGGCGGCTCGCGCATATTCTTCGCTGGCGATACGGCCTACGCTTCCTTCTTCCGCGACGTCCGAGAGCGGCTTGGCTCGATCGATCTGGCACTCCTGCCCATCGGTGCGTACGAGCCGCGCTGGTTCATGCAGTCCGTGCACATGAATCCGGCGGAAGCGGTACAAGCGCACGCGGACCTCGAGGCATCCGAGAGCGTCGGCATGCATTTCGGCACGTTTCAGATGACCACCGAGGGCATCGACGAGCCCTTGCAGGCGCTCGAGGACGCGCGGCGCGCCAGAGATATCCCGCCCGCCAAGTTCCGCACACTCGGTTTCGGCGAATTCGTGCGGGTAGGGTAGCAACACTGGCAATCGCGCTCAAAGGGTTGCGGACTGCCACCACCTCCGAGACGCGTCTCGCGCTTTACAAGATCGCGCGATCAACGAAACAGTTCGCGAGGTGCCATTGCAGCCACACCTGTACGACTAGCGCAATTTGCAGTTCGGTGTAGCTGCGAGTCCTGGTCCTTCGAGCTTGGTCCTGGTCCGTCCCGGGTCTTGGTCCATCGTCCACAACGCACCAAGGACGAACGGACTCAGGACGGACCTGGCACCAAGGCCCAAGAACCAAGGACGATGGCGACCCCGGTGGGTATCGAAGCGCCTGGGCCCACCAGCTCGCTTTACTGGAGGATCACGCTCCATGTTCCGAAGGACACAAACGGACGCGCCGGGCATGCGGCGCTACTGTTGACGAAGGCGTCTGAGGGTTGCCGTGCGTTTCCGGCAACCGCGGCCAGCTTAAAGGCGTTCCGGAGGAAGTAGGTGCTCGTCGTTCCGGAGAGTGTGATCTGAAGCCTGCTGCCCGCATCGCGGCTGCCCCCGGTGTCGACTGCCGCGCCGTTGTACCATTCGCGCGCCGTCCCCGTATTGTGTCCGCCGCCAAAACAGGTCCGCCGAGTCGATACTCGCACCGAGATTTGAGCACCAGCCGGTACGTCCACTGACCCTGATCCCATGGACATACCAATAGCGTGCAGGAGTGCGTTGTTGAACCCGCTGCTGCCCGCCCTGATGTTGCTCAGTTCACCCGACGCTGCCACGGTGTCGTTCACCAGCAGCTCCGCCCGAAGATCCAGTCGAAGTCCAACGCCGTCACTGTTCTTCAGCCCGATCCAGATCATCGCCGGGCCCGCCGCGGTGAGCGTCCGTTTCACCTCGTAGTTCACGGTGGTGCTCGACAGGTTGCCGACGGCGTCTGAGGCGTTGACGACGAAGTCTTTCGAGCCGAGCGTAGCTGTGTCAATGGGGCTGAGATTTGCGACGGTACCCGCGGACATGCACGAACCCGAGCCAGCATCGGAGCAGCCGTACGCTGCGTTCACCACCTGGTTCAACTGATACACCGCGCCATGTGCCGGCGCCGTCACGATGATGACAGGCGCTTTCCTGTCGATCTTGTTGCTGCTGATCGGCCCAGCGGTGGCGCAGTTGCCAGCCACATCGCACACGATACGGCTGTTGGTGCTCGCATTGGCGTCCTCCGCGCCAGCGGCGACCGCTGTGACGAGGGAGAACGAGGCGTCGCTGCTATTCGCCAGCCCGGTGCCACTGTCGCTGGCCGTGCAGGCCAGCGCCACGTTAGCCGCATGCCACATGCCATCGGAAGCGCTGCATGTGACGATGGGCGGGACTACGTCGTCGCACGCGTCGCCTACGCCATCGTGGTCAGCATCGGCCTGATCGGAGTTAGGCGTAAGCCGACAGTTGTCCGTGCTATCGGGTACGCCGTCCGCGTCGGTGTCGAGCGGTGGGTTGTTGCCGTCTGTGCCGGCCTCGACGCATCTCTGGATTGGCTCCGGCAGATTGGAGAAGAGGTCAAAGCCGGTCAAGCTCTCCACTGCATCGACGCTCGTCAGGAAGTTCTCCCATGGATCGTTCCTGATGCCCTGAGTGTTGGGCATGATGACGGCGATGGTCCGAGCGGAGCAACTGACGCGCGCAATGTCATCGCCGTCATCCTTGGGAATCACCAGGGCGGCCTTCCAGGTGTAAGCCGGGACGGTCACGTGGCCGTCAGCAAGGGTCATGGTCAGGCCACCCTCGCTACCGGAACCACCGGTACCCGCTCCACCCGCGACGATGTAAACCTCATCAGCGGGCAGCAGGGTCCTGAGGTAACTCTCGAGCGCCGCCCACGGACCCTGATTGTTGTCGGGCGCCTGCGCGAGCATGTTCGACATCAGGAAAGTCGCTTGATTGATCGGGATCGACGTTTCCTTGTCGCGGTCGGCGTTGGGGACCATGTGCCCTCGATCGAAACCGCTGTCGGTGAAATCGAATGACTGCACGCGATACCAGTCTGAGGGCACCGCAGGGTCAGGACGGAAAGTGTCCACGCGTGTCAATGTGCCGATCCACTCGTCGGACAGGTGCCAGCTCACCCAATTCGGACGGCCCTGATCCCTTGCGTACGACAGGGCGTACTCCGGCTTTTCCATCAGGTAGTTATTCGGCTGGCTGATGTCCGCGATTGCGCCGCTGGGGTTACCCATCGTGAGATGCACACTTGGCTGGTACGGCGGTGCACTGCCGGCGGCAACCGTAAATGACCAGACATGATTCGCCGGCAGCGTGTCGGTATTCGGCCCGGCGTCGTCCAAATCCTGGTCGTAGACCTGGTCCTTGAAGATCGTCACGGTGCACTGTTCACCTGCCATGAAGTCGACGTTCGGCGTGATGTAGTGGCTCTGGCCGCCGCCGGCAAACGTCGCGTCGTTGTGCTGACCGCTGTTGACGCACGTGATATCGAACCACGCGCCGATCACGTCGACTGGCTCCGTAAAGGTCACCACGATGGTTGCATCGCGCGGCGCGTTACTGCCGTTCGTGCGCGGATCGGTGCTCAACACCAATGGCCCGAGTTCGACGATGGGCGCAGTCTGACGCGGCAAAGGCGAACCCGTCTCGAAATCGCTGCCATTCCTGTCGGTGTCTGTGCTCCCACTGCCCAGACGGAATATCGCGGTGCTGTTTCCCGGGGCGGGCGCCGTCGTCGTCCCCTCCCGGCAGTCAGCATTCCCGTAGCCAACAAAGTCCATCACGTGTGGGTTGCCCGTCGGACAGTTGCCAACCAGTCCGTCGAAGTTGTCTACGAGGGCGACCTTTCCATTGGTGCCGCTCATGTTGATCTGGCCGGTGATGTTCGCAGGCGGCAGGGTGGCGCCGATGGCGCCGCTCGACGCCAGTGCGATCAAGAAATACTGACCGGGCGCGATCGTTCCGCCCAGAGGTTGCTTGCTGAAGTCCCAGCCACTCCCAGTTGCCGACGCGTACTGCAGCGACCAACCGCCAATGTCAACGGCGACCGTGCCGCGGTTGTACAGTTCCACAAAATCGTTCTGATATGTGGCTCCGGAGTTGCCTCCGCCGCCATAGAGCTGGCTGATCACGATCACGCTGTTGCTTGGCTGGGGCGGGGGCGGGCAGCTGTTCGCACCGTCGGGAGTGGGCGTGCCCTGCAAATACGAAGATGTGTTGCGCGCGCCGCCGATGCCGTTGGGACAGCGCTGGCTGGACTGAGTCGCACCGTTTCCGCCACCGTTCTCATTGACCTGAGGCTGGCCGCTATTCAGCAATACGAGCAGGCCCGGATCCTCTGGATCGTCGGTACCGTAAACAATAGCGTCCTGCAGATTCGCCGAGGTGATGGCCGTGCCAGTGGGGAAGTCGGTCGCGTTACCGGCATAAAGTGCGACAGCATCCGCTCCGTTTTGGAGCAGGCCCGCAGCACCGGGAGCAAAGATCAAATCGACACCAGATACTCCAGGGTTTCCAATGGTGAAGTAGCCACTCGCATCGGTGCTGAACCCGTCGAGATCGAACGCTGCATACGACGCGTCTGAGCCGCCGTTGTAAAAGACCACCACCAGACCGTCGAGCGCCGTGTTACCGACGCCGCCATCGTATAACTCCACAAACTCCGCCGCGTCGGTTCCGGGCGTGTCGGCGTCAAGCTCATTGATGATGACGCTGGTGGCTACCGGCGGAGGCGGATCTGTTGTCGTGAACGAGAACGCAAAGTTGGATTCCATCTGATCGGGTGGATCGCTCGTGTCCGTATCCGTGATCTGATCAGCCGTTACCGTTACGGTGCAGGTCGTGCTGTAGGGAAGAGCTGAAGTCGGCGTCAGCGTGAATGAGCTGCTTGGCGAGGCGCTCTGCGCGAATGTCTGCGAGGAACCCATCGGGCATTGAATCGCAAACGCGTTGATGGTGGCTGTGACGCTCTCGCTGAAGTTGATGACGATGGGCGAGTCGACAGCGACAGTGGTTGCCGAGTCTGCAGGCGTGGTGGTGATGATGCTGGGCGCGGTATCGGCTGTCACGCTGCCATTCGCCGTCACGGAAAAATCGTCGATCGCTAAGCCATGGTCGTTGCCAGTGTCATCAGGATCCTGCCACCGCAGCCAAATCTCCTGGCCGTCGTTGACAGTCACCGCCAGCGTCGCTGACTTGAGTGTGCGGTTAGTGCCCGCGTTACCGTCGAGCGTGGCGGCCGCAGCGGCCGCAATAGGGCCCGTAAAGCTCAGATCGGGGACAGAAGACCACCCGCTCGCCGGAGTATTGGCGTCCGTTATTACGCCGGCGTTCGCGACCTGGTATTGAAAGGTAAGAACGTGGGAGGCGGCGTTGCCGCCGTTTCGCCACTGCTCGCCTACGTAACTGATGTCAAGCGACGTAATCGTTCCACCGGTATTGTTCGTCAGCCTGGCCGCGTGAAAGACCGCGCCAGTACCCCCTGACGCGAGGGAACCCAACGCGCGATCCGTATCGGGGTTGGTACCTGCGACGCCGAAGCTGTAGAGGGCCCCAGTCGCAGACGACCCGGTGCCCGAATTGTAGGTCGTCCGGCTCGAATACCAACCAGGGATTGTCGAATCATCGACCCACGAAATATTGGTTCCGGTCAGGGCGAGCGCATCGAAGTTTTCGGTGAGCGGCACGCCTAGCGCCGTGATGCTGCCACCGTTCGTCAGAGCGAATGCACGCTGCGCGACGTATGAGCTGCCCACGGCGACGGCGACGCCGACCGTGCTGACCGCGATTAATAAGGCGATCGGGCGGATCTGTGTTGCCGACGGGCGGAGGGCTTTCGACATAGAGCCTTCTCTGACTGTGTTGATGTAGCAGGAGAGATTTGGTTGGGGCCACGCGCACGATTCTGGAGAACCTATCTCTCGAGCACAGTCTGCGAACCGGATGGCGACCTGTCACGAGGGTGTCAGTGGCAGGCGTGTAGCTTGATCATCTACTTGCGAGATAAACCATGTCATCAGCCCGAACGTCCTGCCTCAAATGCCGCGAACAGCGAGTGATCGACCTTGATGACATTCTGTTCGCGGGAAGCGTAGACTTCTTTTGCGATCGTGTTCCTCTGGCAGTTTCCGCATTTCATGGCCATCGCGTGGATGTACCGCGAAGATTACGATCGCGCGGGGTATGCGGTGCTGCCACCTGGCCGCGCTCGAGTGCCATTTGTGGTGTGGCAGACCATATTGCCGCTCGTGGCTCTCGTAATGGCGAGCCTGCTTCCCGTCGTGATGGGCAACGCGGGGCTTCTCTATGGCATCGGAGCTCTCTGCCTTGACGGAGCCTTTCTTTACTATGGTGCGCAGTTCGCGTTTCAAAGAACCGCATCGTCGGCGCGCCGGCTCCTCCTGGCGTCCATCCTCTATCTCCCGCCGCTGCTTCTGCTGCTGACGTTCGCTTGAACGCAACATGCCGAATAGCCCCGTGGGTTGCCGGCGTCGTCCGGGTCCTGTGGAGGCGAGGCTCAGTGAAGATTCCCTCCGTCGGCCAGCCAGCGAGATTCTCAAGGTCAGAGTCAGGGACGCGTCGTACCGAACACGAATCCGATCGAGCGCTGAATCGGATTGTAGAACTTGCCGTAGTCGGGTGAGGTGATATTGCTCTGCACGTCACGCTCGTCTCCCGTGTCGAACAGGTTGTAAATCTTGAGGCCTGCAGAGAAGCGATATTTCCGGAAGCGCCACGGTCGCACGAGCGTGAAGTCCAGGGTGGACACGGTGGGGAGGCGCCCCGAATGGTTTCGCGGTCCCACAAAATCCTGAAACTCATTCACAGCCGACCAGGGGAACCCCGTACGCCATTCATAGAGTGGCGAGAGAACCCACTGGCCGGCCAGGCCGATGCTGCCACGAACAATCAGCCGGTTGGGCACGTCGGTCGGACTCAGCGAGTTCTCGTTCGGCCGGATGATCGGGTTCCTGAAGTTGCCAAAAAACTGATCGTAGTCGTTGAGATCACGCGTGCTGTGGGACCTCACGTAGGAGACGCTCAGATCGCGGTGTTCGCTGGCGAGAAACCGACCGGTCGTCTCGAGTTCCCAGTACTTCGACTCACCCAGCGCGCCGAGGGCCAGCTGGCCGAGACCCGGGTCCGGATTGATTGTGTAGGCGTGCGATCCGTTGCGGTGAAGATAGGCCGACTTGAAGAAGAAGCGGCGGCCAAATCGCTGATCCCACGCGACAGTTTGCACGATGCTCTCGGGGGTCTTCAGCGCACCGTCGATGACATGCGTCAATGTCACGGGCGCGCCGAGCCGCGTCCCGTCTGCCGCAAACCTGGTCACCGTCTGCACGTCGTATTGCGTGAACGCTCCGACCGTCAGTGGCGTGCGCTCAGCAAACTTGCCAAACCCTCCACGCAGGATTCCTCGGCCTTCGGGCAACAGGCTCACCGCCATGCCAACTCGCGGCGAATAATTGACGCGCTCGACGACATCATCGCGGTCGGCGCGGATGCCCAACTCGAAACTCAATCTGTCGTTCACGCGCCAGCGATCCTGCGCGAAAACGGCGACCTCGGTGCCGCCGACCTCAGGGTGGGTCAGGGACGGAGCATACGTCGTCCGTTCGGCAAGTGAACCATCCAGCCGCACGACATCGAGCTGCTGGCTGTAGTGGTCGCCGTCAAACCTGGAGTGTTGAAAGTCCAGGCCGACCTTGAACACATGCTGACCCAGCCAGTCGTCTTTCGAGAACGTCAAGGCCTCCACGAACTGGAAGCTGCGAACGTTGCGTTCCTGCCGGTTGAAGAAATTGCCGCTTTGCCCTTGGGGGGCGTACACCATCGGCTGTTGCCCTTGCGTCTTCTGATCGACCTCGAAGGTGCGCACCGCCACAGTCGATTCAAGGACCGAGTACGCGGACAGGATGAGCCGATCGGCCAGCCCCGCCGAAAAGCCGGACTGCGTGAAGGTCGGTGTCGTTTCCGGCGGTCGAAAGGTCGAGAGCGTCGCATTGGTGATCTTGCGAGGGAAATAGATCACGCCCCCCGTCAAGGCGTGGCGAGGCGACAACGCGGCATCGAGCCGCGTGAACGAGTCGAAGCTCTCCAGACCAAGTTGAGGATTGCCCGGCAGGCTCTTGACCGGAGTCTGGGCGTAGCGATATTGCAGGTACTGACCGAGAAACAAGCGATCGCGCTTGAGCGGGCCCGAGATCGAGAGCCGCGGTTCGAACTTGTTGACGAACGCGAAGCCCTTCCCGAACCCAGGCACCAGATTGTCCGGTTTGAAGATCCATTCGCGCGTGCCGCGTTTGGTGCGCACCTGCGTCACGCTCGTCGAGAACCGCCCATATTCGGCGGCAAAAGGATTCGACAGCACTTCGACCGATTCCACGGCGCCGCTCGGCAGTTCGAGGTCGAAGTCGCCGGTCGACGGGTCGTTCAGGCTTGCGCTGCTCAGTTGAAGCGCACCAGTGGTCGGGGCCCCGCCCTTGATGCGCAAGCGGCCCTCCGGGCCTCGAATGACGCTCGGGAGCACAGTCAGCAGCGATTGGAAATCGTCTCCGGCGAGCGGCTGGATGTCCATCTTGGCTCCGCTCAGCACGTCGCTGACCGCCACGGGTTGCAGGCTCTCGGTCGGCGAGTTGGCGGGGACCACGACCTCCACGCTTTCGCGAACGAAGGTCAATCGCATCTCGACAAGCACTTGTTCGGTCTCGCCGGCACGAACATCGAAGGGCGACGACTCGGAGTCTGCAAAGCCATCACGAACTGCACGCACAATGTAGCGGCCGGTAGGAACGTCGGGAAAGGTCACCTGGCCGATTGAGTCGCTCGTCGTCTGGCCGACCACGATGTTGCCATCGACACTTCGCAACGAGACGGTGACTGACGGAACGCGAACCCCCTCGAGGACCAGAGTCACCACGACCCGGCTTTCGGACGTCGGCGATGTGGCCGGCGACTGTTGCTCGCTCACCTTCACAAGCGGATTGAGACTGAAGAGAGAGGCGCGCGAAGACTCGGGCAAGGCGCCACCAGGAGTGGAGAGGCAAATTGTGAGGAGGATAGCGATCACCGGTTACCTGAATACCCTTTGCTGCGAGCACGTCGCCGATGACTTCGGGGTGTCAACGGCTCTCGCCTCCGTCCACGTGGCATCCTGAGGAGAGCAGGCTACAGACGTAAAGATGAACCCTTGATGACATGCCGCGAGTTGAGACGAAATCGTTCTTTTAGAAAGGATGAAAGCTCGGGCTAACGACTCACGCGTGTTTAGAGAACCGGCCCACGCCCAAGATCTTCGCAGCGATGATGGCCAATGGTGCAGCCACGAGGGTCAGCAGGACCGCCATACGCATTTCTGAGCGCAGTTGTCCAGGTGGAAACAGCTCCGCACAAAAGAACAGCCCGATGCTGAACCCGATCGCCGCGATGAGTCCCCCGACGCTCAGTTCTCTCCAGCCAACTCTCAGTGGAAGATGGAATCCGCCAAGCAGAGCGAGACCGACACCTATGAAAAGACCGAGAGGCTTGCCGACAATGACTGCGATTGGCACGCCCCACGTCCCCGCCTCGAGAGCACCCGCTGGCACGCCGGCATTCACGAGTCCGAAAAAGAACAAAGCGACCTGCCCGGGATACCTCCACCAGATCTCGAACTGACTCAACGCATCTTTCGCGTCAGGGCGGGCATCGACGAAGAATCCCGGATCGCGCGCCGCGTGGGGCAGGAACGGCATGATCGGCACGAGCGCGAGCGCAGGATGCCAACCGCCCCAGAATAGGGCAAACCAGGAGGCGCTACCCGCGCCGAGCAGATACGGCCAAAAGCTACGAACACGCAACCATCGCAGCCCGGCTGCGATGCAGATCGCTCCCGCCATGATGCCGATGCCACCGGCGAGATGAACCTCTCTCAATGGGTTGGACAATGCGAGCACGAGAAACCCGAGCGCGTCGGCGGCGATCCCCAGGAGCAGCAGGAAGGGAATCATGGGATGCGAACGAAAGATGAGCCGCCCAATGAAATAGACGAAAGCGAGATCCATCGTCAGGGTGACTGGCCAGCCGAGGGACAGGACGGGTTCATCCAGTGCCTCGACGGCCCAAAGATAGATCAGGGCAGGGACCACACTGACGCCGAATGACGAAATCACGGGCAGCGTGGCGCGCCGCCACGTGTGCAGCACGCCACCCGGGGCCGTCGCTTCAACGATCTCTTTGGTCATCAACGCAAAGAAGATCATCATCGCGACGTCATTCACCGCGAACGAGATCGCAAAGGTGAAGGAGTAGTAGCTCTCAGGCGCGGTGTTGACCCACACCAAGGCGATCAGGGCGCCCAGCGGCAGCAGAAGCAAGTGCTCAACAGCAAACCGCGAAAGACGTGGAACACTTGTTCGCACGTGGTGCTTGAGCCCGCGCTTGTGAAAGGTTGACCCTTCGCGGCGCTTGGCCTTGGCGCTTTGCCCTCCTG
>Ga0310886_10000274_pt1 | contig 13306 bp, 8 predicted proteins | sample T60D3metaG_FD_202511 | JGI IMG/M metagenome (GOLD analysis project Ga0310886, IMG submission 202511) | Lab incubated soil microbial communities from West Virginia University Organic Research Farm, Morgantown, WV, United States - T60D3 | ecosystem: Environmental > Terrestrial > Soil >...
AAGACATCGTGCGTCAAAAGGGCGGCATCACGTTGTGGGTCGGAACCGACGACGAGAATGGTGAGACGAGCCTGAGTGGGATCGACCTGTACCGTGACCTGCCGGGCGCACTTCGGACGATCAAAGGCCGCGACCCACACCCATATGGGTTCTATATGAAGCTCGGGTTCACACTCGTCGGCGTCATGCCCGACGCCAATGGTCCCGGGAAGCCGGACATCTTTCTGGCGAAGCGCGTGTAACGGGTATCTCATAATTCCCACCGCCGGGGTAATATCAGGACATCCGTTGGGCTTTCCCCAGGAGGAACTATGAGACGTGAGACCGGGCTGACGCTGACGTTGGCGGGTTTGCTGGCGCTCTGCCCTGCAACCTCACCAGTCGCGGCGCGGGTCCAGGAACAGAAACCGCAAGTCAAGATTCCGCAATCCGGCGTGCCGCAAATCATGACCATCGAGGGTCTGTTCGTTCGCGCCGCCTACAACAATGAAGGCTACGCGATCATCGGCTACAAGACCGCGAACATGTCGGTCGGTGACGAATGGATGCTGCTCGAGATGGGCGCGACACTGCGAGAGGGTGTGTCGAACTACAGGCTGAAGCGCGATGCGTTGTCGCTCGACACGCCCGACGGAACGAAGGTGCCGCTCGCTTCCGTCGAGGACTACCGCAAGGCGAACCTCGCCGCTCTCGACAATCGAGCAAAGGTCGCGCGCGACTCGATCAACTACTTTCCTCCCAATGCCGTCCAGGCGTGCCGCATCGGTTTCTTCAGCGAGTTGCAGAGCCCGGCGATGTCGTGGAGCGAAGTGGAATTGAGCCAGACCCGTGCGTGCCTGGGCCGGGTGTATTTCAAAGTGCCGGGTGGCATCAAGTACGGCCAGCACTGGCTCAATGTTCAGTTCGAAAAGAGCCTCGTGCGCGTGCCCTTCCGCATTCTGACCAAAGACGAGGAGAAGCTCGCAAATAAGAACTACAAGGACATCAGAAAGCAGGTCCAGGAAGCATTCAAGCCGCCAAAGAAGAAGACGTAGAACAATTGGTGGATTGGTGAATTGATCGACCATGGATGAGGCCAAGATCACGCGCCGGACCTTTGGGCAGACGCTGGGACTCGGTGTTGCCAGTACTCTCCAAGGGTTCGGCGCAACCTCTGGTCAGATGAACACACGAGCGTCAAACACTCCAACGGCGGAAGCTTTATGCGATCTCAGCGCAGTCGAGTTGGCAGCGAGGATCCGCCGCAAGGATGTTTCAGCGCGCGAGGTGTTGAACGCGCACCTGGCGCGAATCGAACGGGTGAATCCCAAAGTCAACGCGATCGTGACCCTCGTCGCCGAGCGGGCGATGGCGGATGCCACCCGCGCCGACGAAACGACGGCCCGCGGCGGTGCTCTCGGCGTCCTGCACGGGCTGCCCGTCGCGCATAAGGATCTCGTCGACACGGCCGGCATTCGGACGACGCGTGGGTCGCTGTTTTACAAAGATCTTGTGCCGAGTCGCGACGCGCTGATCGTGACCCGCATCCGTGCGGCGGGCGCCATCACGTGCGGAAAAACCAACACCCCCGAGCTCGGCGCCGGCTCGCAAACCTTCAACCGCGTCTTTGGTGCGACGCGGAATCCGTACGACACGACGAAGACGTGCGGCGGCAGCAGTGGCGGGGCCGCGGTCGCGCTGGCGTGCGGGATGCTGCCAATTGCCGACGGCAGCGATACTGGAGGTTCACTGCGCAACCCCGCCGCCTTCTGCAACGTCGTTGGGTTCCGAACCTCCCCCGGCGTCGTCGCCAGTGAATCCACGGCATGGTCGCCGTTATCGGTTTCGGGTCCGATGGCGAGGTCGGTTGCAGACGTTGCGCTGTTCCTGAGCGCGATTGCGGGTCCAAATCCGCAAAACCCTCTCTCGATCGACGGAGATGGCGCGCGTTTCCGGGAACGGCTCGATCGCAACTTCAAGGGCGCTCGCGTCGCGTGGTGGAACGGACTCGGCGGCATCCCCTTCGAGCCGGAAATCCGATCGGTGATTGACGGCAACCGCCATGTGTTCGAATCGCTGGGATGCACAGTCACCGACGACGAGCCGGATTTTTCGGGGGTCGATCAGGCCTTTCCCGCGCTCCGTTACGCCTCTAATCATCCGCGCAACGCCGCGTTGATTCGCGACAGAGCGGAATGGGTCAAGGACACGATCAAGTACGAAGCCGCGGAAGCCGAGCGAATGACCGCGGCCGACATCGGGCGCGCGCTTGCCCGGCAGTCGCAGATGTACGATCAAAGCCGGCAGTTCTTCGAGCGGTACGACTATTTCGTGTTGCCGGTGACCCAGGTTGCACCGTTCGATGTCAACGTTCCTTATCCGACACAGATCAACGGCAAGCCAATGACGACCTACATCGACTGGATGCGATCGTGTTGGTATGTGACATTCATGACAAATCCCGCCATTTCAGTGCCGGCGGGATTCACGTCTGCAGGGCTACCGGTAGGAATTCAGATCGTCGGACGCCACCGCGATGAGTGGAGCGTGCTCCAGCTTGCCTATGCGTTCGAGCAGGCCACGGGGCACGCGAAGAGGCGCCCGGCATTAATCAACGCTGATCGATAGCCACCACCGTCTGCGGATATGGCGGACCGATATAGTCCGTCCGCGGACGAATCAGACGATTGTTCGCGTACTGCTCGAGGCAGTGCGCCGTCCAACCGGAGATTCGGCTGACGGCAAAGATCGGCGTGAACAGATCGATCGGAATACCGAGCGTGTAGTAGGTCGACGCTGAATAGAAATCGACGTTCGGGTTCAGCTTCTTCTCCGATTTCACCAGGTTCTCGATCCGCTGCGACATCTCGAACCAGCGGGTAGTCCCGGCCTTCTCGCCAAGCTCTTTCGACATTCGCCGGAGATGGGTCGCGCGTGGGTCCTCGGTTCGATAGACGCGATGCCCGAACCCGGGAATCTTGATCTTCTTCGCGAGCTTCGCGCGGATCGCATCATCGATGCGCTCTGGCGGAGCATCGGGCCCGATCTCGATCAACAGGCGCATCACATCGGCATTGGCGCCACCGTGAAGCGGTCCCTTCAGTGTGCCAATCGCGCCGACGATCGCGGAATAGAGATCCGTCAACGTGGCCGCTGCGACGCGAGCCGCGAACGTCGAGGCATTCAGCTCGTGGTCCGCGTGCAGAACCAACGCGACGTCGAATGCATGAACCGACAGGGCATTGGGACGATTCCCGGTCAGCATGTAGAGAAAGTTTGCAGCCTGTCCGAGTGCAGGGTCGGGTTGAATTGGACCGCCGCCGGCCTGCATCCGTCCGTAGGTCGCGACGATGCTGCCGAGTTGCGCCGTCAGTCGAACAGCTTTGCGATAGTTGGCAGCAGGCGAGTTGTCGCCAGCCTCAGGATCGTATTGTCCCAGCGCCGATGTGACGGTCCGCAGCATGTCCATGCCGTCGGACCCAGGCAGCTGCTTCATCAGCCGGAGAATCGGTTCGGCCACCGGCCGTGCGGCGGCCAATTGAGATTGGAGGTCGCCGAGCTCGGCGCGGTTCGGAAGCCTGCCGTGCCAGAGCAGATAGCAGACTTCCTCGAACGACACCGCACGGGCCAAGTCGTGGATGTCGTAGCCGAAATAGGCAAGCACCCCGCGATCGCCATCCAGGTAACAGATCGCCGAGGATGCCGCGACTACATCCTCCAACCCGGCCTTAGGCTTGGCTTCGGTGGTCATGGAGAAATGATACTGGAAATGCTGACTGGGATCAGGCGCGGGTCTAGACCCCGCCCATTCAGCAATCAACAATCAGCAATTTCAGATTGCTACTTCGCCACTTCCGGCGTTTTGAGCATGACGCTCTCGCCGGTGTATTGCTGAAGGATGGAGAGCAGCCCCGTATACAGGAAGCCGATCTGGAACAGCATGAGGAACGGCAGTGTCGCGTAGATCTGATTGACCAGCGCGTAGAACACGGTGGCGCTGAAGTAGAGACCGAGCACCAGCTCGATGATCGGCTGCACGCCAACCGTCTGGTGGTATTTCTTACCGACCCATTCATCGCTGTCCTGCTCGATGCCGTACTTCGGAGTCCGCGCGAATTCGCTCTGTTTGTGGAACAGCGCTTCGAGCACCGCCCGGGTGTTGTTCACCGACAGACCGATGCCGATCGACATCAGGAACGGCAAGTACTTCAAGCGCTGACGCCAGTCGCCGTAAAGCTCGCGCTGCGCCTTCACGTAGAAGACAGCAATCGACGCCGTGGCGGCAAAGAACAGCGGCACGTCGATGATGAGCATCTCCGTCCATCCCATGTTGTAGCGGACCCACATCGCCGGGAACATGAGAATTGAGAGCAGCGACATCAACAGGTAATTGAAATTAGCCGACAGGTGAAAGAACGCTTCTGCCTTCACGCCGAACGGCTGACGCGAACGAAGAATGCGCGGCAGCAGCTTCATGCAGGTCTGAATCGATCCCTTCGCCCATCGGTGCTGCTGCGACTTGAACGAGTTCATTTCCACTGGCACTTCCGCCGGCGACACCACGTCGGGCAGGAAGACGAAACGCCAGCCCGCCAGCTGAGCGCGATAGCTCAGATCCAGGTCCTCGGTCAGCGTGTCGTGCTGCCAGCCGCCGGCAGAGCCAATGGCTTCGCGGCGCCAGACACCGGCGGTTCCGTTGAAGTTGAAGAAACAACCCGCCCGGTTTCGGGCCCCGTGCTCGAGCACGAAATGCGCGTCCAGAAGGATGGACTGAATCTTCGTGAGCAGCGAGTAATCCTGGTTGATATGCCCCCATCGCGCCTGGACCATGCCGACGCGGCTATCGGTCGCGAAGTACGGGAGCGTGCGCTTGAGAAAGTCCCCCCGCGGGATGAAGTCGGCATCGAAAATGGCGATGAACTCGCCGGTTGCCTCCGCCAGGCCAGCGTCGAGCGCGCCGGCTTTATACCCGGTGCGGTCAACGCGATGCATGTAGCGGATATTGGCGCCCGCAAGCGCATGGCGGCGAACGGCGCGCTCTGCGATTGAGGTGGTTTCGTCGGTGGAATCGTCCAGGACCTGGATCTCGAGCAGGTCCATCGGATAGTCGAGTTCACAGACCGCATCGATCAGACGATCGGCCACGTACATCTCGTTGAAAATCGGTAGCTGCACTGTAACTCGCGGCAAATTCGAGAGTTCCGGCAGCTGAGGAGGCGCCTGGTCCTTGTGTTTCGTGTAAAGATACACAAGGTAATAGCGGTGCCATCCGTAGATGGCCAGGATGCTGAGGACAAAAAAGTAAAGAACGAGAATCAGCGTCTCAACAGGCGTCATATAGGAATGAATCCGTCACAGAACACAAACGATAATATTACTGCTCTGCCGTTTGCGAGATCAACGCCGGCACCTCAGAACGCCAACTCATGAACCGGCTTCAGCTGCGATCACTGCTCGATCAGGTGCAGTCCGGAGCGCTGGCGCCCGAGTCGGCACACGACCAACTCCTACAATATTTGCGCCACTCGCCTTACGAGAATCTCGAGTTTGCGCGCGTGGATCACCATCGAAGCGTCCGCCAGGGTTTCCCCGAGGTGGTGTACGGTGCGGGCAAAACTCCCGAGCAGATCGCGGCAATTTCTGAACGAATCGTCGCCGCGGGACACAACCTCCTGGTCACCCGAACAACCCGTGAAGCGTTCGATGCCGTCCAGCGCCGTGTGCCGGGTGCATCGTTTCACGAACTCGCGCGAACCATTACACTGCGCACCGCCGCGTTGCCTGCGGGTCGAGGAACCATCCTCGTCATTGCGGCCGGCACAGCCGATTTGCCCGTGGCAGAGGAGGCGGTCATCTCTGCTGAGATTATGGGGAATCAGGTCGAGCGCCTCTACGATGTCGGGGTGGCCGGGCTTCACAGGCTGCTCTCAGAGCAATCGCGTCTCAACGCCGCCCATGTCGTCATCGTTGTTGCCGGGATGGAAGGGGCCCTCCCGAGCGTTGTCGGCGGACTCGTTGACGTGCCGGTGATTGCGGTACCAACCAGCGTCGGCTACGGGGCCAGCTTCGGCGGAATCACCGCGCTGTTGGGCATGTTAAACAGTTGTGCCAGCGGAGTTTCCGTCGTCAATATCGATAACGGATTTGGCGCAGCGGCAGTCGCCAGTTCGATTAATCATCTGCCGTAAATCTCCCAAACCAGTAGAACCCCGCCGAACCTGGTAGAACCTTGCCGAACCGGGTCAAAATCCTCTATAGTTAAGGATTACCCTGTCCTCCGGGTCAATCTTCCTAAGTTACATCCCGATGCACGCTGGCGCCCTCAGGGCCCTCGAATTCGATCGGATCGTCGAGGCGGTTTGCCGTTATGCGCTCACTCCACACGGGTTGCAGCGGCTTAGATCCCTCGCGCCCGCCACGGAGGCGGAAGGAGTCGCCGGGGCGTTGGCGGCTACTGCAGAGACGGCGCGCTTCCTTGCCGACAATCAAATCGCGCTGCAGGCAGGAACGGATCTCGAGACGATTCTCGATTCCATCGGCGTTGAAGGACGCGCGCTGGACGCCGTGCATCTAGTCGCGTTGAGCGCGTTTCTTTCATCGGTTGATACGACCTGCGCTTCGATCCGGCGAGCGGGTGCGGCGACGCCGTCGCTTCGACGGATCGCTGACGCAACCACGTCGTTCGAAACCGAAATCGCTGACATCCGACGGAAGATCGATCCGAGCGGAGAAGTTCTGGACGATGCGAGTCCGGAGCTGAAGATGGTACGAGAGCGGCTGCGCAAGCAGCGAACGCGGTTGCGCGGGACGCTCGAATCGTACCTGCGCGGCAAGGACACATCGAAATATCTGCAGCAGCAGATCGTCACCGATCGGAACGGACGGTATGTGCTCGTCGTGCGGTCCGAACACCGCACCGCGATCCCCGGGATCGTCCATGGCAGTTCCGGCAGCGGCGCCAGTCTGTTTCTCGAGCCACTCAGCACGGTTGAAATCAACAACGACATCGTCGCGCTCGAACAGCAGGAAGCAGAAGAAATCCGGCGCATCCTCCTGAATCTGACGAATGCGTTCCGGCGGCGCGCCGCCGATCTGACGCGAACCGTCAACGCGGCAGTCGAACTCGATATTCTGCAGGCACGCGCGCGTTTTTCGAAACTCGTCGACGGTGTCGAGCCCGCAATCGCAGCGGACGGCCGCCTTGAATTACGCGGCGCGCGACATCCGCTGCTCATCGCGGAAGTTCGGCGTCACCTGAGCAGCGGTGAGCCCGACTCGCAACTTGATTCCCCGGACAACGGCTCCCGGGCCACGGACGAACACGGATTAACAGGGACCGGATCCCGGGCCACGGACGAACACGGATTAACAGGGACCGGATCCCGGGCCACGGACGAACACGGATTAACAGGGACCGGATCCCGGGCCACGGATGAACACGGATTAACACGGAGTGGATCGCGGGCCACGGACGAACACGGATTAACACGGAGTGGATCGCGGGCCACGGATGAACACGGATTAACACGGACTGGATTGCGGGCCACGGACGAACGCGGATTAACACGGACTGCATCCCGGATCGCGGACGACGGATCCCGGAGTCCGGATCCCGGCACCGCCAGTCCGGTCCCCGTCGACGTTGTCCTCATTCCGCCTGTCGGTGTTCTGGTGATCACCGGTCCCAATACCGGCGGCAAGACCGTCGCATTGAAGACCGCGGGACTGTTGTCACTGATGGCGCAGGCTGGGCTGTTGATCCCCGTCGCCGGGGGATCGCAGATTCCCGTTTACCGATCCATCTTTGCTGACATTGGTGACGAGCAGTCGATTTCGGCGAGCCTCAGCACGTTCTCTGGCCATATCGCGAACGTTGTCTCGATGGACCGCGCGTTGGCGCTGCCCTCGCTCGTGTTGCTCGACGAGGCGGGTGCAGGAACCGATCCTGTCGAAGGCGGCGCGCTGGCAATGGCCATCATCGATCATTTCCGGCGGCGCGGAGCGACGGTGATCGCCACGACCCATTACGACGCGTTGAAATCGTATGCCTCGACGACGGAAGGGGTGATGGCTGCCGGCTTCGGCTTTGACCCGCAGACGTTCGCACCTACGTATCGATTGAACTACGGCTCGCCGGGCAGCAGCCTCGCGCTCGAGATCGCGAACCGGCTGGGGCTGCCGGCTGCCGTCATCGACCAGGCGCGCGCCCATCGCACCGCGCGCGAGACGCAGCTGGCCGAACACCTCGCCAAGATCGAACGCGACATGCAGTCGCTCGATCATGAACGGCGGCTGGCCGCCCGCGAACGCCAAACCGTCGCCGAGGAAGCGGCACGACTGCAGCACCGCGAACAAGAACTTCGCAATCGCGAGGAAACCTTCCGCCGCAAGCTTGACGAGCGGATCGAGGAGCGGCTCCGCGATGCACGCCGCGAGATCGACGACGTCGTCAATGGGTTGAAGACACGGACCGACGCGCTTGCCGCGGAGGCCGAGCGTCGAATGGCGCCTCGATTGGTGTCGACCGGCGATACCGGCGCCGCCCGGGCCGACGCGCGCGCAGCCATTGAGGCGATTGGCAATCGCCTCCGGCAGAGTGCTCCGCAAGCCTCTGAGACGGTGCAGAGAACGACCTCAGACCGTGCACCGGCAGTCGGCGATCGGGTGCTGGTCGGAGCGTTCGGGCTCGAAGGCGTCGTGCAGTCGCTGCACGATCGAGAGGCGGACGTCGACGTCCGCGGAAAAAGACTCCGGGCCCGTGTCGACGAGCTCCGCGTGGTTGCGCCTGCCGCTGCCGTGAGCGGTCAGCCGTCGCGGGTCCGAGTGAACGTTGACCTGCAACCTCGGGAAGGGTCGTTGACCGAGTTGAACGTGATTGGCGCACATACCGACGAAGCGGTGACCCGCGTCGAAAAATTTCTCGACGAGGCCATGCTGAGTGAGTTGAAATCCGTGCGGATCATTCACGGCTACGGCACCGGCCAGCTCCGTCGCGCGATCGGCGAGTTCCTGCGGTCGCATCCCTACGTGGCCAATTTCGCGGCGGCTCCGGAAAACCAGGGTGGAGGAGGCGTGACGGTCGTCGAATTCAAGGAGTAGGGGCCGAAAATCAACCGGCAGTAATTGGCACGCAATCGGCAGTCGTCAATCTCAATCGACAATCAGCAGTCGTACAAATCAGCAATCAGCAATCAGAAATCAGCAATAGCAATTGCATGGCTTTATTCCCCGCATCGTTCGTCGAAGACCTGAAGTCCCATGCCGACATCGTGCAGGTCATTCAGGAGCGCGTGCCGCTGAAACGTAGCGGCGCGGAGTGGAAGGGCCTCTGTCCTTTCCATGGGGAAAAAACGCCGTCGTTCACTGTCAATGGTGACCGCGGCGTCTTCTATTGTTTTGGCTGCAGCGCCGGTGGCGATTTCATCAAGTTCATCGAGCTCTTTGACAAGCTGACGTTTCCGGAAGCAGTTCGGCAGCTCGCGGGACGGTTTGGCCTGCCAGTACCAGAACAGGATCAGTCCAAGCAGGACGGCGAAGAACAGCGGGATCGCGATTCACTGCTGAAAGCACACGAAGTGGCCGCGACATGGTTCCGCGAGCAGCTGGCCACGCCGGCCGGCGCCGCGGCGCGGCGGCAATTGAAAGACCGGGGCCTGACTTCGGAGACGATCGAGACAATGGGTGCAGGGTATGCGCCAGTGTCGCGAGATGGACTGAAAACGCGTCTACTGAAAGAGGGGTTTAGTCTGCCGCTCCTGGTTCGAAGCGGTCTGGTGGTTGAGCGGGAACAGGGGACGGTTGTCGATCGGTTCCGAAACCGGTTGATGATTCCGATCTGTCGCGACAATGGAGCGATCGTCGCCTTTGGCGGACGAGCGATGGATGCAGGGCAGCAGCCGAAGTATCTGAACTCCCCGGAAACGCCGATTTATGTCAAAGGGCGGACGCTCTACGGTCTGCACCTCAGCAAGCCCGCCATCCTGCGGGCGAAGCACGCCGTCCTGGTGGAGGGGTATTTCGACTTCGCGCAGGCCTACCAGGGGGGCATTACAAATGTCGTGGCCTCATCAGGAACGGCCTTGACGCCGGCCCAGGCGAGGCTACTGAAACGATTTGCCGCGAAAGTCGTCCTCAGTTTCGATCCCGATGCGGCCGGTCAAGGGGCGGCAGCGCGATCGTCGGAACTGCTCGTGGCGGAGGGCTTCCAGGTGAACGTCGCGATGATGCCGTCGGGCGACGATCCCGATACGTTTATCAGGAAATCAGGCGCGGCGGCCTATCAGGATCGGCTGAAGAATTCACGACCGTATCTCGAATATCTCCTGGACCGAGCCTCGATTGGCCACGATCTTTCAAAGGACGAAGACCGCCGCGCGTTTTTGAATGCCATGTTGGCCGTGGCCGCCCGGATCCCAGACGCGGCGGCTCGGGATCAATTCGCTGACAGGCTGGCGCACAAGGCCAGAATTACGGAAGAGGTAGTCCGCGCGGAAATACGAAAAGCGGCGGTCCAGCGTCAGACTACCGTCGGGGAACGGATGATCTCCCCCGTGGGACAGATCAAACCGGCGGAACGAGGCTTGATCTGGGCAATCATGAAGGATCCACAGCAGGCGGTCCAGGTGCTCGGCGATTTGCACGACGGGGAGTTGGACGGTCTGGCGACAGCGGATATCCTGCGGCAGGCGCGATCCCTGCAAGGGTGTCCGCCGGCAGCCTTACCTCAGACGCTCCTCGAGCGTCTAAGTACAGAGGAGGTTCGATTGGTCGAATCGATCTCCGTCCAACCGGAAGCGCCGGCGCGAATCCTGACCGATTGCGTGCTGGAACTTCGAAAACACCGTCTCATTCGGGAACGTACCGCCGTCGAGCGGCAATTGGCGAATTTGCTCGAACAGGGCGTTCCGAGCCACGATGGACGGATCGACGAGCTCGGAACGAAGCAGATTGGCTTGAAACGTCAAATTGAAGCAATGAATCAGGAAATGGCGAAGTGACCATGGCATCTGGAAGCGGAAGCAAGGCGCTGGCAGGTAAAGGAGAACTACCGTTGTCGATCGAAGAAAAATACGATGAAGTGAGGCAGCTCATCTCCATCGGCAAGGAAAAGGGCTATCTGCTGTACGACGAAGTCAACGAACTGCTCCCGGCCGACATCACGTCGTCCGATGAGCTCGACGACCTGTTCAGTACGTTTGGCAGTGCAGGCATCGAAGTCGTTGATTCGGAGCAGAAGTACCGCGAAGACAAGCTGCTCGATCGAACGGGCGAGGGTGCTGAAGAACTCGAGCTCGACCTGACTCCAGGGGCCCTGGACAAAACCAACGACCCCGTCCGGATGTACCTGCGCGAGATGGGAACAGTTCCGCTGCTCACTCGCGAAGGTGAAGTCGAGATCGCGAAGCGCATCGAACGCGGCAAGCTCGCTGTCATCAAATCCATTTCACGGACCCCCACCGTGGCCCGCGCCATCATTCAGATGGGCGAACAGTTGAAGGCCGACGAGCGGAGTATTCGTGAACTGGTCACGTTCGTTGACGAAGAACTGACCGACGAAAAGATCGACGACCGCAAAAAGCAGGTCGTCCGTCAGATCGACGCAGTGCGCAAGGCGTGGCAGGCGGTCGAGAAGTGTAAGGAGAAGCTCGACAAGACGCCGCGCGGCACGACCTCGCGCGACAAGCGGAAGTATCGTCGCGTGCGCTGGGAGTCGCTGCGGGCGCGTGTCGAACTGTCGAAGTTGATCCGGAAGATCGAGTTCACCGAGAACATCAAGCGCCGCCTGATCGATGAGATCAAGGAAAAGGTGGAAGCGGTCATGCGCGTCAAGCGCCAGATCGATCACATCGAGCGCCAGATCAATCCGAAGAACAAGAAGAGCAGGTTGAAGGAAGAGGAGAAGAAGAATCTCCTGAGGCAGCAGAAAGAGCTCAAGGTCGAAGTCAAGAGCATGGCCGACGAGCTCGAAGAGACGCCGGATCAACTGATGCGCACGCTGGAGACGATCGCGCGTGGTGAGATCCAGGCGGAACAGGCCAAGAAAGAACTGGTCGAAGCGAACCTCCGCCTCGTTGTCTCGATCGCGAAGAAGTACACGAACCGGGGCCTGCAGTTCCTCGACTTGATCCAGGAGGGCAACATCGGGTTGATGAAGGCGGTCGACAAGTTCGAGTACCGGCGCGGCTACAAGTTCTCGACCTACGCGACATGGTGGATCCGTCAGGCGATCACGCGTGCGATTGCCGATCAGGCGCGGACGATTCGCATCCCGGTCCACATGATCGAAACCATCAACAAGCTGATTCGCACGTCGCGCGCGCTGGTTCAGGAGCTCGGCCGCGAGCCGACGTCAGAGGAAATCGCCAAGCGGATGGACATTCCGGTCTCGAAGGTTCGAAAGGTCCTCAAGATCGCGCAGGAGCCCATCTCGCTCGAGACGCCAATCGGGGAAGAGGAAGATTCGCATCTTGGCGATTTCATTGAGGATCGCCAGGTCGTTTCTCCGTCCGACGCGGTCATCAATCTGAACCTGAAGGAACAGACCGACTCGGTGCTGAAGACGCTGACGCCGCGCGAAGAAAAGGTGATCAAGATGCGGTTCGGCGTCGGGGATGGCAGCGAGCACACGCTCGAGGAAGTCGGCCAGAGCTTCGCCGTCACGCGCGAACGCATCCGGCAGATCGAGGCGAAGGCGCTCAGGAAGCTGCGCCACCCCTCTCGTTCGCGGAAGCTGCGTGCGTTTCTCGAGGGTAGGACGTAGGTGGGCGAAGGTAAAAGGCCCTTCCTTTTACCTTTTCCCTTTTGCCTTTTCCCTTTAAAGTTCCTGAGGGCCCATAGCTCAGCGGTCAGAGCCGCCGGCTCATAACCGGCCTGTCCCAGGTTCGAATCCTGGTGGGCCCATCCTTCGCTCACGCGCGTAATGCCGAAGCGTGAGCTTCGGCTAGGCAGGCGCGTCTCGGGCGAAGGCTGTCTCGCCGTCGCGGCTTGAGTAAGAAAGGCCGTGAAGGCGGACCTCAAGATGCCGCAATTCACTTGCTGATTTTCTGATTCCGTGTGTGCTGATCAACAATCAACAATCACAAATCAGCAATCCCATTGATGCACCCAGACCTTCAACATCTCATTCAGCTCCAGGACCTGGATCTCGCCGCTGACCGGGCGCGGCGCCGGATCGCGGAATTGCCGGCCGCCGAGCACGCGCTTCAGACGCGGGTGGTCGAGAAATCCTCCACTTTGAGCACCGTCAAAGAACGGATGGCCGCGGACCAGACGGCTCGCCGCGAAGTCGATAAAGATCTGGCGGCGGTTCAGACTCGCCTGTCGAAGT
>Ga0310886_10000286_pt1 | contig 12969 bp, 7 predicted proteins | sample T60D3metaG_FD_202511 | JGI IMG/M metagenome (GOLD analysis project Ga0310886, IMG submission 202511) | Lab incubated soil microbial communities from West Virginia University Organic Research Farm, Morgantown, WV, United States - T60D3 | ecosystem: Environmental > Terrestrial > Soil >...
CGCATGTCGATGCTCTCGGTCAGCGTCTGCTGTTCGCAGTCGATCGCGAGCGCCACGTACTTCGCCGTGATGTCGTTCTCGGGCGCGGCATCGAGGGCGCGCCGCATCGGATTATCCGGCTCGAGCTGCGGACGATTGCGGCCGGTGACGAGCCCGCGCTGGTCGGGATCGAGTCCGGTGGTGTCGCCGATGATTAGCTGCGCAGCGTCATAGACAGCTCGTCTGGACACGGGCGCGGGCTTGTCCTGGGCGGCCGGAAGGAGTCGAAGGGCCCTGGCCATCGATTCATCGCCGGGAATCCCGAGCTCCTTTTCACGAATCGCGATCAACAGGGCCGCTTCGAACTGTCCTTCGCGCGCGCCTGGGATCGGGACCTTCGCGGCAGCGTGCTTATCGAATATCGCGAGCGCCTCCTTTAGGCAGGTGTAACAGCCTTGCCGCACGAGCGCGTCAGCCTTGGCGACCTCGGCAATGAGTTGCGGAGACGGCCCTTTCGGCGCGCAGCCCGCCATGAGAATGGCGATCGCGAGAAAGCGAAGGCGCATTGGCGACTTAGACACCGGTTTTCCGCAGGCGGGTCTAAAGACCCGCCTCTACGGGAGCGACAGTGCGATCAGCTCCGGAATATCCGTCGACGTTCTTCCGTTGACCGTGATGGCAATGTATTGCTTGCCGCCGATTGAATACGTCATCGGCGTGCCGATGGCTGCGCCAGGGAGATCGGTTGAGGCCAGCTCCTTCCCCGTCGCCTTGTCGAACGCGACCAGCCGCGCGCCGCCGTTGGCGCCGCCGGTGGTGAGTGCGTAGATAAGTAGTGTCTTCGTCAGCAGCGGTCCGCTCAAGGTGATGTCGCCGCCGACTGGTCCGAGGTTCAATCCCTTGAGCCGCGGATTGTTACGAATGCGATCGCCGGCGCCGGTCGGGATCATCCACGCGTGATTCCCGGTATTCATGTCGATCGCCGTCAGGCGCGAATATGGCGGCTTGAAGAGCGGCAATCCATCGGGCATTTGCGGATTGCGGCCTGGAGTCTGCATGTACAGCAGGTTGCTGTCGAGCGCCGTATCGGGCGGACTCAGCTTGCTGACCGCATACGCATTGCGCGACGGCACGTACAACATGCCGGTCGCCGGATCGACAGCCGCACCGGACCAGTTCGCGCCGCCCGTCGTGCCCGGCCGCACTAACGTGCCTTCCACCGACGGCGGCGTGAAGAGCGGACCCTTCTTGAAGCCCTCGATCGCCTTCTCCGCCATCGCGCGGATCTCCGGCGTGAAGTCGGCAAGATCGTTCACCGTCACGCCCTGGTACTCGAACGGGGCGGGCTTCGACGGAACCGGTTGCGTCGGCGACGCCTTCTCGCCAGGGACATCCGATGCCGGCACGGGCTTCTCTTCGATCGGCCAGATCGGCTTACCGGTGACGCGATCGAATGTGTAAACGAAGCCCTGCTTGCTGATCTGCGCGAGCGCCTTGACGCGGGTGCCGTTGACGGTGATGTCGAGCAGGTTCGGCGCGGCGGGATTGTCGTAATCCCACAGGCCGTGATGCACGGTCTGGAAGTGCCACACACGCTTGCCGGTGCTGATGTCGAGCGCGACGATGCTTTCGGCGAAGAGGTTGTTGCCGAGGCGATGCGCGCCGTAGAAATCGGGAGCGGTGGTGTTGGTCGGCAGATACAGGAGCCCGAGCTCCTCGTCGGCGCTCATGATCGTCCACACCGTCACCTTGCCGGCGTACTCGTTCGATCCGTCCTGCCACGTATCGCTGCCGAACTCACCCTTCTGCGGGATCGGCTGGAACGTCCATCGCACCTTGCCGGTCCGCGCATCGAACGCGCGAATCCAGCCGGGGATCTGCTCCTTGGTCTTGATCAGTGACGAGATGGCCGCCGGCGTGATCACCATGTCCTTGACCACGATCGGCGGCGACTGCACCGAGTAGGTCAGCGCGTTGAGGTAATCGCGCGTGCCGCGCTTGGCGCGCGGCAAGCCTTCCATCAGGTCGATCTTGCCGTTGACGCCGAAGCCCTGAACGGGACGGCCGGTCTTCGCATTGACCGCGATCAAGTAGCCGTCGCCCGTCCCCCAATACACACGCTCATCATTGCCCTCGCGCCAATACGCGACGCCCCGCTGATTCCACCGCAGGCTCATCGTCGTGGTCCCCGACTCGTAGCTCTTCGGGTTGTAGATCCACTTCAGTGCGCCGGTGCGCGCGTCGAACGCGGCGCCGACCGATGCCGGCGTATTCACATAAAGCGTGCCCCCGACCATCAATGGCGTGGCCTTGAAGTTCTGCACGAACGGCGGCTGGTTATCTCGCCACCGCCTGGGATCGATGCGGCTCAACTCTTCGAAGATCAGCTTCGAGTCGGCGGACCATTCGGTGCCGTCGGGGAGCGTCATGCTCAGGAATGCGTCGGGCGACTTGGCGCGCCACGCGATCTTGAGCGACGTGAAATTCGCGGCGGTGATTTGATCGAGCGGCGAATACTTCGAGTTGGCGAGGTCGCCGCCGTAGGTCGGCCACTCACCGATGGCCGTCGAACTCGACGGAGCCTGTGCAAAAAGGCCGGACGCGACAGCAGAAAAGGCCAACAAGAGCGCGGTCAGGTATCTGAGCACGTGCCCATTCTACTCAGGCGTATACGACCTTGGTCCAATCGCGCTTCTCGGCAGGTCTTACTACGATGTCGATTAGGCGCGGATCCCGCTGGGTCCGCGACGTCACGGCGGGTCGTCGCAGGGGGGACTAAACTGAAGGACGACTCGAAGGAGGCCGGCGATGACGGTTTCGCCATCGTTGCCCGTGGCGGCATTCGCCGAAGATCGCAGCGCCTCTGGCGATCTTCTCTCAGTTGCCCCTGACGACGTCGCTCCGCGAGACGAACTGCCGCACGCGGCCGGCCAGGTACGGAAAGAAGGGGTTCCACGTCAGCCGCATCAGGACGTCCTGGGGAACGATCAGGACGCTTTTTTCTCCGCGAGGGCTGAGGCGCCCGAGCGAGACGCTGCCCACCTCGCGGCCGCGGCCCTCGCCGCCGTAAACCGGATCGTCGATGGGAAACGGCAGCGCCACATGTGACAGCGAGTAGATCGCTTCCGGCCATGACAGGCCGAGCGGCTCGGTCGTGATCTCCGACGCTCCCGCCTTCACCGACATCGCCGACACCTCCAACGTGTCGGGGCGCGTGTTGGTGACGAGCGTGACGCTGTACGGGCGCGGCCGCTCGCCGATCAATTTCGGCAGTACTTCGTCGGGCCTCGTAAAGAGATCGACGCCGGCCTGACGATTGAGATCGAACACCACGAGCTCTCCCCGTCCCGACGGGAGGTGATCGAACAGATCGTGCACGACCGCAGGTGAGCTCACTGTCGTATCGACCACGGATTGAAAGGCCAGTACCGGCGTCATTTGCGCCATCAGACCGCGGCGCTCGACGTCCAGCAGCTCGCGATTGAGCTCGCTCGTCAACCGGAACGTTTGCGCACCGGCGTTGGCGGGAAACGAGTTGTATTTGAACGGGTTGTACTCCGGAACCACATCGATCCAGCGCGCCTTCGGGATCACCGGGCCGAAGAGGCTGATGCTACTGGCGAATCGCGCCGCCGGCGACACGCCGATCATCGGCGACAGCAGAATCAGCTTTGCCGGTTTCGGCAGCGACGAGTCGTCGAGCACATCGAGCGCGTACTTGGCGAGCAACGCGCCGCCGTTCGAGTAGCCCACGAGGATCAGCGGACGGTCCGCGCCGATTTGATCGCGCACATGCCGCGCGCCCATACGCACCGCCGCCATCCAGTCTTCCCATGTCGTCTCGACGAGTCCGCCAGGCACGGTGCCGTGGCCTTGCATGCGCAGCGACAGCGTGTAGAAGCCGTCCGCATTCAAACGCTCCGCGAGCGCGCGCATGCTGTAAGGCCCGTCGGTGAGCCCGTGCACGAGCAACACACCGCCACGCGGCGCCGCGGCGGCAAGCACCTGCGTGCGATTGCCGGGAAACGGGAGGCGATCGGGATGGCTGCGGCTGCCTTCGACGTAGCGATTGGGCACGAGGGCATTCGCGCCCTTCGACACCACATCATCGACCGCGGCGCGGGCTTCGCGGAACACCGCGTCCTCGCGAGCCAGATACTGATCGAGCGTGAATGACGGCGTGATCTCGGCGGCTTTCGGCTCGAGCCGCGTCTGGAGCCGATGCCACGGTTGCAGGTCGGGCAGCGCCCGAATGGCGTTTACGGCTCCGCCGATGGGCAACATCACGATCACCAGCACAACGGTGGCAGCGAGGCGGACGGCCCAGACCCGCGCGCGCCGCAGGGTGGTGGGCATTGTCTAGCGCGCGACGCGGAACGCGATCCACTGCTGGGTGATTTGTTCGCCGGCGGTCGCCTGAATCCTCAGCACATACGTGCTGTTGGCGAGGCTCGTGATCGGGATCGGCATGCGCAGCCGCCCGTCAGCAGGCGGCGACGTCGGCAGCGTACGGAGCAAATCACCCTTGGCGTTCAACAGATCCACCTTGATTTCCGGCGTCTGTCCGCCGAGCGCCTGATATTCGATTTCGACAATCACGCGATCGGTTCCCGTAAACCGCGTCGACGCCGTCGGCGATGCCGCCGGGTTGGACTCGATGGCGCGGAACTCCACCATGTTCTTCGCGCGAAGGATCTTTGGCGTTGCGAGGACCAGCGTCTGCTTGGTGAAGTCCGGCACGTTTTGCGACTGCACCCAGCGATCGATTAGTTCGCCCGACGCGGTGAACGCCGTGAAGCGCAGCCGATGCCGCCCCGCCGGAAATTCAAACCGCGCCATCAACGGCAGCTCGCCGGGCGCGCCGCCGATCACTTGCGCCGGCATGGTTTCCTTGCCGGATTCGTCAACTGGTTGAATCTCGAGGCGCGCAGGCTTGTCGGCTGACGGGCTGGCATTCGCCTCCCACGTAAACATGACACGAGTGTTCGCGGCATCCGCCTTCGCGAATCCGGTCCAGACCGACACGGCGCGCGTGTTCACCGAGTCCGACATCGTCGACAGTGCCGTCGTCAGCCCGACGTTCACGGGCGTCGCCGCCGCTTCGGCCGCCGCCGTCAGCTCCTTCTCGCTCGCCGCCCAGTACCCGTGCCTCGCGCTGACGCGCACGCCACGCCGCTTCACGCGCACCTTGATCTCGTGGAACCTTCCGTCGTTGGTTTTCCTGGTGGGGGCGTAGCCGACGAGGTAGTAAGCGCTCGCGTCGGCCATCACGCCCTTGAGCTGCTCCATCGGGTTGTTGGTGTTGAGGATGGCGCGGCCGCCGGTGTCAGCCGCGATGCGGCGCAGCACGGTGTCGCCGCCGAAACCGACGCTGCCGAGCGGACGCGGGTCGATCACATGAATCGTGACGTTGCCCCGATTCGCGGCTTCGTCGATCTCCCGCATCAGCTGATCGTTCGGGCTCCCGGGACGAACGCCGGGACCCTGGCTGAAGAACAAAATCGACTTGCGGCCGTCGCGCAGCCCGCCCATCTGCGTCGCGAGCGCCTTTAACGCCGACAGCGTGACGCCGCTTCGCAATTCCATCCAGTTGCGCTGCGACAGCTGCGCCTCCTCGATCACGCTCTTCACCGGAAACGTCTCGCCATAGCGGCCTTCGAAGTTGCGAATCCGCGCCAGCAAATCAGACTTCGATCGCGTGTACTTGAGGTCGTACAACGTCGTCAGCGGCTCCATCAGCGCGACGAGATCGTTCGGGCCGAGCTGATTCACGAACTTGGTCAGCGCCTCGCGGAGCGGCAGCGTGATGTCCGGCCGCTTGCTGATGTGGTAGTCGTCCAGAAAAATCGCAAACAGCCGCACGTCCTCGCGCGAGGCTTCGAGCATGGCGTGCTCTTTCGAGCGGATCTCGAGCGGCTCGTCGAGATTCGACTGCCGGGTGCCGTCGACCTGGATGAACTTCAAGGTCTCGACCGTCTGCGGCACGTCGTCTTCGCTGACCTCGAAGTCTTCCATCTTCAGATCGGCGACGGGCTCGTCCCCGCGTTGCGTGACAGTGACGTCGACGCGAACGAGATCGGTGCCCGCACGGAAGATAGGTTGCTGCGGCGGAGGATCCGCAGGGGCGGGCTTCTGCTCCTGGGCCGCAACCGCCGCGGTCAGCAACAGAACAAGGACAAGCCGCATATCTGCATCCTATACTGACCGCGAATGCCCAAGCAGTGGGACGTCGTCGGCATCGGCTGCAACTCGGTCGATCACGTTTATCGCCTTCCCGCCTCCCCAAAAGCCGACAGTCCGACCGCCAAACTCCGCATCTCGAGTCATGCGACGATGTGCGGCGGGCAGATGGCGACGGCGATGGCGGCCTGCGCCCGTTTTGGACTGAGCACGGCGTACGTCGGCTGTGCGGGCCACGATCACGACGGCCGGCTGATCCGCGCCGAGCTCGAGCAGCGCGGCGTCGACGTTTCCCACGTCAAGACGCGCGACTGCGCCAATCGGTTCGCGGTCATCACCGTCGACGAAACCTCCGGCGAGCGGATTGTTCTCTGGGATCGCGACGAGCGGCTCGATCTCGACGCACGAGAGATCGATTCAGCCCTGATCGCGTCGGCGCGTGTCATTCACGTGGACGATGAAGATCAGGAGGCGGCGATTGCCGCGGCGACCATGGCGCGGCGCGCCGGGGTGTCCTGCACCAGCGACATCGATCGCGTCACCGATCGCACGCGCGATCTCGTCGGCGCGGTCAGCATTCCGATCTTCGCGCAGCACGTGCTGCCGGCGATTACTGGTGAATCAGACATCGAGAGCGCCTTGCGGGTCGTGCGGCGGACCCACGACGGCATGCTGTGCGCTACCATTGGCGCGGGCGGCGCGGTGCTGCTCATTGGCGACGACTGCATTTCCGAACACGGTTTCGCAGTGAAAGCCGTCGACACGACCGGCGCGGGCGACATCTTCCGCGCCGCGTTCATTTATTCGTTGCTGAAGAACGATTCGCCGCGCGACATGTTGCGGTTCGCCAACGCCGCCGCGGCGGTGTCGTGCACGCGCGCCGGCGCCATGGCGAGCGTGCCATCGTTGGAAGATATTCAGAAGCTGATGATCTCGTGATCAGCGATGTACCAGTGCTTCCGTCAGCACCCTTCCCATCGCGTCGGGCAGCGTAGCGCCGGTCAGGAACGCCAGCGTCGGCGCCAGGTCGATTGGCGCGCTCTCGTCGAGGTATTCGCCCCTCTTGATGCCGAACCCGTAGAGGATCACCGGCACGCGCGTGTCGTAGCGATGGCCCGTGCCATGCGTCGTGGTGCTCGGCGATGTGATCCAGTAGGCGCGGCCGACGAACTTGATCTCGCCGCTGCGGCCCTCGTAATGACTGAGGAACGATTGCCGCGTTAATGGATCGGTCGCCGACAGTTCCTCTTTTCGAATCACGCGCGAGACACCGTCCGCCTTGCGGATCGTCGCGAGCACGGCTGCCATCGCCGCGGGGTTCTGCGTCAGCCTCAGGTAGACGCCGTCGTTGAAGTAGACGTCATTGTTGAGGACTCGGGTGCGGTAGGCGCCTGGACCGAGCTCGCGCACCAGGACGGCATCGATCGCGCGGCCCATCCCCGCGGTGTCGATGCGTCCCGCATCGAACCCTTCGGCTTTGAGGCGCTCCGGTATCGGCGAGGATCCGTGATCCGCGCTCAGGCCGACGACGTAGTTGCCGGCGCCGAGGTCGCGATCGAGCTTGTCCAGGAGCAAGCCGATCTGCACGTCGAGGTTGATCAGCACGTCCTGCACTTCGTGCGAGGCCGGACCGTACGAATGCCCGGTCAGGTCGAGCGCGGAAAAGCTGATGCCAAGAAAGTCGGTGCCGGCGCCCCGGCCGAGCTTCATCGCGTCGATGGCGGAGAACGCCAGCCCATTGAGATAGGCATCCGAGTACGGGCTGGCCTCCCACGCATCCGTGATCGCGCCGCCCACTTCGTCGCCGCGGCCCTTGGTGATGTGCGGAAATTCCGTCGTGATGTGAGGCGTCCTTCGCCGAAACTCCTTTGAGTATTCGAACAGATAGCGCTCTTTCGGCAGCGCCCGCTCCCACGTCCTGCCCAATTGCTCGGACATCGGGTGTTTCGCGATGTAGTCGGCAAAAAACGGCGACGTCGCGTGGGCAAACGCGGTGGATGTCACCCACCCGCCATCACCCTCGTCGAGCCAGATCACGGCGTCGGGCTTATGTCCGGACAAGTTGATTGCCGAACGCGCCTTCAGCGAAATCCCGACCACTCGGGCCGCCGGCCACGTCTGCGAGCGCATCTCGTCGGCGAGCGTCGGCGACATCAGGTTCGCGGCGCTGTGACCGACGCCGCTCACCGGGCTGCCGTAGCTAATCAGCTTCTGTGATTCATCGTCCGTGCAGCTGACGATCCGGCTGTTGTTCTGCACCGCCCACGAGTTCGCAACCATGCCGTGCACGGCGGGCACCGTGCCGGTGCTGATGCTGGCATGTCCCGCGCACGTGACGGTGGTGTAGTAGGGATAGTCGGCCTGCCGGAACCAGGCCCCCTCGGCGACCAGGCGATGCAGGCCCTTGCTCCACTGGTGGCGGAAGCGGTCGACATAGTCGCCGCGCATCTGATCGACGGAGATCAGGACCACAAGCTTTGGCTTGATCGCGGCGGGCGGCGCGACCGGCCTCGGCGCTTGCGCCTGCAGAGCGATCGCGGCCAACAGCGGCAGCAGGACCAGGATGGCGGCACGCTTCATAAGGGCCTCCGGATCATACAATCGGCCCGTGTCGAAACGGCGACTGAACTTCGCGCTAGTCGCGTGTCTCGGGCTCGTGGCGGTGAACCGTCCTGCCGCTCAGACGTCTTCACTCGACGAGGTGTTGAAACGGTCGGCCGCCTATGTGTCCGCGTTCCGCAAACAGCTCTCGGGCATCGTCGCGGAAGAAACCTACCGGCAGGAACTCACGGCCACCAGCCGCTTTTCCAATAACCTCCTCGTCAACCCGCCGCGCGTCCTGAAATCGGATCTCCTGCTGATCAAGCCCGGCGACGCCGATCGATACGTGGAGCTTCGCGATGTCTTCGAAAAGGACGGTGAGCCGGTCCGCGATCGCGAGGCTCGGCTCGAGGCGCTGCTCGGCGACCCGTCGGGAGCCGCGGGCGGCCGCATCGCCGACATCATTGCCGAAAGCGCCAAACACAACATCGGCGGCATCCAGCGCAACATCAACACGCCGCTGATGGCGCTGCAATTCCTCGACCGCGACTACCAGCCGCGCTTCAGGTTCAAGCACGTCGACAAGCAGAAGCCGGTGTTCAAGGACGAACGCGACAAGGCGATCAACGAGACGCCGGTGTTTCGGGTGTCGACGGAGATGTGGACGATCGAATACCAGGAGCGCGATCGCGCCACCGTCATCCGCCGGCCCGACGGGCGCGATCTGCCGGCGCACGGCCGCTTCTGGATCAACCCGGCGACCGGCGCCGTGCTGATCAGCGAATTGATTGTCGACGGCGGCGGCGTGATTGCGACGGTCACGGTGAGCTACCAGTCGGAACCGCTGATGGGGTTCCTCGTGCCGATCGAAATGCGCGAGACCTACGTGCGACCCGGCGAACGCATTTCCGGACACGCCGTCTACGGCAGGTTCCGCAGCCTCCGGTAGTGTGCGGACATGCTACGATTCCCCCTCCACTGCAGCTGCGCCGCTTCAGCGGGACGGAGGTCTATGCGACGGTTTCTGTCCGCGTGTCTGTTGATCGGCGCCACGGTGAGCGCGGGCGCCACGTTCGCCAGGGCCAAGGCTGCGCCGCTCCCCGCCGATCTCCAGGCGATCAAGATCACCGCGACCGGCACGCTGACGCCGCGCTACGCCCTCGTGCATCTCTACGCCGAGCAGGGCTTCAAGGGCTACGCGCTCGTTGATTCGTCCGGCCGCATTGCGTGGCATTACCGCACCAGGGACTATCCGTTTGGCGCCGATCGCCGCAGGAACGGCAACTTCGTCTTCATGGACAAGGGCTATGGCATCGTCGAGGTCGATCGCGGCGGCGCGATCGTGCACGAGCTGAAGCAGCGCGATCCGGAGAACGAAATGCATCACGCGATCGTCGTGACGCCGCGCGACACCGTGCTGTATCTAGCGTTCGACACCGAGGACGTTGCCGGCAAGCGGCTCAAGGGCGAAGCGATCTGGGAATGGAACCCCGACACCGGCGAGGACATGAAGCGCTGGCGTTCGTGGGACTTCATGGATCCCGCGTTCGATCGATCGGCGCGCACGGCCGGTGAATGGCTGCACGGCAACTCACTCGCCGTCGGACCGGGCGGCAACATCCTTCTCAGTTTCCACTACATCAACCAGGTGATCTCGATCGCGCCGGACTGGAAATCGATCCAGTGGCGATTGGGCGGCGTGCGACCGACCATCACCGTGCCGGCGGATCAGCAGACCTCCGCGCAGCACACGGCCGCCGAGCTCGCGAATCGCCGCATCCTGATGTTCGACAACCGCACTGACTTGCAGCCGCCGTACTCGCGCGCCGTGGAATACGCGATCGAGGGCACGTCGGCGAGACAGGTCTGGCAGTGGAAGCCGCCTGACAACAACTACGCCTCGGCAGTCAGCTCGGCGCGGCGGCTGTCGAATGGCAACACGCTGATCGCGTTCGGAATGGAGAAAGGCCGCAACGGATCGACGGGCCCGACCGAAGCCTTTGAAGTGACGCCGGCGGGCGAGGTGAAGTGGCGCCTGCTCGTCGAGGGCGTGATGACGATGTTCAGGGTCGAACCGATCGACTCGTTCGAGCCGTGAGTTACTGGAAGAGCCTGCCGATACCGAGGTAGTAGCGCGAGTTGCCGTCGGCTCCAAAGCTGAGACCGGCGAACATCGGCCCGATCAGCGTATCGAGGATCACCGCGCCGCTCGTATGGAACCCGACCTCGGCGTCCGCCGCGTGATTGAACGCGCTTCCGACCTCGAACCAGCCGCCGGCAAACACCGGGCCTCCAAGGAAGTCAGGCAGCCGAAACAGCTGGTGAAAATATCCGAAGGAGCCCTGGATGAAGTGATCGCCGCGCTGCTCGCCGACGCTGAACGCGCTCATGCGCATCGGCCCGCCGAGCGCGAACTGCTCCGTCGGAAAGGGCTCGCCGTCGAACGACGTGCCGAGCCCGCCGCTCATGAACAGCCGGCGGCGACGGGCGGCATCGAGCGACTTGAGCATGGATCCTGCGATCTGGAACTGCGTCACACCCTCGCTCGTCCGATCTTCGGCCACCGCCTCCGTGGGGACGGGCGCGCTGAAGTAGTGCCGCAGCCATGCTACGGAGTGCAGCCCGCGCGAGGGCACCACCGCGTCGTCCTGTCCGTCGTGCGTCCACTGCGTCAACACCTGTGAGTCTTCGCCTTTGAGCTCGGGCAGTCCGGGATCGCCGATGCTGATGTTGGCGCTGCTCCAGCCGTAGCGAAGGCCGACCCTGACTTCATCGTAGCGGCCGGCATTGACGCCGCCGTCGATGACGACGCCGGTGCGCGTGCGCGTGTATTGAGCGAAGGTGTGGCCGTCCGAAATGGCGCTCAGCGACTCCGACGCGACACCGGCGCCCGGTTCGATTAACATCCGGCCGGATCCAAGCGGCCGATACCACGTTGCCGCCAGTGACGGATCGGATCCGATCGACGCGTCGATTCTGGTTTCCGATCCCGAGCCGAACAGGTCGAACGCGAGGTAGCGTCCCGCGAGGCCGAAGCGAAATTCGTTGCCGGTGGTGTTCTCCAGGCTGATACCCAGGTACATGAACGGCGGTCCGTAATTCTTCGGGCGCGCCGTGACCAGCAGGCCGTCGGCGCCGTTTTGCTGGACGATCGACCACGATAGCGTTTCGTAGCGATCGAGACCGCCGAGCTCATGGACGGTATCGGCGAGCGCGTCGAGGTCGAGCGGACGGCCAACGTAGGGCACCAATGCTTTCTGCATGCGCTCGGTGTCGCGCGGCCCCGCGCCTTCGACGCGGACGAACGCCGGCGACGGCAGCGTTCGGAGGCGAGCCGCCTGCCGCTTGTCGCGCCACTGTTGCCACTCCGGGTCGCTCACCGCCAGCGGCAGCAGCCGATCCTTCATCAACTCGGCGCCCTTGTATCCGGCGGCGATCAGTTCCGGGGCGCGCCGCCAGTCGAGCGATCCGAATTCTTCGACCGGCACGTCGATCATGATGTCGGCGCCCGACGCGGCTTTGATGGTGTTGGCGCGCATCATCGCGTCGAGCGTCTCCATCACCAGCCCGATCAGCGAATAATCGATCTCCGTCTTGTCGTTGAGGTTGCCGACGTTGACGGCGATGACGTGCTCGGCGCCCATCGTGCGGACAATGTCGCTGGGAATGTTGTTCATCGCACCGCCGTCGACCAGCAGCTGATCGCCGGTATCGACGGGAGGAAAGACGAGCGGCAGCGACATGGTCGCGCGCATGGCTCGCGAGAGGGACCCGTCGCTCATGACAATGGGCCGGGCGCTCTTCAAGTCGACTGCGACGCAACGAAACGGCGTCGGCAAGGCGTCAAAGTTCTTGATGCCGTAGTACGGCCCGGCGATCCGCGACAACAGCAAGTCGACCTGCTGGCCGTTGTTGAGCGACGGCGGCGGCACGATCCCGCCCTTCAGGCCAAACTCGAGGCGCGACGGATACGCGCGGAGATCCCGCTTGCGGCGAACGTTGGAAAACTCGAAGCGGGACGATCCGAACATCGCGTCCCAGTCGATGCCGGCGAGCATCATGTCGATCTCGTCGGGCGTCATGCCGGTGGCATACGAGCCGCCGATCAGCCCGCCCATGCTCGTGCCGGCGATGACGTCGACCGGCACGTGATGTTCCTCGAGCCAGCGCAGCACGCCGACGTGCGCGATGCCGCGCGCGCTGCCGCCGCCAAGGGCGACGCCGACACGCGGCCGCGCGGCAGGAGCCTGGGCATCGGCGGTGCGCGAA
>Ga0310886_10000291_pt1 | contig 12887 bp, 12 predicted proteins | sample T60D3metaG_FD_202511 | JGI IMG/M metagenome (GOLD analysis project Ga0310886, IMG submission 202511) | Lab incubated soil microbial communities from West Virginia University Organic Research Farm, Morgantown, WV, United States - T60D3 | ecosystem: Environmental > Terrestrial > Soil >...
GCCACCGCTGATACATGCGCCGGTGCCATCACCTTGGTCGCGGTGACGGCAAAATTCGGCGGCAATCGTTTCGCGGTCTTCACCAGCGTCGTGACGAAGATGTCGAGCGTCCGCAAGCTGCGAGCGTGCAGTTCCTTCGACATCGGCTTGATGCGGATGCCGATGAACGGCGGCAGCGAACCGGCGATCAGGCCGGCGGCGACTTCACGCGCCGCCGACGCGGCGTGGCCGTCCTCCTCGGCATCCGGGCGCGTCCCGTAGCCGTCTTCGAAGTCGAGCCGATAGTCTTCGATCGGCTCGCGTTCGAGCTTGCGGACGACCCTCTCTCGCACCAGTTCCGCGAGGCCAGGAATACCAGCTGGAAGCCCGATGATCTTGGCCAAGGCCGCCGCATTCGGCGCGAAGTTGTCGAGGGTGTCGAGCGCCTGACGGCCGGCGCGTCCCGCAGCGTCGCTCGTGAACGTGTCGGCGCCGCCGATGAACGTGTGAACGGGCTGGCGCGCGATCGAATCGCCAGGATAGAGAGCGGCAAGCTTCTTGTTTGCTGTGGTCAGCATTTCGAGACTTACGTTCCTCGATACGTCGAGAAGCCGAACGGGCTGAGCAGCAGCGGCACGTGATAGTGCGCTTCGCCGGTCGCCGTTTCGAACACGACGACGACCTCGGGATAGAACGCGATGGTGTCGAGCGAATCGAAATACCTCTGCGTGTCAAAGGTCAGTCGATAGACACCTGGACGCAGCGGCTCGTGTGCCGGATACAACGATCGGAGCCGGCCATCGTTGTCGGTGTGGCCGCGGCCGACGTGGTCCCACCTGCCATCCTCAGCGCGCCGCTCGAGCGAGACGTTGATGCCGGCAGCCGGAAGGCCGCGTGCGGTATCGAGGACGTGCGTGGTAATCGCGCTCATGTCGCCTTACCGCGCTCCGCGCGGTTGGGTAAGGTCGCGGCCCAGTGGCGGCCCGATGCATTCACCGTGTTCGAATACGATCTCGCCGCCGAGCATCGTCGCCATGACGACGCCGCGCAACCGAGCGCCATCATATGGCGTCAGCGCATGACGATGATAGAGGCGCGATGCGTCGACGATCATCTCGCGCTCCGGATCGAAAATCACGAGGTCGGCGTCGTAGCCGGGCGCGATCGCGCCCTTCTGTCCGTCGAGGCCGGCCAGGCGCGCCGGCGCGGCGGACATCCATTCGGCGAAGCGCGGCAGGGGAAGGGCGCGCGTGGCGGCTGCGGTCCACACCGCCGGCAGCGAGATTTGCAGCGACGCGATCCCGCCCCACGCTTCGAGGAAATTGCCGTCCTCGATGTGCTTGAGCGACGCCGGCGCCGGCGAATGATCCGTGGCGATCAGATCGATCAGCCCGGTCTTGAGCGCGCGCCACAGTCCTTCGCGATGCTCGCTTTCACGAATCGGCGGCGCGCATTTCAACGCCGTGTCGCCGTCCGCGATGTCTTCCGCGGCGAACGTCAGGTAATGCGGACAGGTCTCGACGGTCAGCGGGATCCCCTTCGCTCGGGCGCCGCCGATCGACGAGAGCGCATCGACGGTGGCGAGATGCACGATGTGCACGCGCGCCCCCGTCCGGGCCGCGAGGTCGATCACCAGATCGATCGCCGCCTGTTCGGCGGTCGTCGGCCGGCTGTCAAGCCACGTCGAATACCTGCGCGGGTCGGCGCCTGGGTCGGGCTGCCGCAGCAGCGGCGGCCACTCGGCGTGTACCAGCAGCGGCAACCCCGTCGACGCCACGATCGGCATCGCCTCAGCGAGGTCGGCTTCGCTGACATGATGGAATTCGTCGACGCCGGAGGGACTCAGGAAACACTTGAACCCCTTCACTCCGGCTCGCGCGAGCGGTTCGATGTCGCGAGCATGTCCGGGTACCACACCGCCCCAGAATCCGACATCCACGTGGCAGCGGCCCCGGGCGGCAAGCCGCTTGGCATCGAGTCCGGCAACCGTGGTGGTCGCCGGAATGCTGTTGAGCGGCATGTCGATGAGCGTCGTCACGCCGCCGGCTGATGCCGCCAGCGTCGCCGTCTCGAATCCTTCCCAATCGGCGCGGCCGGGATCGTTGATGTGCACGTGCGTATCGACAAGGCCCGGCATGACCGCGGCGGAACCGGCGTCTATCAGGGTGCCTGGGGTGCCCAAGGTGCCTAAGGTGCCTAAGGTGCCTGGGGTGCCTGGGGTGCCAGAGGTGCCTGAGGTGCCTGAGGTGCCTAGATTGGTGATCGAGACGATCTTGCCGTTCTCGACACGGATCTCTGCCGGCCGGACGCCATCCGCGAACACGACACGCTGACTGCGAACGAGAAGCGACGCCATCGAATCAGCGCGACAGCGTGGCTTTGATCAACCCGAACGGCTCCTCGGTCGCCACGAAGATCTCGTTGCGATTCTCCATGCCGAAACGGGTGAGATCGACCGGCAGGTGATGGCGATTCGGCATCTCGAGCGAAATGCTGTTGACGACGTCGATCGTCTCGAGCACGACTTCCGCCATGGCGTAGAGCGTGTGTTGAACCGAGAGGCTGTCGTGGCGCGCGAAGGCGTCGAGCAGCGACGATCGCACCGTGCGGAAGACCGCGCCAAACTCGACCTCGCTCTCGCTGTAGCTCCAGACTGCCGTGAGCGCGGTCGCGAGCAGACGATCGCGGGTTTCCGGCAGCGTCGTGAACTCGTCGCGCGGGAAGTCGGCGAACGCCGAGCGAGACGTTTTCATGATGATGAGGTCGGTGATGCCGGCGGTGACCGCGACGCCCTTGCGATCCGTCACCACCCGGGCCGTGCGCACCTCGGGACCACGGCGCACGAACGCCTGGCCGTGTTCGCGCGCGCCATCGGCGATGTGGCTCCAGCCGTGATCGATCAGGTCGACGTGCACGCGCGCCAGTTTCGGATTGCGGCTGATGAAATGTTTGCCGAGGATCGTGCCGAAGGCCTCGGGCTCGCCCGTGCCGTCGCGCGCCGCCAGAGCATACACGGTGTTTTTCATCGTGTCGGTCGGCAGCACGTCGCGATTGTCGCCCTCCGTATAGGATGTGTCGTAGTCGCCTTCGAAGGCGATGGCCACCGTCAGGTCGCGCACCTCGTGTCGGTCGCCGCGGCGCAACACCTGCACGAGCCGGATGCGGGACTTGCCGTACGACGTGCGTGACAGGGACGCCTTGGAAGAAATAGAGGGCATAGGGATGGCAACCGGGCATGAGTTTATCAACCTCGCCGATCTCGCGTCAGCGCGAGTTGGCGGGCGGGCGATCGCGACCAACGACGATTTCTTCGCGGCGAAATCGAACCTCGTCAAGCCTGAGCCGGCGGTCTTCATCCCGGGGAAGTACACGACCAAGGGCAAGTGGATGGACGGCTGGGAGTCGCGCCGCCGCCGCGTCCCCGGCCACGACTGGTGCATCGTCCAGCTCGGTATGCGAGGTATCGTGCATGGCGTGAACGTCGATACGAGCCACTTCACCGGCAACTATCCTTCGCATTGCTCGATCGAAGCCGTCGACATGCCGGCCGGCATCAAGCCGTCACTGCACGCGGTCGAGGGCGCGCCATGGACGACGCTGCTCGAAAAGACCGCGCTGCGCGGCAACGGCGAGAATCTGCTTCCGATCTCCGATCGCCGCCCGTGGACCCACGTGCGATTGAGCATCTACCCTGATGGCGGAGTGGCGCGGCTGCGCGTCTACGGCGAAGTCGCGGTCGACTGGCCGGCGGTCGGCACGCGCCTCGTCGATCTGGCGCTGATTACCAATGGCGGACTGTTCCTCGCCGCGAGCGATCTGCATTACGGCACGCGCGGCGCGCTGATCATGCCCGGCCGCGCGACCAACATGGGTGATGGGTGGGAGACGCGGCGCCGGCGCGGTCCCGGCCATGACTGGGCGATCATTCGGCTCGGCGCGCCGGGTTCGATTTCGAAAATCGAGATCGACACGAATCACTTCAAGGGCAACTATCCAGACCGCGCCTCGCTCGAGGGCGTGCTCGCGCCGAATGTGATTCTCGGCAACCTGGCCGGCATGAACTGGACGACGATCCTGCCCGAGACGAAGCTGTCGGCCAACAAGCGCCACTATTTTTCAGGCAAGCAGCTGCAGCATGCCGGGCCGTTTTCGCACGTGCGACTAAACATGTTCCCCGACGGCGGCATCAGCCGCTTGCGCGTGCTTGGCACGGTTGCGTGACAGTCGCGTTGAAGTATTGTTCTGTGTCGATGGCTGACAACTCGCTGAAGCCGGCAGGTATTCATGGCACGCTCGCTCGAACTTGATGCCGCCGCGGACGACGTGGCGCGCGCGATGCTGACGCGCGCGTGCGGCTCGTCGCGCTGGGTCGATCGCATGATGGCGCGCCGCCCGTTCGGGCGCGACGCGAAGATGCTGACCGCCGCCCGCGTCGAATGGTTTGCGTTGTCAGAGCCGGATTGGCTGGAAGCGTTCTCGCATCACCCGCAGATCGGCGATCGGGCCGCGCTAGAGGCGCGGTTTCCACAGACGCACGATTTGTCGGCGAACGAGCAGTCGGGGATAGGTATCGCCGGCGCCGATGTGCTGACCGCGCTCGCGCAAGCGAACACTGATTACTTCAATCGCTTCGGGTTCATCTTCATCGTCTGCGCGACGGGAAAGTCCGCGGAGGAGATGCTGGCGCTTCTCCTCTCGCGGCTACAGAATGATCGCCCAACCGAGCTGCGGATCGCTGCCGAAGAGCAGGCAAAAATCACCGCCCTTCGTCTGAGCTAGTTGCTCAATTTGTAAACCAGCAGCTCACCCGCGAATCCAGGACCGCTCACCGCGACCGCGATGTACTGCGTGCCGTTGATCGAATAGGTCATCGGCGATCCCGTCTGCGGCGCCGGCATGAACACCTGGCCCACGTCCGCGCCCGTCGCCTTGTCGTACGCGCGCAGGTAGGCGCCGCGTCCATCCGGGGTCGTGTTGAAGCCGCCTTCACCGGCGATCAACAACGTTTTTGTCGTCAGCACGCCGATGCGGCCCGGGCGGCCGGTGCGCGGAATGGTCAATCCCTTCAGCGCCGCGTTGTTCTTGACGTTGTCCGGTGTGTCGCCGTGCGCGATGCGCCAGAGCTGCTCACCCTTGTTCATGTCGATGGCGGTGATCGTCGCGTACGGCGGCTTGATCAGCGGCAAGCCGCGCACGTTCAGGCCGCCGCCACCACCGCCGGCCGGCGCTCCGCCCGCGGCTGGAGCTGGCGGATTCGGATTCCGCGCCACGCCGCGGCCAAACAGCATGTCGGATTGTCCTTCCGTCGGTGGCGCCAGTCCGAGCGTGGCGATCGCGACGTTCGTGAAGATGTAGAAGCGCTTGGTCTCCGGATCGAACGAGCCGCCCTGCCAGTTGGCGCCGCCGGTGACCTCCGGGATGATCAGCGTGCCGCGCGGCCCTTCCCATTTGCTGACGACGGGCGGCGTGAAGATCGGTCCAATCTTGTACTGCGACACCAGCTTCACCGCTTCGGCGCGCAGCTCCGGCGTGTAGTCGATCAGATCGTCGATCGTGACGCCCTGGCGCTCGTAAGCGGGCGGCTTGGTCACGAACGGCTGCGTCGGCGAATACCACTCGCCGGGGACATCCCCTTTTTCGACGGGCCGTTCTTCGATCGGCCACAGCGGCTTGCCGGTCACGCGATCGAACACATACAACCAGTTCTGCTTCGTCGGCTGCGCGACGACCTTCACCGGTTTCCCATCGACGACGAGATCCATCAGGATCGGCGCGCACGGAATGTCGTGATCCCAGATGCCGTGGTGCACGAGCTGGTAGTGCCATTTCTTCTGACCCGTCTTGATGTCGAGCGCGACGAGGCTCTCGCTGTAGAGATTCGCTTCGGGCCCCTTCGCCGTCCCGTGGCGATGCCCGCCGTAGTAGTCGCCCGTCGGCAATTCCACCGGCATGTAGACGATGCCGAGCTCTTCGTCGGCGCTCATCTGTGCCCACACGCCGGCGTTGCCGGTGTATTGGGCCGCGTCCGGATCCCATGTCTGGAATCCCGGCTCACCCTTCATCGGGATGGTGTGGAACACCCAGACGCGCTTGCCGGTGCGAACATCGAAACCGCGGATGAAGCCCTTGACGTTGTTCTTGCTCTTCGGGAAGCCGCCTTCACGATGCGCGGCGCCGACGACGATGATGTCCTTCGAGATGATCGGCGCGGAATGGAGGCCGATCTCGGCGGTGACCAGATCGAGGCCTTCCTGATCGAGGCCGAGTTTCAGGTCGACGATGCCGTCGGTGCCGAAGCCCTTCACGCGCTGGCCGGTCTTGGCGTCGAGCGCGACCATCTGGTAGCCCGGCGTCACGTAGATGACGCGTTCTTCCTTGCCGTCGCTCCAGTAGGAGAGCCCGCGGCCCGACAACAGGCGCGGCGCCGCTTCACCGCGCTTGCCTTCGTTGATGCTGTGCATCCACAGCATCTCGCCGGTCGTCGCATCGAGCGCGACGGCGGCGCGGCGCGTGCCCGCGGTGATGAACAGCCGGCCGTTCACCATCAGCGGCGTGCCCTGGTACTGGAACTCGGGCCGCGGCCCGAGGTTCTCGGTCTTGAAGCGGAACGCGAGCTGCAGCTTGCTGAAGTTGCTCGCGTTGATCTGATCGAGCGGCGAATAGCGCGTGGCCGCGAGATCACCGCTATAGGTCGGCCACTCGCCGACCTTGGGCGCCCATTGACCGCGTATCGACACGGTCGCGATACCAACCAGCAACGCCAACATGGACAGCCGAACTGACCAGCGAGTGGATAGTCGAGTCATAGCGGCAAAGTATACTCAAGCAGGAGCTGATTCATGCGACTTCGCTACGTTTTCTCTGCCGCGCTCGCGTTGGGCGCGGCTTCGGCCGCCTCCACCTTCGCCGAGGTTACGGTGGACAAGTCGGCGCAAACGCCCGCGGCCATCACGGTCACAAGCCCGACGATTAAGGCGAACGAGACCATTCCGGTCGATCACACCGCGGACGGCAAGAACGAATCACCGGCGCTGGCCTGGAGCGGCGCCCCGGCCAACACCAAGCAGTTCGCGCTGGTCTACGACGATCCGGACGTGGTGTTCGGCGGCCAGACATTCGTGCACTGGCTGGTCTACAAGATCCCCGGAACGGCGAAGGGGCTGCCGGCCAACCTGCCGATCGATCAGGTCACGCTGACGGGTCCGCCGGACATTGCCGGCTCGATCCAGGGGCTGTCAGGCTTCAAGCGCGCGTTGTATCGCGGTCCGGCGCCGCCGCCCGGAAAGCCGCACCACTATACGTGGACGGTCTACGCGCTCGACGCCGAATTGCCGCTGACTGAAGGCCTCTCGCGCAACCAGCTGATGGAAGCGATCAAGGGCCACATCATCGGCCAGGGCTCGCTCGTCGCGATCTACGAGCGAAAACCGAAGGGGTAGAGGCGGGTCTTTAGACCCGCCTTCAAACCGTCACGTTCTTCCAATTCTTCGCTAAGTACTCCGCAGTCCTCCACGCTAACGCTTGAGCGGTTAGCGTGGGGTTTCGCGCCCCGCTCGTTCCCATCACCGACGCGCCGAGCACGCCAAGGTTCGGCACTTCGTGTGAGAAGCCCCACTCGTTGACCACGTTCGTTTCGGGATTGCGGCCCATCCGCGTCCCGCCGTACGCATGCGTCGTCGGACCCATCGTGCCGATCGGATTCGCCTGCGTCGCGATCGCGCCCGCGGCCTTGTACCACTCCGTCATTCTTTCCTGCGCAAGCGCGCTGACCCGCCGCTCGTTGTCCTTGTAGTCGGCGGTGATGCGGCAGACGGGGAAGCCGAGCGGATCTTTCACGGCCGGATCCAGATCGAGGAAGTTGTCTTCGTACGGCAACGTCGTCTTTTGCAGGTACGACGTGTTCGTGCGATCAGCGTTCTTCATGACGAACGCTTTCCATTCCGATCCCCATGACGGCGTGCGCCCGAACGTGCCCATCCCCGCGGCGGAGATCGGCCGGCGATCCGACATCACCCAGAGGTTGCCGCCGCCGATGTAGTCGTGCGCGCCGTGATCGAAGTTGTCGTCGGCAAAGTTGTCGACGGCCACGCCTTGCGCGGGCAGTCCGTACCACGCGTTGATGTTGAACGGGAAGAGCGCGGTCACGCTGCCGCCCTGTGCATGGCTCATGTAATGCCGGCCGACCTGGCCATGGTTGTTCGACAGGCCGTTCGGAAACGCCTTGGATTTCGAGAGCAGCAGGAGGCGCGCGTTTTCGTACGTGTAGCTCGCGAGCAGCACGACCTTCGCGGGCTGGATGAATTCCTGCCCGTCGGTCACGTAGGTCACGCCGGTAACGCGGCCGTTGGCATCGGCATCGATCGACGTCACGTGCGCGCGCGTCACGACTTTCAACCGTCCGGTTTCCTGCGCGCGCGGAATCGTCGTCAGGTGCGGGCCGTTCTTCGCATCGACGTGACAGCCGCCCTTGTTGCAGAAGCCGTGATACATGCACGCCGATCGGCCCTGATAGGTGCGCGAGTTGATCGCCGCCGGGCCGGGGAACGGATGCCACCCGAGACCGCGCGCCGCCGACGTCATCAGGTCGATGAAGCCCGTGCTCCGCAGCGGCGGCATCGGGTAAGCGCGGTTGCGAGGGCCTTCGAAGATGTTGCCCTTCTGATCGATCGTGCCCTTGATGTTGCCGGCCTGGCCCGAGACGCCAAGCTCGTACTCGACCTTGTCGTAGTACTGCTCCAATTCCTCGAGGCCGAACGGCCAGTCTTCGACGGTCGATCCTTTGGGGAGGCGCGACGCGCCGTATTTCTTCGTCGTCTCGCTGACGACCTTGAAGTCCCACGGATTGAGGCGCCAGCTTTGCGCCCAGTAATGGAGCGTCGTGCCGCCGACCGCGTTCATCATCGGATGGCTGCCGGCGCGCGTGGTGTTGGCTTTGGCGTTGACGCGATGCGTCGGCACTTCCTGCTGCGCCTTCTGCACGGCCATCGGCCAGTCGCGCACATTGTTGCGGAGTTCATCCGGCGCGAAGTCTTTTTTCGTCAGCCACGTGCCCGCTTCGAGCCCGACGACGTCGATGCCGGCCTGGGTGAGCGGCAGCACCGCAACACCGCCCGCGGCGCCGAGGCCGACGACGACGACATCGGTGTCCTTGAGCCTAGTCGCCATTTGCCACCGGCTTTCCCAGGGCCGCAGACGGCGCAGATCTTTCCAGGGCCACAGAAGGCACGGAAGGCTCAGACTTCATTGCTTGAGCTTTAGTGAACATCTCGGTGTCGTAGGCGGATTTGTGTGTCGGAGTGGGCTTGCTGCCTAAACGTTGATCCTCTGATGTCACGTTCAGTCGAATGCCGGGGAAGCCGATCAAGTCCCAGCCGACGAAGTTCGCGTTGCCGCCGTAGTACGGATCGCCGAACGTGCCCTGCAGCGTGTGCGTGCGCACCATGTTGAAGAATGCCGCGGAGCTGCCGGTAAATCCCGTGGCGGATCCGGATTCGACGTCCATCAGCACCGAGTCCTGATCGCGCGCCGACAGCGCGACGAACGCCGCGCCGCGCGACGACTTGCAGTAGCGATCGAACGCGTCGAAGCCGGCGCGATACGCTTCGCGCGATTCCCTGAGCGCACCGCCGAGCGCGTGGTCGATGTAATGCGCCGCCCGTGCCTCGCGCGCGCCCGGACCGTTCGCGTCGCTGGGAATGATGCGAGCGCAGATCGCCTCGAGCGTGTCGGCCTCTGCCGCCGTGAGGTTTTCGATCGGCTCACGGCGTGGCGGGGCCGGGGATTGCGGTGACGCGGCTGCGGGCCGCGCTTGTTCCGGCAACACCGGCGTCACCGGCATCGTCAGCGCCGCGCCCGCCAGTCCAGCGCGCTTGAGTAAATCGCGTCGAGAAACGCCTTTTCGTTCGTCCGCCATGCGCGGAAGCTTAAATCAAACATCCACGGATTACACGGATTCCACGGATTGGATCCGACCGCCACCGCCACCGACACTGCAGCGAGCCGCAGCGGGCCGAAGGCCCGCCACGACGAGTAAGACAGGCCGAATTCGAAAGACAAGGGTCAATCGGAAGGTCTTTCGAATTCGACCTGTCTTGCTCGTCTGTCGCCGGTCTTCGACCGGCGATGCGGCTCGCTCGCATCCGTGTAATCGGTGTCATCCGTGGATAACTTGGTTGCCGCGTCGCGGTCGGATAGCATCTACGCTCATGAAGATGAAGTCTCCTGTTTTCTTCCTTTCTTCCTTTCTCCTGTTAAGCCCGTCGCTCGTGTGCGCGCAGGTGCTCGATCTGTGGCCGCAGGGCAAGGTCGCGTTCGGTGTTTACGCGCCGAGCGAAGGGGAGCGCGGCAAGCCGCCGGTTTACACCGCCGCGGGCGCCGCGGCCGCTGCGGCCAATCCGCTGTACGACTACGTCTTCCTCAACCTCGAAGGCGCCTACGACGCCGCGGCCGTGAAGGTCTACGGCGAGGTGCTCAAGAAGACGAGCAAGAAGACGCTGATCGTCCGCATCCCGCCGATCTCCAAGGATGGCGCCGACGCCACGAAGGCGCGCGTCAAGGAGATCTTCGATGCCGGCGCCGACGGCGTGACGATTCCGCACATCCGCGATCTGGACGAAGCGAAGCTCGCGCTGAGCTTTTTCGCCGCGGCGAAGGCCAACGTGTGGACGCCGAAGAATCCGAAAGGCACCAAGCTCGCGATGCTGATGCTCGAAGATCCGAAAGCGATCGAGCAGCGTAGGGAAATCGCCGATCTACCGGGAATCAGCATCCTCGCTTGCGGCATCGGCAGCCTGTCGGCGGCGCTCGGCGGCGATCGCGCCGGCGCAGAGCGAGGCACGCAACAGGTCCTCGAAGAGACCAAGCGCGTGAAGATCGCGAACATGCTGACCGCGAACGCGAAGGACGTCGAACAGCGCGTGAAGGAAGGCTTCCTCGCCCTGCTGATGCAGGGCGCGCAGGCCGACGAAGCGATCAAGATTGGCCGCGCCGCCGCGGGCCGGTAAATGCTGGGGCTGTTGACTCCGGCCGTCGTCGGTTCGTTGCTGCTCGCGATCCTGAGCACGGCAGCCGACTACGTGTGGTTCCTCAACATCCCGCAGCATCAAGTGACGTCCGGCGCGATTCACGGCTCGACGCTCTTCGCCGCGCTCGGCCTCTATCTTGGTTGGCGAAAAGGGAAGGCCGGGATCGGCGCGCTCGGCGGACTCCTGAGTGGCCTCGTTGCCGCGCTCTCGTTCTACGTGCTCGCGCCGATCGGCGGCTACTCGATGATGCTCGTGTCGTGGCTGATCCTGTGGGTCATGCTTGCCGGGCTGCAGACGCATCTTGACGGCCGCCTCGACATCGCCAAAGCGATCGGCCGCGGCATTATCACCGCGGTCGTGGCCGCGATCGGATTTGGTGTGATCCTGTTCGAGTTGTATCGCGGCTGGCCCCCGGCAACCTTCCCCGCTTTCAAGCACTTCATCGCCTGGTCGATGGCGTATCTTCCGGGCCTCTATGTCCTGCTCAAGCGCTGAACAGCTCGACGGTCTGCTCAGGGGCGCGGCGCCACTCCTCGCGCTCGCGCCGATGCAGGAAGTCACCAACGGCGCGTTCTGGACGCTCATCCACCAATACGGCGGCGCGGACGTCTACTGGACCGAATACTTCCGCGTCCACTCATCGTCCACGCCGGAGACGCGGATTCTCGACGCCATCACGCGCAACACGACCGGCCGCCCGGTCGTCGCGCAACTGATCGGCAACGACGTCACGGAACTGGTCCGCACCGCGAAATTCCTGCAGCAGTACCCGGTGGCGGCGATCGACCTCAATCTCGGTTGCCCCGCGCCGATCGTGTATCGCAAGTGCGCGGGCGGCGGGCTGCTTCGCGAGCCGGAGCGCATCGACGCGATTCTCGGCGCGCTGCGTGATGCGGTGCAGATCAAATTCACGGTGAAGACGCGGCTTGGCTTCGCCTCGACGGATGAATTCGATCGGCTGCTGTCGATCTTCGCGAAGCACTCGCTGGATGCACTCACCGTTCACGCGCGAACGGTCGCGCAGCTCTACCGGCTGCCGGTGCATTACGACCGCGTCCGGCAGGCCGTCCAGATGATGCCGTGCCCGGTCATCGCGAACGGGCACGTGCACTCGGCCGCGCAGGCAGAAGCGTTGCTCGCGCGCACCGGCGCGCGCGGCCTGATGATCGGACGCGGCGTGATTCGAAGCCCCTGGCTCTTCAGTCAGATCCGGCAGCAGCTGCGCGGCGAACCGGTCAGCCGGCCCACCGGCCGCGACGTCGCGGCCTACATCCGTGCGTTGTGGGAGACGCAGGCATCCTTCGCCGCGGTTGAGAAGACGCATTGCGACCGCATGAAGAAGTTCCTGAACTACCTGGGCGAAGGCGTGCCGGGCCCGTTCCTACAGCAAATCCGTCAATCCCAGACGGCTGCCGAGTTCCACCGCATCTGTGACGAGTTCCTCGACCACGACGAGCCCATGGCCCTTTTACCGGCCGAATTGACCTTGGAAATGGCTCCGGCCTGACTGTCCGACTCCTCTGAGCTTTCTGTGCCTTCTGTGGCCCAGAACCTTCTGTGGCGTGTCTTCGGATGTCTCTGCAAGTAGAGGACTTAGTTAGCTATACTGGCGCCTAGAACGCGCCCGCCTTCGCCAAGGCTACGGCGTGGCAAGCTTATGAAACGAATCCTCTTCGCGCTCTTGATTGCCGCGGGCGCGCTAGTGTCACCAGCGCCCGTCCTGAGCGAGAGTTTGCCGGCCGAAGGCCAGCAAGCTCGAGTCGAAGCGGCGATTCCGAAACCTGCGGTTTCACACCAACCTGTCGCTCCTGTCTTCGGCCCTGCCGAGCAGTCGGCGATGGTGAAGCAATACTGCACCGGCTGCCACAACGATCGCGCCAAGGC
>Ga0310886_10000296_pt1 | contig 12837 bp, 12 predicted proteins | sample T60D3metaG_FD_202511 | JGI IMG/M metagenome (GOLD analysis project Ga0310886, IMG submission 202511) | Lab incubated soil microbial communities from West Virginia University Organic Research Farm, Morgantown, WV, United States - T60D3 | ecosystem: Environmental > Terrestrial > Soil >...
GCGGCCGGCCGCGTCTTGACGATGCAGGAACTGGCGACGCCGCTTGTGGTGACCTACTCGACCGCGGAAACCAACGGTCAGACCATTGGGATCGCGGACGTGATCCTGGCGCCGCTGGCGGTTGGTAGTTACGTCCTCGAGCTGACCTTCGAAGTTAACGGACAGAAGGAACGCGCCGCCTATGAGTTCCGGATCATCCCCTAAGACCCTAAGACCCTAAGACCCTAAGACCCTAAGACCCTAAGACCCTCCGGTTGTAAACGTGAGCGTGAACGGCGCCATCGCGCCGCCATCGGTGCCCTTCACGCCCTCGAGGATTTCCAGCTTCACGAGACGGAACCGTTCGAGCGGCCCGCTCGGACGAATCTCGAGCGCGCGATTCTCTTTCGTGTAGTTGGTCGTGAAGGCGATCGCCGGCGGCTGCGCCTCGCCACGCTCTCTCGAATCCGCCAGCGAGTAGGTGAGCCGCACGTGATCCTTCAGCGTTGCCGGATCGAGATCGCGCGACAGCTGCATGCGGATGCGCTCCGTCGATCGCACATCCGACTCGCCTTCAGTCGGCGCGATGAACAGGATTTCGACCGGCGGTGGCGGCGGCAGATCGATCGCCACCTCGGTGATCTCTTCGGGAGCGGGCGCGAGATCGATGCTGGTGCCGTCGAGCCACGTCAGCCCTTTCGCCGTGTGCACGGTGCCCTGCACCTTGACCCAGCGGCCGGTGTCGATGCGCTTGCTCGGATCGAAATTGAACGTCTTGCCTTTGGGCTGCACGCCCAAGACCCACACGGCTGCATCCGTCGATCGCAGCACGAACTGAAAGCGGTTCTGCGCCGGCGCCTCGGGCAGGTCGCCGAAGAGATTTCGTCCACGGAACTGGCCGGTGATCGTGACCCGCTGTCCCTCGAACTTCGCGGGCGCCATTGCCAGCGCTCGCAGCGGGGGAGCGGTCGCGTCGGTCGCCGCGGGCGGCGGCGCCGTGCCGCCGAGCAGGAGCAGCAATTCCTCGCCCGGCTTCGGCCAGCGATCCTGATACACGGCGCGAATGCGATCGAGCAGGTTGAACGGAATCAGCCGCGGATCGTCCTGCGCGATGCGGCCGATGTCGAGGAACTGCCCGCGCGCTTCGACCCTGGTCTCGCGCGGCAGCTCCCGGGCGACAAGCGTGATGGCGCCTTCTTCGGTGCCGATCGTCGCGCGCTCGAGCGTGCCTTTGACTTCGCCGATGACGAGCACGGTCTGCTGGTGATAGAAGCCGGGATAGTTGCGCAGCGCCGTAATCGTCGTGGCGCGGCGGGGCTGCGGCTGCGCCGTGACGGCCATCGCCGACGCGAGCATCAGGAGCGTGGCCGGGAGCGCGCGGAACCGCATCAGGATTCCAATCGTAGCATCGAGGTACGTGGACATCGCCATTCGCATCGCTGCCGTAGCCGCTGGCCTCTGGCTACTGCATCGCTTCCTGAGTTACGCCGAGAATCGCGGCTGGATTTACTACCGGAAGAAACGGGGCAGTTACGGCGGGCTCGGTGTGACGAGCACGTTCCTCAATATGTACGACCCGTCACGCAAACACCTGCAGGAAGTCGTGAGAGAGCAGGAATGGAAGCGCGACGAGGATGATGACGGCGACCGGCCTGGAGATGGATCCAGGCCGGCTCGCCATTCGCGTTAGATCTTTCTCCTGGCGAAGCGCGACAGGATGACGGCCAGCGCCAGGAACAGGAGACCACCGGCGATATGCGCACCGGTGCCGTCCTCGTGCAGCCAGGGGACGATGTTGCCGATCGGAGCGAAGTAGTCGGCGAACAGCGACGATTCGGCGGCGGGATTCGCGGCCGTTGGCGCGGCATACGTGTAGCCGACGAGGGCCGCGAACAGGATGCCCGCCAGCGAGCCGCCGGCGATCAACCCGGAACTGAACAACGTGCCGGCGCTCAAATCCGAGTCGCTGGTCTCGCCGGTCTTGCGCTCGACGAGCCATCGCACCAAACCGCCGACGAAGATCGGCGCCGTCGTCGCGATTGGCAAGTAGGCGCCCACGGCGAACGACAGCGAGTGGATGCCGCACAGTTCGAGCGTCACCGACACGAACACGCCGACCAGCACCAGGCCCCACGGCAGGCTCTGCGAGAGCAGGCCTTTGATCAGCGTCGCCATCAACGTGGCCTGCGGCGCGGCGATGGATTCCGAGCCGATGCCGAATGTCTTGTGGAGGGCGAGCACGGTGTAGCCGATGATGAACGCCGAGGTGACGACACCGATCGCGAGCCCCATCTGCTGATAGATCGGCGTCGCGCCGACGATGTAGCCGGTCTTGAGGTCCTGCGAGGTGTTGCCGGCGTTCGCGGCCGCGATGCAAACGATCGCGCCGACCGCCAGCGCCACCGGGCCATACACGTCGCCGGTCCAGCCGAGGGCGACGAAGATGACGCACGTGATGATCAGCGTCGCGATGGTCATGCCGGAGATCGGATTCGATGACGATCCGATCAAGCCGGTGATGCGCGACGAGACCGTCGCGAAGAAGAAACCGAACAGGACCACGAGGACCGAGACCAGGACATTGCCCTGCGTCGGGAGGCCCGGCATAACTGCGAGGAAGATGGCGAGCAGCAGCGAGCCGCCGAGTACGATCGACATCGGGATGTCGCGCTCGGTGCGTGACTGCGCGCCGCCGGCCGCCGTTCCGAAACCCTTCAGCCCTTCACGTGCCGATCCAATGATCGTGGGAAGCGTCCTGGACAGCGTGATGAGGCCGGCGGCGAGGACCGCGCCGGCGCCGATGTAGCGGATATACGCGCGCCAGATCTCTCCGGGACTCATCTGGGAGATCAGGTACGGCACGCCGGTGCCGTTGAAGTTGGACAGCGTCGGATGGACCGGCTCCAACGGCGTCGTCATGTTCGCGCCCATCAGCGAGATGAGCGGCAGCAGCATCAGCCACGAGAGCACGCCGCCGGCGACCATCGTGCCCGCGATGCGCGGACCGATGACGTAGCCGACGCCGAGATACTCCGGTGAGATATCGACGCTGATCGTGGCGTTGGGGAACTGGCTGGCGCGCGGCATCGAGTAGCCGATGTCCTGCCTGAAGATATTGAAGGTCCACGACAGCGACTTCCACAACGCGCTGATGCCGAGGCCGCTGAACACGAGTCCCGCGAGCTTGCCGCCGCGCTCGCCGGCGACCAGCACCTGTGCGCACGCCGTGCCTTCGGGGTAGGGCAGCACGCCGTGTTCCTTGACGATCAGCGCGCGCCTCAGCGGCACCATCATCAGGACGCCGAGGATGCCGCCCGCGAACGCCAGCATCGTGATCTGCGTGTAGTTGAAGTATTTCGGACCGTCGGGCACCAGGAAGATCAGCGCGGGAATCGTGAAGACGACGCCACCGGCGACCGACTCGCCGGCGGATCCGATCGTCTGGACGATGTTGTTCTCGAGGATCGTCGAGCCGCCGAGCTTTTTCAGGACCGAGATCGCCAGCACCGCGATCGGAATCGAGGCGCTGACGGTGAGGCCGGCGCGCAGGCCCAGGTAGACGGTGGAGGCGCCGAACAACAACCCGAACAGGACGCCGAGGATGATGGCCTTGGCGGTGAATTCCGCCGGTGATTGATCCGCTGAAATGTAGGGCCGGAAGGTTTTGGAGGGCTCTGCCATGCGGCGAATATTGCCACAGAGACACAGAGGCACAGAGACATCTTTTCTAAACGCCAGTGCCGCTAAGCAGGATCTCCAGAAAAAAGTTCTCTGTGTCCCTGTGTCTCTGTGGCATCCTGTTTGTGAGCTTGTGAATTCACCGAACAAGCGGAAGACGGCCGCCGAGCCGGTGTCGGAGTTAACCACCAACCGGTTGTCCGTCTATCTGCGCAGCCTCAACCAGCTCGAGGCCGCTGGCGTCGAAACCATTTCGTCGCAGGCGCTCGCCGAGCAGTTCCACCTCAACGCGGCGCAGATCCGCAAAGACCTCGCCTACTTCGGCGAGTTCGGCGTGCGTGGCGTCGGCTATTACGTCAAGGACCTGAAGCGTCACCTGCGCCAGATCCTCGGCCTCGATCGGAAGCTGCGCGTCGCGGTGATGGGCGCCGGCAACCTCGGCCTGGCGCTGGCCGACTATCCCGGCTTCAAGCGCGAGGGCTTCGAGATCGTGTCGATGTTCGACGTTGCCGACACCAAGATCGGGGATGAGTCGAAGAGCGGCGTGCCGATTCACGATCTGAAAGAGCTGAAGAAAATCGTGCGCCGCGAACACATCGACATCGCCGTGATTGCCGTCCCCGCTGAATCCGCGCAGCATGTCCTCGATCAAGTGGTGGCAGCGGGCATCAAGGCGATCTTGAACTTCTCACCGGGCGCATTGAAGGTGCCGCCAGGCGTGAAGATGAAGGGCGTGGACCTGACCGTTTCGTTGGAAAGCCTGTCCTTTTATCTGGCTCAAGGGATCGATGACGAAAACTAAGGGTGCGCGGGGTGCACAGAGTGCGCAGAGTGCGCTGACGCATGTGGATTCGAAAGGCCGGATCCGGATGGTTGACGTCGGCGACAAGGCGGTCACCGATCGCGAGGCCGTCGCGCGCGGCTCGATCGCGATGTCGGCGGCGGCGCGAAAGCTGATCACGGGCGGCAACAACAAGAAGGGCGATCCCATCCAGGCCGCGCGGCTCGCCGGGATCATGGCCGCGAAGAAGACCAGCGAGCTGATTCCGCTCTGCCACCCGCTCAACCTTTCGCATGTCTCCGTCGATCTGACGCCGACCAGGACCGGTTACGCGATCGAATCGCGCGTGCGCATCTCCGGCAGGACCGGCGTCGAAATGGAAGCGCTCACGGCCGTCGCGATCGCGGCACTCACGCTGTATGACATGGTGAAAGCCGTCGACAAGTCGATGGTGATCGGCGACATCGAGCTCGTCGAAAAGAAAGGCGGACGATCAGGACACTACAAGAAATGAAGGTTCTGATCTCCATCCAGCAACCGGTGAAGCAATGGCAGATCCCGGTTGATGGCGTCGAGACCCTCCGCACGCGCTTTCCCCACATTCGATTCATTCACGCGACGACTCCCGAGCAACGTGCCGACGGTCTGCCCGACTGCGACATCGCGTATACGTGGATCCTGAAGGACGACGAGGCTGCCAAGGCGACGAAGCTCAAATGGGTGCACACCTCCGCGGTCGCGGTCGAGACGTTGTGCCTGCCGGAGTTGTTCGCGCGCGGGATCGCGGTGAGCAATACCCGCGGCGTGCAGGCCGTGCCGATCGCCGAGCATGTGATGGCCGTGACGCTGGCGCTCGCCAAGCAGATCTCCTTCGTCGTCGAGAACCAGCTGCGGGCGAGCTGGGCGCAGAACGCATTCATCGGCGAGCGGTTGCCCTGGCTGCTCAAGGGCCGCACGCTAGGCCTGATTGGCGTCGGCACGATCGGATCCGAAATCGCGAAGCGGGCCGAAGCGTTCGGCATGCGAGTCATTGCGCTGCGCCGCCGTCCGGCCTACGGCACGATCGGGCACGTCGAGCGGGTTTACGGGAAAGAGGAGCTCGCCGAATTCCTCGGCCAGTGTCACGTGCTCGCGATCTGCGCGCCGTTGACGCCGGAGACGCATTCGATGATGGGCGCGACGCAGTTTGCGCAGCTGCCGAAGGGCGCGGTCGTGATCAACGTCGGCCGCGCCAGGATCATCGATACCGATGCATTGATGGGTGCGCTCGACAGCGGCCACCTCGGCGGCGCGTCGCTCGACGTCTTTCCGCAGGAACCGCTGCCGTCCGATCATCCGCTGTGGAAAACGCCGAACGTGATCCTCACGCCGCACACGTCGGGATTCCGCCAGGGGCATTGGGATGAGGTGATCGATCTGTTCGGGGACAACCTTGATCGTTGGCTCCGCGGCGAGCCGCTTAAGTTCCAAGTGCAGCCGGACCTCGGCTACTAGCGTTTTACAGAAGAATGAAAGAAAGGAAGGCCTTTCATTCTTTCTTTCTTCTGTTAGGTTCTTGGCGGTGGCTCGATGTGGATGATGGCGTCCTTGATTTGCGGGAAGCGCGCCATCAGCCGATCCTTCACGACGTGCGACAGGCGATGGGCATCTTCGAGCTTCATGTCGGCATTCATCCAGATATGCAAGTCGAGGAAGACGAAGTCCGCCGAGCCGCGCGTCCGGACGTGATGTGAGCCGATCACTTCGGGCACCGTCTGGACGACCTGCAGGATCTCTTCCTCCGGAATCACGAATCGATCCGCCAGGATACCGGTCGTCGAATTGAAGATCTCCCAGCACGCGTAGCCGATGAAGACGGCGACGACGACGGCCGCGACGGGGTCGAGCCACAGGTAGCCGACCTTCACGCCGATCAGCGCGGCGATCACGGTCGCCGACGTCATCAGGTCGCTCAGCGTGTGTTGGGCATCGGCCAGCAGCACTTCGCTCATCAGCCGCCGGCCGGCGCTGCGTTCGTAGAACACGACTCCGAGATTCACCGCAAAGGTGCCGCCCATCACGATGAACGTCAGCGCGTTGATGGTGGGCTCGCCGCCGGTCTGGAACCGCTCCCACGCCGCCGACAGCACTTCCCGCAGCACGATGATCAGGAAGATCAGAATCCCGAGCGACGCCATCGTCTCGAACTTGCGATGGCCGTACGGATGATCGTCGTCCGGCGGCGCGCCGGCGATGCGCACGCCGATGATGCCGACGATGTTCGAGGCGGTGTCGGTGAGGGAGTGATAGCCGTCGGACAGCACCGAGACCGCGCCGCTGGACAGGCCCAGTGCGATCTTCGCGGCCGCGACGATCAGATTGAGGAAGAGGACCCGATACAGGACGCCCGAGACTTCGGACGTGCGTGTCTTCAGAACACTCTCGCGTGCGGCACCGGCCACCACCGCACCTGGACCTTGCCGATGATGTACTTCTTCGGCACGAAGCCCCAGTGGCGGCTGTCGGAGCTGTTGTTCCGGTGATCGCCCATCACGAAGTAATAGCCCTCGGGAATGACCTGCGGGCCCCAGTCATCGTGGCTGCGGTACTCCGCCGGGACGAAGTCGTCGCGCATCGGCACGTCATTCACGTAGACGCGGCCATCGACGACGCGCACGGTGTCGCCTTCCTCGGCAATGACGCGCTTGACGAACGATTTGTCGGGATTGAGCGGGTAGTAGAGCATGACGATGTCGCCGCGCTGCGGGGCGGTGAGGCGATAGCGGAGCTTGTTGACGATGAGGCGATCCTGATCGGCCAGCGTCGGCGCCATGCTCTGGCCTTCGACGCGCGCCACCTGGAAGCCGAACGTCACGATCAGCGTCGCGTAGACGGCGGCCGAGGCCAGCGTGCGGACCCACGCGAAGAACTCGTCGCGCCACACCTCGAGGCGGCGCATCATCTGCGCCGAGTCATGGTCGGTCGCCAGCGGCAGCGGCGGCGCCGCCGTCGGGCGCGCGAACGGATCCGTCGTCGTGGTGAACGCGACCGGGTTTTCGTCGCCGGGATCGGCGAAGACTACAGCTTCAGGTATTCCCGCAGGCGTCGGGTCTGCGATCGGCTGACCGGGATCTCCGTCGCCTTCGCGTCTGACATCCTCAGGAGGTAATTCCGGCTGAACCAAGGGACGATCTCCTTGACCTTGTTAATGTTCACCAGGTGCGATCGGTGCACTCGCCAGAAGACTTCGGGGTCGAGCCGCGCGTGCAGCTCTTCCAGGGTCCGATCGTTCGACGTGCCCGATACCTGATTTGTAACAATATTAATCGAATCCTCGACGAGCGAGGCATGGATGATGTCGTCGGCCCGGACGAGGACAAATCTGTCATTTACTTTGACGGCTACCTGATCCCGGCGGTCTTTCTGGCCCGCCATCATCCTGACGAGCCGGTCGAGCTGTCCCTGCAGCGGCACGTTTTCGCCCAGCCGCTTGCGCGCGCGCGTTACCGCGGTCTCGAGCCGCGTCGAATCCACCGGCTTCAGCACGTAGTCCACGGCGTTCACTTCGAAGGCCTCGATGGCGCGCTGGTCGAAGGCGGTGACGAAAATCACGCTGGGTCCGGTTCCCGTTTCCATCAGGCGCCGCGCGACTTCGAAGCCGGTCAGGCCAGGCATCTGCACATCGAGGAACGCGACGTCTGGCGCGTGCCGCGCGATTTCATCGAGCGCCTCGACGCCGTTGGCCGCCTGGCCGACGACCTCGACACCCTCGAGCTGGCCCAACAGGAAGCACAACTCGTCCCGCGCAAGCTGCTCATCGTCGGCGACCACCGCGGTGAGGGCCCCTGCAGTCATACTATTTTTCCGGGCAATTCGCGCAAGCGCTCATGCCGTGATTCTTTCCTCGGCGGCGAGCGCGAGCGGAATTTCGACGCGCGCGATGGCGCCCTTGCCGGGCAAGCCGACCAGGGAGAAGCGGCCCTCGGCGCCGTAGAGCACGCGCAGGCGCTCGTTGACGTTGCTCAGGCCGATGCCGCTCGACAGCGCGTGCGGCACGCGCTCATCGGAAATCCCGAGGCCGTCGTCTTCGATCTCGATGATCGCGAGGTCGCTCTCGCGGCGGCTGCTGATCGTGATGGTGCCGGGGCCGACCTTGCGCGCGAGCCCGTGCTTGATGCAGTTCTCGACGAGGGGCTGGAGCAGCAGGCTGGGCACGATGACGTCCAGTGTATCCGGCGCGATCGACTTCTTGACGCACAGGCGCGAGCCGAAGCGGATCACTTCGATGTCGAGATACTCGTCGATCGCTTCGAGCTCCTCGCGCAGCGTGACGAACTGCTCCTGGCTTTGCATCAGCTTGCGGAGCAGCCCGGAGAGCTTCTGAATCACCGCGCGCGCGGTCTCGGGCTGCGACCGGATCAGCGACGAGACGGACGTCAGCGTGTTGAAGAGGAAATGCGGATTGATCTGGCTCTTGAGCGCCTCGACCTTCGCGGCGAGCAGGAGCTTTTCCTGTTCCTGCAGGCGATGCTCGATGCGGGCGTTGTTCCAGATCTTGATCGGCGTCGACACGGTGAGAATCGCGGCGACGTAGACGAAGAGCGTGAGCCACGGCTCCGGGCTCGAGAGGTGGAAGAGGCGCAGGGGATAGCGGGCGCCGACCATCTGGCGAATGAACTCGAGGCTGACCGGCGCCAGGAACAGCAGCACCTGCCAGTTGACGTGCATGTCGCGCAGCATGCGCCACACGTAACGGGGCAGGCTGAAGATCACGAACGGCGAGAAGTCCCAGATGTCTTCCTTGGGGCACGCCTCGCGGAAGCCACCGCCCGCGAATCCGCAGCCGACCGCAAAGAACGGCGCGCCGTACTCGCCGACCGCGAGCCCGGGCAGCGACATCGAGAGTCCGACGATCGCGCCGGTGTAAGGACCAGCGATCAAGCCTGCGAGCAGCGCGCCTTCGAGCGTGAGATCCGCGGCGTCGTAATTGAGAAGCACGCGCGACGCGACCCCGGCGGTGAAGGGGACGGCAAGGCCCAGCGCGAAGACCAGACGGTCGGGCCAGTTGCGCTGCTCGAAGATCAGGATGTGGCGGAAGCGGCGATACCTCGCCAACATGGTCGCCAGTGCCGCCATCGCGGCCAGCTTGACGACCAGCGTCGTAAGCAGGAACTGCCCTGCGGAGAGAAATTTAGGCTCTTGAAGCATTTAGGCCAATGGGCGAATAGGCCTATGGGCCAATAGCTTCGACTTCTATTGGCCTATTTGCCTATGGGCCTATTAGCCTGAATGGTATCATTTCAGGACATATGCTCGGTCCGCTCGTGAAAGGCTTTGCGCTTACTTTCAAGCACCTGTTCCGTCGTCCCATCACGGTGAACTATCCCGCTCAGAAAATGCCGATGTTTCCGCGCTATCGCGGGAAACAGGTGCTGATGCGCGACGAAAACGGCCTGGAGAAGTGCGTGGCGTGCGGGCTGTGCGCGGTGGCCTGCCCGGCTGATGCGATCTATCTCGAGGCCGCCGAGAACGACGGCACCGTGATGGCCGGCCCGCGATACGCGTCGGTCTACCAGATCCACAAGACGCGCTGCATCTTCTGCGGCTACTGCGAAGAGGCGTGCCCGGTGTCGGCGATCTTCATGGGCAAGGACTACGAGCTCGCCGTCTACAGCAAGGACGACTTCGTGTGGGACAAGACGGAGCTGCTGGTTCCGGCGGCCGACAGCGAGAAGGCGCCGATCGCGGCGCGGTAAATCGCGTTCACGTAAATTGCATTCACTCAGAACTATGCGGCCCCGGGGGCCGTCTGTAATATTACGACCTTCAATTGAAGCCTTTTCTCAATGCGTTAGATGATCGTGTGCTCGTCTGCGACGGCGCGATGGGCACCATGCTGTACGGCAAGGGCGTCTTCATCAACCGCTGCTTCGAGTCGCTCAATCAATCGCAGCCCGAGCTCGTCGTCGACGTGCACGGCGAGTACTTGAAGGCCGGCGCGGACGTGATCGAGACCAACACGTTCGGCGCCAATCGCATGAAGCTGCGCGGCTTCGGCCTGGGCGATCAGGTCCGCGAGATCAATCTCGCCGGCGCGAAGCTGGCGCGCAAGGCGGTGGAGAAGTCGAAGGGCGAGGCGTATGTCGCCGGCGCGATCGGCCCGCTCGGCGTGCGCGTCGAGCCGTGGGGCAAGACCGGCATCGACGAAGCGGAGGCGATGTTCCGCGATCAGGCGCAGGCCTTGCTCGACGGTAAGGTCGACCTGTTCATCCTCGAAACCTTCCGCGACCTCAACGAGATCGGCGCCGCCATTGCCGCGGTGCGCAGCATCTGCGATCTTCCGATCGTCGCGCAGATGACTACGGAAGAGGATGGCGCCAGCCTCGACGGTGCGCCGCCCGAGCAATTCGCCCCCGAACTCATCAAGCGCGGCGCTGACGTGGTCGGCGTTAACTGCAGCGTTGGACCCGCGCCGATGCTTGAAACTGTCGAGCGCATCTCCGACATCGTAGATGTATGGCTCTCGGCGCAGCCGAACGCGGGTAAGCCGCGCGATATCGAGGGCCGCAATCTTTATCTCTGTTCGCCCGAGTACATGGCGTCGTATGCACGGCGCTTCATTGCCTCCGGTGTGCGCCTGGTGGGCGGGTGCTGCGGGACGACGCCGGAACATATCCGGCAGATCGCGCTGGCGGCGAAATCGATGGGGCCGGGACTGGCGCGTCATGCGGCCGAAGCGGACGCGAAGAGTCAGTCTTCCCTGACGATCGGCAGCTCCCCGAACGCGAGGCCGGCGATCGAGCGCGAGGAAAAATCGATGCTCGCGCGCAAGCTGGTGAACGGCGGGTTCGTGCGCGCCATCGAGCTGATGCCGCCGCGCGGTCACGCGCCGTCGCGCGCGATCGAAGGCGCCGCCAAGCTCGCCAGGCGCGGCGTCGACGTGGTCACGATTCCCGACGGCCCGCGCTCCGGGGCACGGATGAGCGCGTTGTCGGTGGCAGTGCTCGTGCAACAACAGTCGGGGATTGAAGCGCTGCTGCAGTATTCGTGTCGGGATCGGAACCTTCTGGGCATCCAGTCGGATCTGCTCGGCGCGCACGCGATGGGCGTGCGCAACGTGCTCGGCATCACCGGCGATGTGCGGAACCTTGGCGACATCCCCGATGCCACCGCGGTCTTCGATGTCGATTCGATCGGGTTGACGAACGTGATCAACCGCTTGAATCACGGGCTCGACATCGGCGGCCAGTTGCTCGGCGAGCCAACGGGGTTTCATACGGGCGTGATGGTGAATCCGTCACGCGATCTCGATCAGGAGCTCCGCCGGTTGGAGTTCAAGGTCGAAGCGGGCGCGGAATTCGCGGTGACGAGGCCGGTGTTCGATGTGGCCGCTTTCGAACGCTTCCTCAAGCGCGTCGAACCGATGCGGCTGCCGATCATCGTCGGCATCTGGCCGTTCGAGAGCGTGTTGAACGCCGAGTTCATGGCGAACGAAGTGCCGGGCGTCACGGTGCCCGACGCGATCGTCGAGCGCATGCGCAAGACGACGAGCGCGGAAGCGGCGGCGGCGGAAGGTGTGTTGGTAGCCAGGGAGATCGCCGCGGCCATCAAGGGGATGGCAGCTGGTCTGCAAATCTCGACTCCGTCAGGCCGATTGGACGCGGCCCTTGACGTTCTTGACGTGGTATAGTCCGGTCCGAGTCAGCGAGAGCGAAAAATATGGCCATATTTGAGCACGAGACCACACGTTCGGGCGACGCGGCAACGCGCGCACTGTCGGTCACGACGGTCGGTACGGACTTCGTCGAGAAGGTCTACCAGAACATTGCGCAGGTCTACGACTACACGTATGGGCCAACGCTGCATCCCGGTCGCCTCGAAGCGATCAAGAAGATGCGGATCCGTCCTGGGACGGAAGTTCTCGAAGTCGGTGTTGGCACCGGCATCAATCTCTCGCTCTATCCGAAGACGTCGATCGTCACCGGCATCGATCTGTCGAGCAAGATGCTGGCGAAGGCGCAGAAGCGCATCGATGAGAAGAATCTCGATCACTGCAACCTCGTCGAGATGGACGCGACCAAGCTCCAATTCGCCGACAACTCGTTCGACGTCGTCTATGCGCCGTATGTGATCAGCGTCGTGCCGGATCCGGTTGCGGTGGCGAGAGAGATGTATCGCGTCTGCCGTCCCGGCGGCCGCGTCGTGATCCTGAATCACTTCAAGAGCGCGAACGCGCTGATGTCGAAATTCGAGACGGCGATCTCGCCGATGACCGTGCACATCGGCTTCACCGCTGATCTTGATCTGCCGGGCTTCCTCCGGCAGGCGGAGCTGACGCCGGTATCGATCGAGAAGGTGAACGTCCCGAAGATCTGGACGCTCATAACGGTAGTTAAGGACTGAGGTTCTTCACGGACGTT
>Ga0310886_10000298_pt1 | contig 12801 bp, 9 predicted proteins | sample T60D3metaG_FD_202511 | JGI IMG/M metagenome (GOLD analysis project Ga0310886, IMG submission 202511) | Lab incubated soil microbial communities from West Virginia University Organic Research Farm, Morgantown, WV, United States - T60D3 | ecosystem: Environmental > Terrestrial > Soil >...
GGCAAATGCTCCCCATTTTCCCGTCGCGCCTCGCGCCCGCAAACGAACCGCGTGAAGCAGGCCGGCCGCGAACACCAGCAACAACATCGTGAGAGCGGCGCGATAGAGAACCTTCTCCGCTTCGTTGGCCGGGCCGAGTCGCATGATTGCGTCCGGTGCGGCCGTTGTGATGTTGCTGGCCCAGGCTCGAATCAAGTCATTGAACTGCCACCCAATTGCGATGAGCGCGACAATACCAACCGTTACCAGGCCAGCCTCGAACACGAGCGGATCATGAAGCGACAGCTTCGCCGCCACACTCGTCCACGTGGCGGCGGCGCGACGCTCGATCGTGTCGGCGGAACGAGACAACGCGAGCAGTCGCAGGACAAACCGCGCGCCCCATACCGCACCGAGTGCGAGCGTGGCATAAACAAATGGGGCGACGAGGGACCGGGCGCTCCAGATGAAATAGCTCCTCATTGGCTCGGTCGCGAACGTGCCCGTTCGCCCGAGTGTGTTATTGAACGCGACCGTCATGATCCAGCCAAGGCTCCACATGCCGGCCGGTATGGTGAGCAACAACGCCGCGATCACCCATCTGCGATCGACGGAAGTCGGCCTGACAGAATCGGCGACCTGTTCGTCAGTGTCGCCGGCGAGTTGCCGGCGCACATGCGCCAAGGCGTAGGTCATCTCGGCCGCTGTCTGATACCGCATCGCCGGGTCGGCCGACATCCCCGTTTGAATCACGTCACCCAGGATCGAGGGCACGCGCGGATCTACGTCGTCTGCGCGCGGCACTCGACGAACCGCCGCAAGCAGAATGTCGAAAGGGTTGGTCGATTCCCACGGGCGTCGTCCGGTAGCCATCTCGAACAGAACGACGGAGAGACTAAAAAGATCGGTCCGTTGATCAACCGACACACCAAGCAGTTGCTCCGGCGACATGTACGGTGGCGTGCCCTGGTTGAGCCACTCGGGCGCGGCGCGCCCCGGATCGGTCTGTGTGCGATCGGTCGTCGCGCTGGCGAGCGCCATCGCGATACCGAAGTCCAGAATCTTGACCGAGCCGTCCAGCGTGACCTGGACGTTGGCCGGTTTGAGATCGCGATGGATGATGCCGACGCGATGGGCCGCTCCGAGTGCATCGGCCAGCTGCCAGCCGATCTCCACGACACGCGCGATCGGCATCGGCTCGCGTCGGAGCAGGGCGGCCAGGTTTTGTCCCTGCACATATTCCATGACGATGAACGTGCGTCCGTCATGTTCGACCACGTCATGAACGGCGGCGATACCTGAGTGCGTGATCCTCGCCGCCGCGCGCGCCTCGTTGATGATCCGATTGCGCACGTCGGGGCCGCCCGAATGGCGCGAGAGGACGCACTTCAGCGCGACAGGCCGGTCCAGCCGAGGATCTCTCGCCAGAAACACCTCACCCATTCCACCGCGTCCGATCCGATCGACGACGATGTAGGGACCGACATGAGAACCAATCGACAACCCGGACGATTCGTCGTCGTCGGTGCGGAAAGCACTCGTTCGATCTGCTGAAGCTCCAGTTTTGACCAGTGCGAGGAGACCATCTCGCAGCGCCGGGTCGGTGCAGGAGTCGCGCAGAAAGCGCTCGCGCTCGACAATTGGACTCTCGAACGTGGCGGTAATCAGGGCCTCAGTCTGAGGCCACGATAGGGGAGGCATCGCTTGTCTGGCTGGCGTGGACGGATACTATGCCGGTGAAGCTTCGGTGTAAAGACGTGGCTCGAGACGTGGCTCGAGCGCGAGTACTCGACCACTCAATCGCCGGTAACGTAAGATCGAGAGCGCAACGAAGTGGAGCGGGCGACGGAGCGCGAGCAAGCCTTCGACGGAGACGTGGATGACGTTAGAGGACGACTTTCTGACGAGCGCAGCCGACAAGCTGGCTGAAAACTTGGACCGCATCGAAACCTGTCTGGCCGAGCTGCCGCCGGACTCCCTCTGGGCACGCGATTCGGAAAACGAGAATGCGGTCGGAAACTTGCTGCTCCATCTGGAAGGGAACGTCCGACAGTGGATTCTTTCCGGCATTGGAGTTGTACCCGATGAACGTGACCGCTCCGGCGAATTTTCGGCACGCACCGGTGCAAACGCTTCTGTGTTATTTGCGAAGCTGCGTGGGACCGTGGGTGAGGCCGTGGCGCTGATCCGCTCGCTTCCCCACCGGCGGCTCGTCGAAGAGGTCTCCATCCAAGGCTATGACACCACCGTGCTGTCGGCCATCTTCCACGTCGTCGAGCACTTTTCCGGGCACACCTATCAGATCATTCTCCTGACTAAGCGCTTCACTCGAAAAGATCTCGGTTTTTACAGTTACTTGGACAAAACTGGCCGGAAAGAGATAGAGCAGGAGGCGAGCGATGTTCCTGTCGCCGAGTAACCCCTGCCTGGTCCACACGTGGCGATCGATTTGCCGAACCGAATCGGCAAAACCTGCGGCGTTACTCAGGAGTGATTCTGCCGAAAACAGCTGGAACGATCACGAACCGCCGCTCCGCTGATTCGCTGTCGCGTCTCATCGAAGTAGAGTCTATTACGGGCGGTTGAGCTCTTTTTCCGCTTCTAAGAGAAGTTGGTACCGATCCGTGGTATCACCGCCGGATCCACGATAGTTTTTCTTAAACTGCTCCTTCGCCAATGCGACCGCCGTGCGCAACTGTTCGGAATTGGTCTGCCGCAACCCCCGGACGCTCGACAGAAGCGCCATCGCCGCGTGATACCCAACAAAGGGCTTTTCAATACCCAGTCGCTGGGCCAGCCACGTAAGGAAATCGGGCTTAGGCACCGCCTGCAGCATTGTCACCGCCGCGAGTCGTAGTCCGGGTGAGCTGCTTACGGAGAGTTCCGGTATCAAGGTGTGAGCGGCCAACGCCAGTGAGCGCATGCGGGATGCGATGTCTTCCATTCTTCTGGTCCGTGCGTCACCAGCATCCATCGTTGCACGTATGTGTTCATACTGTTGGGCGAGCCCGGCAATCTGTTGACGGACGCCAGACGTCTCAACATTCTCACGTTGCTGTGCCAGTTGATTCGCCAGCTCGGTCGGTGACTGAGTTGGCGCCAGCATTTTGCCGATCACCAGTAACAGATGGGGCCGGATTACATCTGCAAACTGGCTGTGGTCTGCGTAATCGGCGACGAGTCCCATCGCGGATACTTTGGCCTTGAAGTCGACGACCTTACCAAGTTGATCGACCTCATCTCTGAGGCGTGGTAGCGGAAATGGCTGCTGACAGAAGTAGAGCAATATCGGAAACGTTCTGTTCCGTTGCCAGAGCTCATACGCGCGGTCAAATTCTTCCTCGGTTCCGGACGTGGCGACGGCCGTGGGCGTCCCCATTCTCTTCCAAAGGATGCCGACAAACACATCGTACTCTCCGATCTGCCGGTTGACCACATCCTGCGGATCAGAGCCGAGGCTTGGCGCCGCGTGCGTCTCCCAGCGGACCAGCTCGAGCAGAACACGTTTTTCTGGAGCGATCGCAGTAATCGTCAGATTCAGCTCATTGATTACCTTTGCGAGCTGTTCACGTTCGAACTGCACGTCGCCTGGTGAGGCAACGAAAACGCGAATTTTGCGAAAATCAGCTTGCATAATCGATGTGGGACTGCGAGAGCGTTACACCGCAGTAACTAGCTGAGAACTTGCACCGTACCCACGACAAGGAACCAAACAGCTGATCCAGATCGATGATCTCCGGTCCACTCAGGGCACGGCTACAATACCAGAGGCTTCGTGCCGGTGGTCAGCACCCGTGGTTACACCTTGGTGACACTGGCCAGGAATTCGCTCTACGACCTGGGATAGACTCGCGAATTCCGGCCTGACTTCAGTATGGAGAGGTGGCCGAGTGGTCGATGGCGGTGGTCTTGAAAACCACTGTACCCGGAAGGGTACCGGGGGTTCGAATCCCTCCCTCTCCGATTTGCTGCGAGCTTCGCCCGGACTTCCGCCTAAAGCCGGAAGCCACAGAGTCTGACGCAGAGTCCGTCAGCGATTGACTGTCCTGCCTGGCCGCTTGAACGTGTAGATCGTCTCGGTCATCAACGCATCATCGACGCGCATTTCGCGGCGGGTCATTCCAACGAGCTCCCATCCCTGCTGTCCGAGGCCGTTCAAGATGACGTCCGGGTTGCCCGTTTCGCGGCGAGTTTCGACTCGGCTGATCTCGGTGTGGTAATCCCACAGCTGAATCGTGTCACCGGGACGTTGGGTCTGAGCGGCGATACCCACGGCTCCCAGGGCCAATACTGTGACAACCAACATGAGTGCGAGCGCACGTGTACTCATTGTTCCTCCGGCGTTCTGACGTGGTGGTTTCGGGGTTGGCTGGATTGATTATCGCCCTTTGACGTGTCAGGACGGCGGGCGTATCCTCGAAGAAGCCGAATTCGCGCGTGTCAGGCGCGAAGCGGGGGAACCAGTGGGCGAGCCGCAACTCGCCAGGGGCATATCCGGGTGGATATTCCGGAGGAGGACCTTCAACCTCCAGCCCGTCAGCTAACCTCGCAGGCATTTGGGGGATGTTTGAATGCCGTCATTGACCGGGGTATGGCGCCTAATTTCCGGTAGTTCTGCCCTGTCCTCATCGTCGCGCTCACAACCTGTCCCATCGGTTTCGCGCAGTGCCGCTCAGTCGTCGGATCGAGAGACGAGCCACCGGTCGAGCCTCGCGCTGCTGACTCTCAGCGCAATCGGCGTGGTCTACGGCGATATCGGCACCAGCCCGTTGTACGCCCTTCGCGAATGTTTTCACGGCCAGCACGGCGTTGCGCCGACGCACGACAACGTCCTCGGGGTTCTCTCACTGATCTTCTGGTCGCTCACACTGATCATCTCGATCAAATACATCCTGTTCGTCATGCGCGCCGACAACAACGGCGAGGGGGGTATCCTCGCGCTCCTCGCCCTCGTGGCGAAGTCTCCTGAGGCGAAGAGAAAGAGCCGCGCGAGCCTGATCGCGCTCGGGCTCTTTGGGGCTGCGCTTCTCTACGGCGACGGAATGATCACGCCGGCGATTACCGTGCTCGGCGGCGTCGAAGGACTCGACATCGTGACTCACATCTTCGAGCCCTACATCGTACCGATCACGCTGGTCATCCTCGTGATCTTGTTCATGATCCAATCGCGCGGGACGACGCATGTCGGCATGCTGTTTGGCCCGGTGATGATCGTCTGGTTCGTGGTGATTGCTGTCCTTGGTCTCACCTGGATTGTGAAGGAACCGCGTGTGCTCGCGGCGTTCAATCCGCTGCATGCAGCGACATTCTTTGAAGCGAACGGGTGGCACGGCTTCGTCGTACTGGGCGCCGTTTTTCTTGTCGTGACCGGTGGCGAAGCGCTCTACGCCGACATGGGCCACTTCGGCCCGAAACCCATTCGACTCGCGTGGTTTTCGATCGTATTGCCGGCGCTCTTCCTGAACTACCTCGGTCAGGGCGCGATGATTCTTCTCCATCCGGATGCCGCTTCCTCGCCGTTCTACCTGATGGCACCGCGGTGGGGGTTGTTGCCGCTTGTCGTACTCGCCACGTTCGCGGCAATCATCGCGTCGCAGGCTTTGATCTCAGGTGCATTCTCGTTGACGCGCCAGGCGATTCAGCTGGGTTACTCGCCTCGTCTCGAAATCCTGTACACGTCCGAGCATCATCAGGGACAGATCTACATCCCGCAAGTGAACTGGACGTTGATGTTCTGCACGCTCGGACTGGTTCTGGGTTTCCGGTCGTCCAGCGCCCTGGCGGCGGCTTACGGAATCGCCGTCACCTTGACCATGCTCATCACAACGATGCTGGCGTATCTCGTTGCGAGAGGGGCGTGGGGAGTGCGCCGCGTGGTCGCCGGCTCAATTGCGTTGTTCTTCTTCCTGATCGAGCTCAGCTTCTTTGGCGCGAACCTGCTGAAGGTGACGCACGGCGGATGGTTCCCGCTTGTCGTCGGAGCGGTCGTCTACACTGTGCTGTCGACCTGGAAGCGCGGCCGTGCGCTGCTCGCGAGCCGCATGCGGGAGAGGTTGTATCCATTCGACCAATTCTTGCAAGACATCGAAGCGTATCCGCCGCAGCGCGTGACCGGCACTGCTGTTTTCATGACGAGCAACCTGACCGGCACGCCGCCCACGCTGCTCCACAATCTGCAGCACAACAAGGTATTGCACGACCGCGTCATTCTGCTGACGGTCGTGACCAGCGACATTCCGTATGTGGCATCGAACAAACGAACCGAGGTCGAGGCGCTGGGTCATGGTTTTTATCGGCTGACCCTCAGGTACGGGTTCATGGAGGAACCCGACGTGCCTGACGCTTTGGCGCAGGCGTCTGTCCACGGATTCAAGATCGATTTGAATGAAACGACGTTCTTCCTTGGACTCGAAACGCTGCTCGCGACGCGGCGGCCAGGGCTGCCTCTCTGGCGCGAGCGCCTGTTCGTTTTGATTGCGCGGAACGCCGTTCGCGCCAATGCGTTCTTCAAGATTCCGCCGGAGCGGGTTGTAGAGCTCGGCATGCAGGTCGAGCTCTGAGAGAGCCTCCGTCCGCTCCGCGGCTCTCGTGCCACAATACTGAGCAGTGCCGGACTCGTCCTTCGTTGACTGGCTGACCTCCCTCGACAAGCGGCATCTGGCCAATCTCCGACCCTCTGAAGTCTCTCGAGCGCTGCGTTCCCTCTCGTCGTATTACGTCGAGCGCCGTTCCAAACTCGGCGCCGGTGCGGCACTCAACACGGCGGGAAAGCGTGCGGCGTTTGCGCTCTTCTACGGCCCGATTCACTTCCTCGTCACGCGCGAAATCATCATGGCGATCGAGCGCGCACGATATGTCGCCCAGATTCTCGACCTTGGCTGCGGCACCGGCGCGGCGGGTGCTGCGTGGGCACTCGCGAGCGGACGCTGCACCATTAACGGCATCGACAAGCATCCGTGGGCTGTCGATGAAGCGAACTGGACCTACCGGCAGTTTGGCATCACCGGCTATGCAGGTCAGGTGAGCATCGCCCGCGCGCCGATTCGCGGACGCAAGGGCCACGGGATTCTTGCGGCCTATTCGATCAACGAACTCGATGATGAGACTCGTGCCGGACTTCTCTCGCGGCTCCTGGAGGCGAAGGACACCGGTTCCCACGTCCTGGTGATTGAGCCGATTGCGAAACGCGCGCTTCCCTGGTGGTCCGAATGGGAGGGGATGTTCACCGCCGCCGGCGGCAGAGGTGACGAGTGGCGGTTCCGAGTTGAGCTTCCCGAGCGGCAGCGGCTGCTCGGACGTGCTGCCGGCCTGGATCCTCGCGAGCTGACAGCCCGTTCTCTCTGGATGTAGGACCCCGCAGAACGTCGTTGAACCTTCTAGAACCTTTGTCGAACCCGAACGATATAGAATTCCTGACCAGCCCATGGCACAGGCCACAGCTCCCACGACACCGCGCCGCGGCCTCAGTCTTACTCAACAGATTTTCATCGGCCTCATCCTCGGCATCATTGTCGGCGCGATCGTCGATGCCACCCACCCCGAGTACGCGGTCTACTTCCGTCCGTTCAGTCAGTTGTTCCTGCGGCTGATCAAGATGGTGATCGCGCCTCTGATTTTTGCGACCCTCGTCGCGGGAATCGCCGGCGCCGGTCATTTCAAGGTCGTTGGACGAATGGGATTACGCGCGCTTATTTATTTTGAGGTCGTGACCACGCTGGCGCTGATCATTGGCCTCGCCGCGGTCAACTTCACAAAGCCTGGTGTTGGCGTCAATCTCCCGATCGGCGCGCACTCCGACATCACCGCCAAGCCGCAAACCTGGGATCAGATCCTGCTTCATGTCGTGCCCGAGTCGGTGATCGACGCGATGGCGCGGGGCGACGTCCTGCAGATCGTCGTGTTCAGCGTGATCTTCGGCATCGCCCTCGGGATGATCGGCGAAAAGGGACGTCCGGTGATCGTCTGGTGCGAGGCGCTGGCCGAAACGATGTTCAAGTTCACGAACATTGTGATGCACTACGCGCCGATTGGCGTCGGTGCAGCGATCGCCTACACCGTGGGACATGGCGGGCTCGGCGTGCTGTACAACCTCGCCTGGCTCGTCGCAACGTTGTATGGCGCGCTGGCGGTGCTGATCCTTGCCGTGTTTCTGCCGGTTGCGATCATGTTCAAAGTGCCGCTGCGAAAGTTCATTCGCGCGGTGAAGGAGCCGGCAATCATCGCCTTTTCCACGACGTCGAGCGAGGCGGCCTTACCGCGCGCCATGGAGGTTCTCGAGCGGCTCGGGGTGCCGCGACGAATCGTCTCGTTCGTCCTCCCGCTCGGCTACAGCTTCAATCTCGATGGCACGACGCTGTACTTGTCGTTGGCCGCGGTTTTCGTCGCGCAGGCAGCCGGCGTGCAACTCTCTGTGACGCAGCAGATCACGATGCTGATTACCCTGATGCTGACGAGCAAAGGAGTGGCGGGCGTACCCCGGGCCTCGCTCGTGATTCTCGCCGGCACACTTGCCAGCTACGGTCTGCCCCTCGAGGGTGTAACGCTCATTTTGGGCGTCGACGAGCTGATGGATATGGCGCGGACCATGACCAACGTGATCGGCAATTGCCTCGCCACCGTCGTGATTGCCAAGTGGGAAGGGGAGTTCGTCGAGGCCACCGACCAGGAGCTGGAGCTCGCGGCGGCGCGCGGCGAAATCTGAGCATTACGTCATGTTGTACGGCCTGACGCGTCGCCGGCGGCGCCGCTTCCTCCTCTGGTTCCTTGAAGGCGTCCGGCGGCAACCCGGTCCGCATGCCAGCGAAGACACAGCTCACCAGTCCGCCTGGTGGAAGGTCATGTGCCTGACCGGGGTCGATTACTTTTCGACACTCGGCTATCAACCGGGGATCGCGTTCCTCGCTGCAGGGATGGTGTCGCCGCTGGCGACTCTCGTCCTCGTTCTGTTGACGCTGTTTGGCGCGCTGCCGATGTATCGTCGGGTTGCCGAGCTGAGCCCGCACGGACAGGGCAGCATCGCCATCCTCGAAGAATTGCTTCCCCGGTGGCGCGGCAAAGCGCTGGTTTTGTGTCTTCTCGGTTTCGCCGCCACCGGCTTCATCATCACGATCACGATGTCGGCCGCCGACGCGACCGAGCACATCATCCACAATCCGCTGGTGCCCCGATGGATGGACCATCCGATCCTGGTGACGCTCGTCTTGCTCGGCGCACTCGGTGCGGTCTTTCTCAAGGGGTTTCGTGAAGCGGTCTGGCTGGCTGTTCCCATCGTCGCCGTTTACCTGCTGCTGAATCTGACCGTCGTGATATGGGGCATGCATTACGTGCTGAGTCGCCCCGATCTGTTCAGTCATTGGAAAGGCGCTGCGCTCGCAGAGCACGGCGGCAGCGCGATCAAAGTGATCGTTGTCGCGCTCGTGCTTTTTCCAAAGCTGGCGCTGGGACTGTCAGGATTCGAGACCGGCGTCGCAGTGATGCCGCTGGTCGCCGGCGGCCCAAACGACAGCGAGGCACGTCCCGAAGGAAGAATCCGCAACACCCACAAGCTGCTGACGACGGCCGCGCTCGTGATGAGTGTGCTGCTGGTAACGAGCAGTGTCGTGACGACGCTCTTGATTCCACCAGCGGAATTTCAGGCTGGTGGTGCCGCCTACGGTCGCGCACTCGCGTACATCGCACACGAGCATCTTGGAGAAGTCTTCGGAACGCTTTACGACTTCAGCACGGTGGCAATTCTTTGGTTTGCCGGTGCATCTGCGATGGTCGGTCTCTTGAATCTGGTGCCTCGCTACCTGCCTCGCTACGGCATGGCGCCGGAATGGGCCAAAGCGAATCGACCCCTCGTCGTCATCTTCACGTTCATTACGTACCTCGTGACCGTGTTGTTCAGCGCCGACGTGAATTCACAGGGAGGTGCCTACGCCACGGGCGTCCTTGTACTCATGGGATCGGCGGCTCTTGCCGTCACGTTGGCCCGTCTGCGCTCGCGCCAGCCATGGCATGGATATCTTCTCCTGACCGTCATCTTCGGGTATACGACACTCGTCAACATTGTCGAACGTCCCGAAGGCATCAAAATCGCATCGATTTTCATCGTCACGATCATTGTGACGTCGATGACCTCACGGGTGCTCCGCTCGACAGAGCTGCGCGTGCACGGCATCGATGTAGATCCCGCGGCGCGCGAATTCATCCATGCCGCGGCCGATGCACCGGTGAGAATCATTGCCAACCGGCCCGATGCCGGCGACGTCGAGGAGTATGCCAATAAGCTTCGAGAGGCGCGCGAATCGCATCATCTTCCGCCCGACGAGCGAGTGCTGTTTGTCGAGGTGCGTCTGGGAGACGTCTCGCAGTTCTCGGACACACTGAAAGTGACAGGTGTCGATATCGGAGGCCATAGGGTTCTCCGATGCGTGAGCTCGGCGATTCCTAACGCGATTGCCGCACTGCTCTTGTATTGCCGCGACGAGACGGGAAAGATTCCGCATGCCTACTTCGGATGGACTGAGGGAAATCCGATCGCGTACCTTCTTAAATTTCTCGCATTAGGTGAGGGAGACACGGCTCCAGTGACGCGCGAGGTCCTCCGTCAGGCCGAGCCCAATCCGATGCGCCGACCGCGGATTCATGTGGGGTGAACTGGTGCAGCCTGACTTCCACCTAAAGGCGGAAGCTACGCGGCAAGCCACACGGCGCACTCGTCGACACCGTGGCCTTTGACGGCTGTTACTTCCAGCTGAAGCCGGTCATACCGGACGCTGTCCCCGACGCCGGCAGGTCGACCGAGAAGCGTCAAGACGAGGCCGCTGACGCTGTCGACATCCTCGTGTTCCAGATCCAGATCGAAATGCTGCCCCAGCTCGTCGAGCCTCATCGTCCCGGGGACGCGGAGCCGCCCCATCGGATCACGATAAACATGACGCGCCCCGCCATGACCTTCCTCGATCTCCCCGACGACCTCCTCGAACAGATCCTGAAGCGTGACGACGCCGGACGTTCCTCCATGCTCATCGAGCACAATCACCATCTGCGTCCGCTCCTGTCTCATCGTCGAAAGCAGAGAATCCAGGGGAGCGGTCTCAGGCACGAGCGGCAGCGCACGCGCGTGACTGCGTCGAATCGGTTCGTCGTGGAGCAACACTCGCAACAGGTCCTTGATGTGGACGATCCCAATAACGTGATCGAGGTCGCGTTCGTAAATGGGATAGCGGGTGTGAGGTTTTTGGCTCAAGAGTTCGCGGATCTGTTCCGGTCGGGTGCCGAGCTGGATCCCGACCACCCGCACCCGCGGCACCATAACTTCGCCGGCTGTGAGGTCGCCAAACTCGAAAAGCTCCTGCAGCATGCGGCCTGACTCGGCGCGTATGGCGCCCACTTCCTCGCTCTCCTGCACGATCAGCTGCAATTCCTCGGAAGTGTAGTACTGATCCGCGTTCTGCGCCTGACGGTTGACACCAACGGCCTTCAGCACGCGGTTGCCGAGACTGTTCAACACCAGCACAAATGGAAACAGCGCGTTTCGGATCCATAACATCGGCGGCGTGATCCAGAGCGCCAGGGTCTCTGCGTACTGAAGCGCCAGGGACTTCGGCACCATCTCGCCGATGACAATGTGAAAGTAGGTCAGGATGGCCACCGCAATCGTGCTCGCGATCCCGTGCGACGCCAGCCACTGAGGAAGGCCGTACCCGCCGAGAATTGCGTAAAGCGCGTCGGCCAGCACGTGCTCGCCGTACATGCCGAGGCCCAGGCTCGCGACCGTGATCCCGAGCTGTGCTGTTGCGATGTAGCGATCCTGCTGTTTGGGATCGTCGAGCACGCGCTGGACCAGTTGTGCGAGGCGGTTGCCGTCCTGGGCCTTGCGGTCGATTGCCGCGCGCGGAGCTCCCACGATCGCGAATTCGGCCGCGACGAACACGCCGTTCAGCAGAATCAGGAAGGTGATGATGAGAAGGGCGGTCATGAGTTGCTGCTGTCGTCGTGTCCCGGGCGATCGCCGACAATGACCGACATGGTCGCACCCTCGACGGCCTCGACTTCCACGTGCAGGCCATCCACCTCCACCACTTCACCAGACTCCGGAACGTGACCGAGCGCGCCGATCACGCGATCGCCGACCGTGCCCTCGCGGCCGCGCCATTCGGGGCCAACGAGCGGCGCGGCCTGATCGAGCCGCATCGATCCGGGAACGCGAAGCCGCCCGTCCGACAGTCGAATGGGACGAGCCTGCACCGACTTGAATTCGTCGGCAACGCCGCCGAGCAGTTCGCCGACGACATCCTCCAGGGTGATCAGGCCGACGACCGATCCGCTGACGTCGACGACGAGTGCCTGGTGACTCCGCCGCTCACGGAGAAACGTCAGTAGCCGGTCGGCGGGCATCGTATCGGGAACGCGCACGATCGGCCGCATCAGCGCTGCAACCGACAAGCCGCCGCCGCGAACGTATCGCATCACGACGTCCTTGGTGTGCAGAATCCCCACGATGTTGTCGATCGATCCGCGATAGACGGGCAGGCGGCTGTAAGGACTGGCCGCCACCTCACGGAGAACGTCGTCAAAAGGAAGCGACGCGTCGATCGCGGCGAGGCGAGGGCGCGGAACCATCAACTGCCGGGCACTGCGTAGACCGAGACGAAGGGCGCGATGCAGCCGCACCTGCTCCTGTGGCTCGAGCAGGCCACCATCCCGGCTTTCTGCGATCAGGAGCGCGATCTCCTCCGGCGAGTGCACGTGGCGATGCCCGGTTGAAGGCAATTGCAAAGCGCGCAGGAGCAATACGCCGCTGCCGTTGAGTAAGGCGATCGACCACGAAAATGC
>Ga0310886_10000299_pt1 | contig 12779 bp, 9 predicted proteins | sample T60D3metaG_FD_202511 | JGI IMG/M metagenome (GOLD analysis project Ga0310886, IMG submission 202511) | Lab incubated soil microbial communities from West Virginia University Organic Research Farm, Morgantown, WV, United States - T60D3 | ecosystem: Environmental > Terrestrial > Soil >...
GACCGGACTTTATGCTTCAATATTTTACTATTGAAACTCTATACTATCCGGGCGCATTGAAAAATTTCCTACTCTACAATTAATATGTTTTCTTAAAGGGGCTCTGTGTAATCAGAAATTTCGAAAGTTGACGTCCTTATGTGGCTAAACAATAAATATACTACGATATACGCTATTCAGAAATATGGGCCCGTAGCTCAGCCAGGTAGAGTACCGGACTTTTAGCATTAGCATTTCGGAAGAAATCCGGCTGTCTCGGGTTCGAATCCCGACGGGCCCGCAATAAAATTAGTTCTCAAAAGGGATTCTAGGATAGTAAAATAGAGAAATGAGCAAAGAAATAACAGAATTTGAGTCTGATCCGTATTCACTATTCCTATTTGCAATAAATTCTCGTTTGACTAAGCAAAAGCACGTACGTAGATTAAGCAAGTAAAGGGAGTTCTAATTCGCTGAAGATTCTGAGTTTTTTTCTAACATCACTTTTAACCTTATAGCAGATACCTGTAAAATGCCACATTGATAGAATACAAAAAAAGGCTTAATGTGATAAAGAATAATTATACTTAACTGGTATTCTTACAGTACCATTTTCAAATGGAATTTCAATCAATCCATTTGGTGTAGGTATAACCCCATTCCCTTTTGAGGTATTAATATAAATGTATTTTAACACAGGAATTAGCTTTGTAGTATTATATCCCTTTACTATAGTAAATGTATCTTTAGGTGTCCTAAACTCCTTGTTTGTATAGGCTTTTAACTTTAATGAGTTATCAGTTACATCTACATTTGATATGCCATATTCAGAATATTGAGTCTGAACGTAAGGTGATGTTGAATTAAATTTATACAAGTCGTGACCGCCACCCCCAGTGGTAATATATAACACACCAGTGCCTTCATTGATTGTATTATTTTTAGTAACAATCATGGGATTTGAGAAATTATCCAAGAGAATTGGAAACGTTCTCTGGTAATTATGAATGTGTGCCTGAATAACCATATCGACACCATATTTTGCAAACAAAGGAGGATATATTTTTAAATTCTCTTTTTCACTGATATTTTCTGTTTCAGATGATATGAATGGTCTGTGAGCAAGAACTATAATCCAATCAATACTCCTATTTTGAGAAGCTATATCTAAATCAGTATTTATAAAATTGTATTGTGCAGAATTTTGTCGAAGATCTGACTCTGTGCTAATAGATAAAAAATGGACATCATCTTTATCAAATGAGTAATATGGTTTATCATTTGGTAAATGATACAAGCCTGCAAATTTTGACCAAGAATCATGATTTCCCAAAGTCATGTATATAACGTCATTTAATGATGATAGTACTTTCTTGAAGTCATCCGGCTTGCAATCATAGTAGATATCACCTAAAGCTAAAAATATTTCAGGTTTTTTGTCAATAGTATTGTTAATTGTTTCCTTTGAATTATTGTTACAATCAAGGTCACCTACTGCCACAAAATTAAAATGTTTTTCTTCTGCAGCTGGGTGCCCCGGTAGAAAATGAGTCATATATATCATTGAAAGGAGTATTAGCGGTAACACTATAATTGCGATCATGTAATAAATTTTCATTATGGTATTAGAAAGTTGATAATAGTATATTATTAAAAATTTCTTCATGTGCTTCATATTCCCTATTATTGTTCTGAACTGCACTTTGATCCTCATTATAATAGGAGAGAGCCAGAAATAAGTAATAGATTCACATTGTAAGCAAATAAATCCCTTTCAGCCCACCTGAAAATATAATCCTTTATACATTAGCTACCCTCACTTAGGGTAGAATTCGAGTAAAATGGATGTGATGGTTCCGATTGAATATTCAATCGTATCCCGACGGGCTCATAAAATAATGGCTCCTCTTATTTACATCTAATAAAATTCAGAATTTCAAATTAAGATCCGACTGAATATTCAGTCGTATGCCGGCGTCCGAAGACCTATTTTAATCTGAAGCTAGTAAGGTTTAATCACTATATAGAAGTTAAAATGCCATTGTCATTGTTGTCAGCAACATTTTCTGTATCTAGGTTTGAAGGGCGAAAACTTTTAGTGATAATCACGATACTAGCGGTCACATTAACGGTAGAATCTCAGATTGGTTACATTGCTGATTTTATTCCTGAACAATTGAGCTCAAGCCAAGGTATTGCAGGATTCATTGGTATATGGGCAATATTCACGATTACTCAGTACTATATTTTAGCATTTATTAAATTTAATAATAGAGCAAGCACATCAAGAGCGCGGTTCGTGTATTATGTGCATAACGCTGTTACTGTTATCCAATACCTTTTGGCTGGGATGATTGCATTTGTTATTTTACAGATACTTCTTGCTCAACAGTACGATACTGTGATGCTGAGCGTTGTCCTATCAATTAGTTATGGACTTTGGATCGTAACTTTAAGCCTGTTAGCAATAGCTTTTTTCTCATGGTATGGCTTGCGGAAGGAAAAAAACTTAATGGTATTGATTCTTGCTACGTCTATGATTGCGTACGTTGTGAATGGAGCTATTGGCTTATACTTTAATGTTGATCTATTAATGCAGCAAAAGCCAGTAATAAGAAATGGTGACGTGGCGGTCTTTACTGAGCCTAGTATTAGTGCAGAATTAGAAGATATAATGAATATTGCTAATACGATAGCATCCGGTGTTGCTTATGTTTTAACTTGGATTGGAACTGTCATGTTACTACGACCATATATGAAAAGTTTCGGGAGAATAAAGTTCTGGGTTATTATGGCCACTGTTATGATCTTTTACCTTATCACATTTCCGCTAGAGCTTCTAGGCATCCTTTCGTATGAGGATCCTGAGACGGCTATCAGAAATATTCTAATATTTTCGCTAGCTGCGGTCTTCACTGGAGTCATATTTGGGGCTGCATTCCTGTCCGTCGCTCGAACTTTGCGAATGGGTAGTTCTGTGAGGAATCATATGATAATTGCTGCGTACGGTTTTCTTCTGTTCTACATCGCAGGATCAGCTAGTGTTAATCAGGCCGCATATCCACCTTATGGACTTGTATCTATAGCCTTTGCCGGATTATCATGTTATATGATATACAGTGGTCTCTATCTTTCAGCTGTATCTGTTTCTCAGGACATGACTCTTCGCAAATCAATCAGAAAATCAGTAATAGAGCAGTCAAAATTATTGCATAACATAGGTACCGCAGAGATGGAAAGACAGGTACAAAAGCAAGTACTATCTATCGCAACAAGAACATCAAATGAGATAGCAGAGGAGACTGGAGTTCAAGCGTCAATGAATGAAGATGAAATGAAAGACTATGTGGAACTTGTGATAAGAGAGCTCCAAGCAAAGCCACCACAAAAATAATCAAACGAGTTGAAGAACATGAGCACCTATTTCTATCCTGAAGATCTTGCTAATATTGACTGTATAAATTCTAATAGTAGTTCCGATTGAATATTCAATCAAATCCCTCTGGATCCGAATTGTAAACAATACGACTTCCGACGAACTCGAATTTGCCGATTTTGGGGAGAAAACTTTAAAGCTGCGTCATTCATTATATGTAACAGAATCCAGTAACAGGACTACTTTTGCTGCTAATCCCGACGCTCCGAAGCCTGAGGATTTCGTAGAATAAGATGTTATCCATAATCACATAAAAATTAGTTACTTGAATGACTTCTGCCTTTTCCTTGACCGTCATTATTTCTGCATTGTTTTTTTGGAACAAATTCAACTCAAGATATGCATATCCATGATGACTATTCTTGACTTATTGTGCGTTTACCAAACATGCCTCCTTAAAAAAAGTAAGAAACAGTAACATTGATTCTAAGAAGTTATAATTGGCCCGCACATCCGGAAGATTTATTCTTGATTGCTCGTATTTGTCAAATATTCTATTACTTTTTGATAACTTCTTCCTTTATCCCTGCAGAATGGAAAGGACCGTTTCCGTTTATAGTACAGGGGAAGTGAACCGATAAGACAATTTACAGGTATTCCCTCATTGATTCAAAGTATATTTGAAAAAATGGAAATTTTGAGCTGGTGGTGCGAATTGCGCAATAGCCATGTTTTTTTATAAGTATAAGGTTAATGATATCAGCCAATATGTGCATGGTTTTACTTTTTTGTACTTTTTTGATTATAGTAAATGTCTTTACAATCATTCCAAATTTTGTCTTAGGACAAACAAACCAAACAAACCAAACAAACCAAACGCAACAAGAATTAGAAAACATGAAGGTCCAAACGGAAATCAAGTTGTTAGAAAGTCAAATTGAAAAAGAAACTTCCATATCACCAATTTTTCCTAGACAGGTAATTCTCGATGATTCCAATGACTGGGATTATACAAATTTTCAAAATACTACAATGTGTGATATTAACAAATCTTTTCTACCAGGAAAACCGGATATAGCTGAAGTCAATTATCTAAGTGACGGAAGAATTCTTAATGCTACCTTATGGTTGTCATCTCCTCCCCAGGAGCCGAAGAGTACAAATCAATTTATGAATATATCGGCTGAGCAAAATATGACTTCTGACAACAACAAGATTGTAATTGACATTAAACCTTTACCTTCAGGAAATTTGTCACTGAAAGATTATACAATATTAAATAGGCTGGATTTAAGAAAACTGCCATCATATAGGGCAATTACCGAAAATCTGAATATCAATTTCTCACATTACCCCGGTCGACAGGTCTATTATACCTATGAGATGAATAATCAAACTTTAAGTGAATCAAAGATTTGGACTGTTGCCAATAATAGATCATATACAGTTACATACACGGCAGATAACAGAGATAGGTATGATTCCGATCTGGGAGTCGTGCAGAAGATAATTCAATCAATGAATATAGGACAAGTGAGTAAGGATTTCACGGCGGCTGAAGCATCTGGATTTACCAAATACAGTAACCAAGAAGCCAACTTTTCTCTTTGGTACCCTGTTAATTGGACGTTGAATGCTAATGAAGAATCGAAAGGAAAGATAACTCTTCGTCCAGAGTACAAAGATACGCTTCTGAAAAGTTCGTCTAATATTGTAATGTCCATAGACGTAAATTCTGGGTATGACGTTATAGGAGAAGATTATCGGGTAGATATAGATTGGGACCCCGTACGACAAAGTTGGACGTACGAGTTGCAGGAATCTTCACATGGTGGAAAAGATAAGATCTTGGGAAAAGGGGAATTTTCCCTCTTAGATGAAAGAGATGATCATACAGGTTTCTTTAATAAAGAAAAAAATTTTATAAAGATATCACTAGACTTATCCAAGTTAAACTTTCCTGATCAATATAGCCTACTTTTTTTCGCAACAGATTCGTATGAAAGTAAAAACAACAATTGTAGTACAGCCCTCATTGATATGACCGATGAAGTGCATGTTCCACCACCAGATTTTACTTTATTAACCACGCCAACCTCCGTATCACTAAGGCCCGGCGACGTCCAGAATTTGGAATTGCAGATGAAAAACAATAATGCAAAGCTCAATTCATTTCTAATATTGTCTACAAACGAAAGTAAACAGGTGATGGTTGATTTCATACCTGACAGAACTTCAGTCCCACGTTCAGGATTAGCCACCTCGCTAGTCAGAGTAGAGGCAAAATCGGACGCAACAGCTCGTCCATATACTTTTGAAATAAATGCTAATATTACTTTTCCAACAGAATTAACTAGCTACCTAACAAAAGAGCGTTTCAACAATACCGATGGAGCTAGAATCCAAGAACATTCTTTCTTCACCATAACAGTTTTGCCACCGTATACTGATTTTGAAAAATTCGCCAATTTTACTAACTCAGTAATATCTCCTATTAGTGGGCTTTGGACATTTTTGGCAGGAGTTGGAGCGGTCGTCGCTCCACTAATTATCTATTTGAAAAGGCCTCGAAAAAACAGAGGACAAGATGATGATAGCAAAAAGTGATTTATCGTTATGATGTTAGCTAGGAGGGATACTAAGAGTCAACGTAAGTTTAATAATTTGTTAATCGTAAATGATGTAGTTTGAAATTATTTCGTTGTTCGTTTATTCTTATTTTTCTACCAGTCATGTATTTTTCTAATCATATAGCGATCGGTCAAAATGAAGAACAAAGGTTACCTACATTTGAAGAATTCCTGAAAGGTTCAACTTGCTCAAAGAGTTTATTATCTCCTGCCAATGAGGCATATGAGCGGGACGTCCCTGTCCCTGTTAGAGTATATGAAAACTCATCTTTAGGTTTCAGGATTCAATATCCTTCGGATTGGCAACTTGAAGAGCAATTCTGTACGGCTGAACACCAAGAATTCGTTCAGGACTCTGCCATGGTAAATATTCAATCAACCCCCAATAGTAAAGAACCAGGAAGTGTTTTTATTACCATTACATTCGACCAAACAGTGCCCTTGAATGATCATGTTATTTCTCTGACCAAGATGAGCACCATGATGCCTGACTTGAAGATATCTGATCCGCAGCCAATCAATTTTAAAGGTATTCCAGCTTATCATCTAATTATTACTAGGGGTGGCTACAGTTTTAATGAAATTATAATGGATGTAAATGGATACAGATATAACATTAATAGCCCAATGGCAGACTTTGTGTCAAGTTCAGCAATTCAAAAAGTTATCGATTCGTTTAGTGTGCCTTAGATTTGACCAATTAAAAAAGTACCCGTTGATACTCTTTATGATAAAACAGAATTTAAATTCCTTGTATCCATTTTTCTTTCTTGTGATAGATACATCTTTAAATTAATCAAAGCACTCTGAATCGCCATTAATTCATCCAAATTAATCTCCATTAACGTTTCTTTAATTCAATAGTTAATATATTTATAATTCGATGACAAGGATGTTCGTTGTCCCTTTTCAATTTTGACAATATAGGTACGGCAAAACACCCTACTTTCAAAGCCTTTTTCAAGATGACGTACTATCAAGTTTAAGTTATATTGTTTCTGGACAGGTTAAAACTTGTCAGGTTCTTTTTTTGCATGTTGATTTATGCTACTGATCAATGTTATGGGGTCTACAGGCTTGCGAATGAACTGATTTAATTTTAGCTCAGGTAATAGAGAAATTATTTCGGGTGAAATATCAAGTGCTGTTATAAATAAAACCCGAATGTTCGGATTAAAGGCCTTTAATTGCTGGTATAATTCAAATCCGTTTAGACCAGGCATCCGAATATCGGTAACAATCAAATCATAGTAACGATAATGTGATTTTATAAAATGTTTGAGCGCATCCTCAGAGTTAGTAAATGTGTCGACAATCATACCTGCAGACTTAAGCTGATCTCCAAAAAGTAATGAAATATCGGCATCGTCATCTATAAGCATTATTGTCACCTGATTCTGTATAGAATTATTTTTTTCTTTTGTAGATTCTATTGTAGTTGAAGGCAGTATTTTTTTAGGGCTGTAAGTTTCCTCTGGCCTGAGGGTATAAACTGGATATGAGTACCTATTTTCTTTCCAAGTCAGCTCTTTTACCTCTTGAAAATGAAATCGCTTTGCTAATTTAGGAAAAGAATTGACAATCCTCCGCAAATCAGCGCCAATAGCTATACCATTTGGGGGTGCCTTTTTATTGATCTTGGTACAAAAATTTAGAGTTGGACCAAAAAGATCATAGGAGCTATTTATCTGACCAGAGCTGGCCACCTCCAATTTACCATAATCTGCACTTATTCTATAAGAAATTGTCGCAAGGACTTGTTTGTGAAGCTTATCATTTATTGCATCACGAGAAGATACCATATTAAGTAAACATTCTATAGCACGATTGAAGGCTTCTTCATTCTCTACGTTACAAGTTTCGGGGAAGAAAAAAATGACGCCATCACCGACCGTCTTTAATATTTTTCCGCTATGATTCTTAACAATGTCGGCAATCTCATTGATAAAAACTGTATAGAAGTTCTTTAATTTGCCAGAATTGTATAGATTGGATGTAATTTGTGATGAACCTACTATATCTACAAAAGAAATGCAATAAGACTCTGACTTGTTGGAGAAGATAACCTCTTTTTTTCCCTCTCTTGTTCCAGTTCCTGTTTCCCAAACTCAGTATCTACAAATATGTCGAACACTACACTCACGTCGCTATATCTACAAATTTTTTCGTGGAAATACAATAGTTAGTTCGGACTTCTGACAAGCTATAGTACAAGCATGTACTTATGAGGTTGACGGATTTCATAAATGTCTTAATCCTAAATGGGCGGAAAGTTTTTTTTGATTCTTAACGTAATTTGTATTTTCAATTATTCATTGTGCAGGGCCGTAACATGTCTATGGTACCTATGAGCGTGTACTTCCAATCCGCAAATTTTGCATTTAATTTTTTCAGCTTCGATCATAGCACGCCCTACTAAAAAGGAACATAATAATGTTACTTTCTTCCAGATTAAAACTGATCAGCCAATAAATGATCAACCAATCAGTAACCTCGACATTTATTTTTCTATTATCAGTATTTCAAGTGGGCTTTTTTCTGCGTTTTTGTTGAGATACTTCCGGAAAGAGCATTTTGAAACGATAACGTCGCGGCGTACCGACGTCCGAAGACCTGACAATTACTTCGTATTTGTTTGTTGAAATAAAAAAATTATTATGATTATTCTTTCGGCTAAATATTACTTGTTTGAATTAACAAACTCTTTTACAACCTCAACTATTGTGTGCTTACAATTTTTTTCTTTCAGATGTTTGATAACCAGCTTAAGGAATCTGGTTACCTCATCAATGGTATCATTTGCTTTATTATTCATTCATCTTATGCAGAATTTAGGGAGTTTATCTAATTACGGGAAGATTATTTCATTTCATGTCTGATTTTAGAAACTTAAATAAAAAAGCTAAATACTAGTTAGTAGAACCCTAGTACATGTACGGTTCGAATCCCGACGTCCGAGGACTTGAAGTACGAAATACTAAATATAATTAAACGGCAGTCATAGAAAGTCCATTATAGAATTTCTGCCTTGGGATAATTATCGGGTGTTAGTTTTGACAATTCATGTTCACAAATCTTTTTGACATAGCATCTGTGACTACTTGACTAAAACACCACCAGTCATCCAAGGGTGGACATTACACAAATAAGAATATGTCCCTGGCGCTTGGAATGTCACGGTGAATTTACTAATCGGGGGACTGCCTGGTGGAGCCTTTCCTTCGGGCCAAATCCACCCAGAATTCACATAGCTTTCAGTTCCATCCATAGTATAATTTGAATTTGGCTGAAGGTAGGTAACGTCCTTGCCGCTTGAATCTATTACAGTTGGAGTGTACGCTCGGGCGTTTACTGTAACAACGGTTTTGGTCATTTCTCCGGGTTGGGCCGGTGCGAAGAGTGGCTCTGAATTAGAATTTGGATCTACTGGTTGATATTCACTAGAATTTGCAACGCGAAATGGCATAGCAAAATCTGCAAAGTATTTTTTATCTTTTAGAAAGGTAACAGAATGCGGTTCTGCATAGAAGTTTGGATTATTCCAAGTAACGGACTCACCAACCTTAATTTCAATATGGTTGGGATTGAAAGCGAACACAATGTTACTAGCATTTCCTTGTCCTGCATGGACTAATTTTGCAGTAGTTTCAGCAGGTTGTGCATAAATCAAAGTCAATCCCGTAAGTGTCAGAGGAATTAATAGACTGATGGAGATCAAAATTAATTTTGATTTTATAGGTAGCAACAAATTCACAACAATTTAACTGCTATTTAAATTTCCTGTATTAACGCACTATTGCTACTATTATATTCAGAAATTCCAATTGACACCATTCAGAAAAAAACGTTTTTTGGCCACAAAATTTGGGTCAAAAATGATTCACAAATCTCCTTGCCCAGCCCATTAGGTCCTTTAAGAAAAACTTATAGCTTAGAAGCTCGTAAATATATCAGAGTCCCATTTTAAAACCGATAGCGTAGTGGGTACCGACGTCCGAAGACTATAACCTATCGTCTGCCATGTAGTTCTGACTATGCTATAATTTTGAGCGATTCAATCATTTTTTTACTGCGGGAGTATTATACAAAATATCAGAGGCAAGTTAAAAGGCAATAATAAAATTTTGTCGTATTATAATAGCAAAGATATAAAGATTTTATTGCCACATAAGAGAATGACTTCAAATTGGGGAGATTTAACTCATTAACAGGTTTACCGTCTAGGCATATGTTTATCATTGTCACGTCCATAGGATTATTAGCCCTGTCAATAAATTCAAATAATTCTTTAATCAATTCAACCTGGGCCCAAATAAATACAGAATCCAATTCTATTCCTATTACGAGCGAAGTTAGTTTGGATAATGGCATATGTGATTTTAACTCCGAAAATCCGTTTTCATCCAACGCCCTCCTAGAAAAATTGAGAGATGATTTCTGCGATGAAGATACAGACGCGATTGAAAACGATGATAAAATAAGAGATCAGATCCGTGATGCAGAAGATGAGGATGATGATCAAGGAACTGATGAAGATGATCAAGGAACTGATGAAGATGACAAATTACCAGTAGAAGACAGAATACAGAAGAGGTTACAAGAACTAAAAGATAGATTAGAAAAGGTCTTGTCAGAAGAAGAAGAGGAGGATCAACCATTACCAGAAGAAGAACAGAAGCAAGTGGAAGAAGAAGATCAGTTGGCCGTTAAGGAGCACAAAGCCGAAAAAGACAAGGACTGTAGAGGTGGGAATGTGCTTGATGGTGCGTCAAATGAGGAAGATCTAAAAGTATTGTCGGAATGCCAAGAAGCGGCAGGTGAAGTAGTTCACACTAAAAAAATGGACGATGGTGATTACAAATTTCTATTAAACGTGGAGGATAAATACAAGTATCTTTTAAATGAAAAAAATGACGGCAAAACCGACGGATATTTAGTAGTAGAAATTGTCCCGCCAGATCAAGGTAAAAGTGGAGTAATCCTTCCAAAGGAGGGTGACCAAGTTCATGTATGGGGAGCATGGGTTACTGATAAACCAAAGGGATGGCATGAAATACATCCTGCTTGGAAAGTAGTTAAACAGTAAAATTTCATATTCTTTTCATTGCAAATTTGAACTTGAAAGAGCTATAACGGCAACAAATTATTAGGACTTGAAATGAGAAAGAAAAAGCCAAATACCAAGTAATAGAACCCTAATACATGCAGGGTTCAAATCCCGACGTCCGAAGACTTTAGTACTTGACAATCCGAGTCTCGAAGGTTTAATTAGGATATGGGAGACTGAAAGAAAAGGTCGCGACCTATGCGCAAGTTTGATGTGGGAAAATGTTACCTAATCGTAAGTCAAAATTTATATTCTAGATGAAAAGGATGACGTCTTATATCTAGTATGACTTGACCGACACATGTTGCAGCTATAATAGTCATAAAGAAAACAGGTAACAGAGTATCACTTAAAGCAGCGCCAATAATGAGAACAACTACTGCTGTTCCTAGGCTGTAAATTGCCTCTCTGTATTTTTCTGACCATTTTGATTTAACTAAAGTAACGTTACTCTTTGCAGAAGTTATTTGTATTACCCCTATTGCAGACAGGCATATAGAAGTCGAAAGGCACAAAAGCCATGCTTCAGAAGGCGGCAAAGGTAAACTTTGATTGTTCAGAACTACATGTTCCACACTTACACCCAATGCTGTAAAGCCAATTATCAAAGGAATGTGGGTGTATAGCCAGGTAACATATACTCCTAATTGCTTATTTTCACGAAGTGCCTTAATTTCTGAGCCATCCAGATTATCAAAATATAGCCACCACAGACTAAATGTCATTCCAAGTCCCAGGGCGGCAGTTACCATGGAAGAGATAGTCCATTGATGTGTTGCAATGCCATTAACAACACCCAAAATTGCTATGCCTAAAACGATTATTGTAAACAATCCAAAACGTTCGGGCAAATGCCTTGTATGGGGAGCAAATTGCATTGAAAACTGTTTAGTGAACAACAATGGGATACCTACATCAACTGCTAAGCCAATAATCCATAGAATGAATCTTAGTGGTGGAGGTACGAATACAGATGCAAACCATATTGCTGTCGAAATCGAAAATCCAATGGAATAACGAGCTGTTAGCTTGCGCGCTGCAGGTACGTGTCTTCCTGCTCGAAGGTATTCAACTATAAGTATAGCACGACTGGCAGCATATGAGAGAGCAAACCAACCTGAATTACTACCCAAGCCATCTGGGATATTAACCGCCATAAAGGCAAAGGCGCCTATCTGTAATAGCATAAGAAATCGATGTATCACATCGTCAGTCCCAAATCTTGTTGCATAAAATGTAACACCAATCCAGGCCCAGAAAACTGGTATGAACAATGCTACAAATTTAAAAAACCCATTTACAGAAACGTCATGACTAAGATTGATACTCAATTGCAAGACAACTATTGCAACTATAAGGTCGTAAAAACTTTCTAGCCATGAAGCACGACGATCAGTATAACTTTCCACTTCTTTCTATTTATCAAAGTAGTTATTATGATTAATTAGTAGAGTTAAAACTATAGAGTGAGATTCAGGCAAGGAATAGAGGAGAAGGATACTAGGGAATTTATATAATTTTTTCCAACTATTCAGAGTGAAGAGAGTGGATTCGGTGGTTATATCATTCTTGAGAATGATAAAATATTATATCAACGGAGAGCCTGATCAAACACATCTTATATCACTTATTGCCATATATACACATGATACCGTCCAAATTTCCATCTATAGCGAATGAATTTAAT
>Ga0310886_10000304_pt1 | contig 12643 bp, 10 predicted proteins | sample T60D3metaG_FD_202511 | JGI IMG/M metagenome (GOLD analysis project Ga0310886, IMG submission 202511) | Lab incubated soil microbial communities from West Virginia University Organic Research Farm, Morgantown, WV, United States - T60D3 | ecosystem: Environmental > Terrestrial > Soil >...
GTTCTTGCGCTATCCGATCGCCTGACCACGCAGGATCTCGTCGAAATTGCCATGGCCAAGGGCCAATCGCATCTGCTGGCGATTTCCAGGCGAAGCAGTCTCAGCGCGTCTTTGACCGACGTCCTTGTCGAGCGAGGAGATACGCAAGTCATCACCGCGCTTGCGGAGAATGCGGGGGCGGAGTTGTCGGAGAAGGCGTACTCCGAGATGGTCGACAAATCCGAGACCGACGAAACGCTTCTGGAGAAACTCGGCCTGCGCGTCGACATCCCGCTCCATATTTTCCGCCGCTTGTTGGAGCGCGTGAGCGAGGCGGTCCGCGCTCGTATTTTGGCATTGGCTCCCGCCGCAAAACGGGACGACATTGCGGAGATTTTGGCCAGCATTTCGAATGATATTGTTAAAGTCGATGAAGTGGACCGTGACTTTACGGCGGCGGAACGCCTTGTCCGGCTGATGCATGAAAAAGGTGAGCTCGACCAGCTCGCGCTGCTGGGATTTGCAAAATCACGTCAGTATGCGGCGGTCGTTACTGCACTTGCGACGCTATGCGATGCTTCCGTCGACATGATCAAACAGATGCTGGACGACGGACGCAACGAACCCCTGCTTATCCCCTGCAAGGTCGCAGGCGTATCCTGGCCCACCTTGCGGGCCTTGCTGCAGGACGAGGTTCTTGGGCGAACGGCTTCGGATGACGAGTTGATCAAGCTCAAAAGCGACTACAACAAGTTGTCACCCACGACAGCCAGGAAAGTGCTTGAGTTCTGGTCCGAACATCGGACGTACGCAAAAATACCAAATTAAACTTGGGTCCAGGTTCCGTCGCTCCGGCGCCTATGGTTCGCGTGCCAAAATAACGCGAACCCGTTCCGACGCTTTTGCTGTAACATGTCGCAAAGGCCAAAAGACCTTTTCATAAGCGTCAGGGAGAGCAGCTATGAGAACGCCAGGAATGACAGCCGCGAGTCTCGCGGCCGCGTTTTTGTTCGTAACGGGAGCCGTCTCGATGTCTGTGGCCAAGACGTTTGTCTATGTGTCGAACGCGCAGGACGGAAATATCGATGCCTACGTCATGGACACGGGCAACGGTGCGCTGACGCCAATCGGCAAGACCGATGCAGCCAAGCTGGTTATGCCAATGGCGGTAAGCCCGAACAAAAAGACTCTTTACGCCGTCATACGCTCGCAGCCGGTGCGCGTATTGAGCTACGCCATCGATCCAGCGAGCGGCAAGCTGACGCAGAAGGCGTCGGCGCCGCTTCCGGACAGCATGCCCTATGTCTCGACCGATCGCACCGGGCGTTTCCTGTTCACCGCCTCCTACGGTGGCGACAAGATTGCGGTGAGCCCGATCGGTGAAAACGGACTCGTTGAGGCGGAAGCGATTCAGGTCATTCCCACGGGCCGCAATGCACATTCGGTCCTGCCTGATCCGAGCAACAAGTTTGTCTACGCAGCCACACTCGGCGCCAATCAGGTGCTGCAGTTCACCTTCGACAGCACGACCGGCAAGCTCACGCCCAACCATCCTGCGGCAGTCAGCCCGGACGCCGGTCACGGCCCTCGCCACATGGTCTTCTCGCCGAACAGCAAAAACCTCTACGTGCTCAACGAGCTTTCCGGACACGTGACGCAATACGCGATCGATGCCGGCAAAGGCACATTGACGCTTGTTGACAGCATCAGCTCGGTTCCGAAGGAGGCAGGTCTTGCCTGGGGCACGGCACAGGCTCCTGTTGGCGCCGCCCCCGCGCCCGCGGCGGCCAAGGATGACAAACCGAAAGTCTGGGCAGCCGATATCCAAATCACGGCCGACGGCAAATTCCTGTACACAACCGAGCGCACGACCAACAAGATCGCCCTGTTCACGGTGGCATCCGATACGGGCAAGCTTGCTTATGTCACCAACTATTCAACCGAGGCTCAGCCGCGCGGGATCAGGATCGATCCGACGGGCCAGTATCTCATTGCCTCTGGCGAAAAGTCGGACCGCCTGTCGGTGTACAAGATCGATCAGGCTACAGGAAAGCTTGGCGAGCCCACTCGCTGTCCGGTCGGAAATGGTGCGAACTGGATAGAGATCGTCGAACTCCAATAGGCGAGAGCGACAGTTCCTAAACTCTAGGCCTCGAGCGGTGCTGTTCGAGGCCTTTGTTTTGTTCACCGACCTATCGAAATGAGCAAACCGGAATGCATGTGCCCACTTTTAAAAGCGGACCCGAAGGGCTGATCCATCCTTGGGATTTTTAAGACCGAATGTAACAATGTCCGCTTCTGGCGCTTAATGGGATTCGCTTGTCGGGATATTTGCGATGAAATCCGTGCGGACGATATGGCGCTTTATTGCAAAAGCCTGGCTCGTCGCGGCGCCTTTGGTCATTCTGTTTTTGTTATTTATCGCCGTCCCAACAATCCTTGCAGTTGCTCACGCGATTGTCGCGCGCATATCGGGTCCCGAAGCGGCTGACACCTTCTTGATGGACGCCATGACGTGGACGTGGATTGCCGTATTGGTGCTCGTGCCCGCCGGCTTGATCGGTTACGGGGCAGTTTGCCTTGCGAGACGGTTTTTGAGCAAAAGAGCGTAAAGCACCCGTCGACCTGTCCGCTTTTGAAGCGGACATTGCAGGTGCAGTAACTCAACGCGTGCGTTAGTGCTCGACAGCAAAACGCCGGTCAGATTGCCATCTTGAGTTCTTTGGTGGCGCGGAACGCAACCTTCTTGCTTGCCTTAATCTGAATTTGCTCGCCTGTTGCCGGGTTGCGGCCGATGCGGGCAGCACGGTTCCGCACCTGCAAGATCCCGAGTCCAGCAATCTTCACGCGCTCACCATTCCTCAAGTGCTTCGTGATGAGGCCGACGAAATCTTCGAGCATTTGTTGGCCCTGCTTTTTGGTAAGCTGATGCTGCTCTGCAAGAGCATTGGCCAAGTCTTTGCTGGTGATCGCCTTTGGAGTGCCTGTCATGGAGGTTTACTCCTAATGTGCGTTATGGGCCGTAACACCAAAGTCCTTACTGGCTTCCGATTTTTTCAACGACGATGACCGAGCCTGATGCGTAACGCCCTGGCTTTTTGCCGGAGTGAGCCAACGGAGCGGCTCATCAGCCTTGAAATTTTCTTTACCCGCAACTTCTCTTTTGAATACCGTCTTAGCTCCGCCACTTGAGCCCTGGTCCAGGGTTTCGTGCGCCGTCGGCGCGCTTTCTTGGCCATACCATCCTCCAGTCATTGAAACGGATTAGCGCGATTTCCCACGCACCTGCGGCATCGACATGCCGATGCTACATCACTGCAGATTTAACAGCCTTTACCGGCCGCGCCCTGACGACCTTCCGCGCCGGTTTTGCCTTAAATATCATCGGTTCCTTTGTGAACGGATTGATGCCGCTTCGTTCCTTTGTTGCTGGCTTCTTGATAACAACGAATTTGGCAAATCCGGGCAGGACAAAGGCTCCCGATTTGTTGAGTTCCTTATAGCCAATGGCAGCCAGCGACTCGATGACGGCTTTAACGTCCTTGCGCGCCATCTTGTTTGAATGTTGCGCAACGATTTTTTGAATGAGCTCCGACTTCGACATCAACTTGGCCATAGCCCCTCCTCCCAAAATTCGAATCATGTAGGCCTAAACTAGGCCAAAGCTTGCTGCGAAGGGAGCCTCGGCAACGCTGCCGAGCAGCAATTCAGTGGAAAAAGTCGCTTGGCTCTTAATGGACATACGTATTGCACTGCGCAATGACCGCTTTTGAGGGGCGCTGGTTTCCGACAGAGCAGTCACGGCCACGACATAGAAGAACAAGAGACAGATACCTCCGCCGGGGACTTGCGATATTGGTGGCGGACGCCAAGCGCAGAGTAGTCGCAAACCAGGGAACACGGGCTTGGCGGAGGGAGTGCTACTGCAAGCAAAATTCTCTACTCGCCGTCCGATAGGCCCCCGAAATTAGGTAGAAAAATCAAAGAGTAGGGCGAAAACCATAAGGGGCCGGAGACTACTTCATTGCGGACATTCACCTGCCCGGCAGTGCTATGCGGTCGGCGAAAGCGCTGCCAAGTATTGAGAATTAGGACGCTTTCTTGCGAAGGGTGAGCACTCTGATTGATGTCCACTCGCTGCAAAAAGCCATGTCCGCTTGACCCCTGAAAGCGGACATGTGCGGTGCAACAGCACATGTCTGCTTTGGGCCCATAGCGGACTTAAGTGACCTGCTATTTTGCAAGTACGCGATCCAGAGAGAAACGGCCCGCACCGGTGACTAAGATCGCCAAGGCGCCACCCATAATCGAGATATTCTTCAAAAAATTATTGTATTGGCCGAACTGCTGCGGCCCAGCGGGGAATTCCCAATAACGATGTGCGATTGCAGTGGCGATCAGCACAAATACGAATACCAGAATTGCGCCATACCTTGTGCCGATACCGAGTATCAGGCTGATCGATATTAAGAGTTCGAGCAAAAGCGCCGTCCAAGTCCACAGCGCTGGCGAATACAGTTTTTGTGACGTGAAATAAGCCAACGATCCAGCGAAGTTAGTCATTGCACCATAGGCGACCCCGACAAACACCCAGGCCAGCATGATGCGCCCGATCAGAATTAAGACGTCAGCGTATTTGTTAGCGAGCCCGTCGGCTCCTGACAGCATTGGATGAGAAGTCGATTGCATAGTCCCCCCTTCGCGGCTCTGGCGCTTCGTGTGCACTTAGCGAAACGCTTGAACGGATTGAGCCTCACGTTAGCACTGTGTTGGAGTCAGGTGAATGTCGTCGGCGACGTCCGCTTCGGGTCAGAAGCAGACATGTGCGCTGCAAAATGCCAAGTCCGCTTTACCCCCGAAAGCGACCACAAAAGCAGACATGCCGCGAGCAGCGATCCTGCGGGCGATGAACAAACCGCGAAGCGGCACTAGGACAGAAACGACAATCGTCCGAACGTTAGTGCAACCGCGCCGACGCTCTTTGCTTCCGGCGACGGGCGAGTAATCCGATTACACCAATGCCGCACGCAAAGAGCGGGAGTGCGGCGGGAAGTGGCGTCGCAGTGCCGACAGTGAATGACGTTGTGGCGCTCTCCGGGAAAAATTGGTTGGTGATGAACCCGCTGATGATTACTGAGTATAGATCGAACGACCCAACAATCTGATCAATAAAGAAATGACCCGTGTTGCCCACGGGACCCACAGTTCCGACTGAAACGGCCAGTCCACCACTCAAGGACGTGAAACTTACCTGGCTCACCAACGAGTTTCCGGAATTGAAAAGGTTCAGACGGAAACCTTCACCTGCGTCCAACACGTCCGGGCCGGTGTTGCTTCCAAAATCTGTAAAATTCAGCTGGACGCCCGCCGTCGCGTAGGTGGCGGGTGGCAGCGCTCCCAAACTGATGGTTAGGGTGTCAGCCGAAGTTATGTGGGTGACTGCCAGCCCCGGAGTTACCGCACTCCCTAGGCTCACGATCAGGCAAGGAATGAAAATAAACGCGTGACGAAATTTCATGACTGCCCCCAAGGCACAACGCCACAGGACAATAATGGCGCAACCCCCGCTTGGGTCAATTGTCTTTTTACATGTCGTGTTGCAGGCACGGGAATTCAAAGAGTTAGCGCCCTTCCCACGGGCGCGGTGACCGTTGTGTGACAGTCAGGCGTCCCGCTATGCGTAGGCATGTCCGCTCTGGGTCAGAAGCGGACATATGCGCCGCAACAAGTCATGTCCGCTTAGCCCCCAAGAGCGACCGCGAAAGCGGGCTCCCGCATCATTGTTCGGACCGTAGCGCTGGTCGACAAAAAGCGGATTGTCGCCAGTGCCGTCCGGCCAAGTATTTGGGCGTAAAGCGACGCGGACCAGCTTTCCCTGCCCTACCGATCATGTCCTGAGTTGCAGATCGCTTAGATTTCTCAAAGCTATTTCCGTTCCTTCGATCGCCGGCACAGAAAATCCACTGGACAACCGTTTCACAGCGAGCAACCATTCTTGCAAAAAGCAGCAAGCGTACCGCGAAGCCTGTGTAGTTGGCTCCACAACGCAGAGCCGACGTTGCAAAAGCGCTCTGGGGAAGGAATTGTCATGATTACCAAGGTATCACGTCGGGCACTCCTAAAAAGCACGGCCGGCTCTGCACTGCTTGCCGCAGTCGGTATGCCGGCAATCGTCAGGGCTCAGGCCGATGCCATTCGCATTGGACATCTTACGCCAATAACCGGTTTTCTTGGGCCACTCGGCGAGTATGCGGTCATTGGCATCAAGCTCGCAGCAGAAGAGGTCAATGCAGCTGGCGGCGTCATGGGCCGAAAAATCGAACTTGTGATGGAGGATTCGGTCAATCCCCAGACGGCTTCCGCCAAGGCCGAGCGCCTGATCGAGCGTGACAAGGTCGCAATGATCATCGGCGAAATTTCGTCAGCCTCCGGCCTTGCGATCGGTCAGGTGGCGAACAGAATGAAGACAGTGTTCATAAACACCGGCTGCAATTCGGATGCGCTGCGCGGCGCGAGCTGCAATCCATACATGTTCCATATCGAGGGCGCGAACTCGATGTATGTGATGGCCGTTGGGCAATATCTGCTCCGCGAGAACATGGTGAAGGGAAAGAAATGGTATTCGCTGACCGCAGACTATGCCTTCGGTCACGATCTTCTGCGCGTCGCAAAGAAATTCATGGAGGCGAACGGTGGTCAGTTTGCTGCTGATGAGCTCGTCCCTACCGACGCGACCGACTTCAGCCCCTATCTTCTGAAGATCAGACAATCGCAACCCGACCTGGTGGTGTCGAACCTCGCCGGCAATCAAATCACGAACTTCATCAAGCAATATTCCGAATACGGTCTAAAATTTCCTGTCGCAGGCTTTGGCTTCGATACAGTCGTCGCCTGGGGCGCCGGCAAGGGCAACTTCTCGGGAATTTGGCCGCTTGTGTGGCATCACCTGGTCGACACGCCGAGCTCCAAGAAATACGTCGATGCGTTTCAGAAGAAATACGGTAAACTTCCCGACAATCAGTCCTGGGGCGATTACAACTCGCTGAAAATCGTCGCACAGTCGATGAACGAGATTAAGTCGACGGATCCGCAGAAGCTGGCCGAGCATCTTCGCAAAGGCGCAAAGTTCGACGTCATGAAGGCGCGCGAGGCTTACTTCCGTCCCTATGACAATCAGATGGTCATGGAGATGTATGCGGTGCGGGCGAAAGATCCAAGCAAGATGAAGGACCAATGGGACATCTATGACGCTCTCGGCGCCGTGCCTGGTCCGAACGAGGACCTGGAGACGATTGCTCCGCCAAAGGACGGTACCTGCAAGATCGGGTGATCTCTGCACTAGACCGCATCGTTCCGGGCGCTCATTTCAAGGCGCCCGGGATTGCTTCGGTTCCTTCCGTGCCGGGTTTTTCGCGTGCAATATGTTTTCGTCCTCGAGCAGGTTCTGAATGGCCTTTTGGTCGGCGCGTATTACCTGCTGATCGCGCTCGGTCTCTCGCTGATCTTCGCGCTCGGCGGCATAGTCAATCTGGCGCATGGCGGTTTCTATGCCATCGGCGCCTACCTCGCCGTGATCCTGACAAATCGCGTGGGTTTCTTCGGCGCGCTTGTCGCTTCCCCGGTGATTGTTGGGTGCTTCGGCATCCTCATTGAACGGTTCTTGTTTCGCCGCTTTTACCGTTCCGACCCGATCTTAAGCCTGCTGCTGACGTTCGGCTTGGCGATGGTCATCGAGCAGGGACTGCGTATTATATTCGGCGCCACACCGCTTCCGTTTTCGATCCCGTCGGAACTTCGCGGCCAGTTGTTGGTCGGCGACTTCATCTATCCGCGCTACCGGCTGTTCATTTTCGGGGTCGCCTTAGCAGCAGTTGCCGCCACCTGGTTCGTTGTCTACCGGACGACCTTCGGCCGCGTGGTGCGGGCAGGCGTGCAAAACCCGGACATTGTCGGTTCGCTCGGCATCTCGCTTGCGCCCTACATGACAGCAATTGCGGCGCTGGGCGTCGGGCTCGCCGGACTCGCAGGTGTTCTGCTTGCGCCGATCGCCGGCGTGCATCCCGCGATGGGGGCGGAAATCCTCACGGCTGCGTTTGTCGTTGTCGTCATCGGGGGCCTGGGCTCGTTCTGGGGCGTGATCGCTGCAGCGGCGCTCGTCGGCGTCGTGCGTGGAATTACCATCTATTTCAATCCGTCGTGGGGCGAGGCGTCGATGTATCTCCTGATGGCGGTTGTCCTGCTGGTGCGGCCACGCGGCCTCTTCGGCGAGCGTATCGAGAAATTTGAGTAGCTTCAGTGCTGAACAGTCGCGCGCCCCTCGTCATCGTTGCATTATCGCTAGTGGCCCTGCCATTCGCGCTCGATTTTGCAGGACTTCCTTTGCGCTCTTCCATCGACGTTGTGGCATTTGCCGTCGCGTGCATGGGCCTCAATATTCTCGTTGGCAATACGGGTCTCGTTTCATTCGGGCATGGCGCCTGGTTCGGGCTCGGCGCCTACGCTGCAGCTCTGAGCCAGCGCTACTGGTTTCCGGGATCCGTCATTTTGCCCTCCCTATTCGCCATTGTTTTCGTGGCGGTGTCCGCCGTGCTGTCTGGCGCATTGATCCTGCGGCGCCGCGGCGTCTATTTTTCGTTGCTGACGCTGGCTCTGACCGCGCTGCTCTTTGCCATTGGCTACCGGTGGACCGAGTTCACTGGCGGCGAAAGCGGACTCGGCGGCGTCACGCGCGCGACGGTACTTGGCGTCGATCTTGAGCGCGATGGAATTTATTATTGTGTGGTTGCCGCCGTCGCGTTGGGCGTCTGTTTCCTGCTGTGGCGCTTTCATCGGTCCCCGGTTGGCAGCGTACTTGTGGCGATCCGTGAAAACGAACAGCGGGCGCGCTTTATTGGTTATCCGACAAATCGGTACAAGCTGATCGGCTTTGTGCTGTCAGCAGCGATTGTCGCCGTCGCCGGCACGCTGTCGGTTTTCAATCACCGTTTCGCTTCGGCCGAACCGCTTTCCGTTGCGTTCTCGGGCGAACTCATTGCCATGGTGGTCATCGGGGGAATGCGCAGCTTTCTCGGACCGGCTCTTGGCGCGCTTTTTTTTATCCTCTTTCGCGAGTTTCTATCGATATGGACTCCGCATTGGCTTTTCTATTTTGGCCTCCTGTTCATTGGCTTTGTTGTCTTCTCCCCAACAGGCCTTGTCGGCGTTGGGGGACGGCTGTTGGCCCCGATCCGCAAGCGGGAGATCACGACCGCAGCGATGGCTGGTCGCAAAACAGCGGACGTTCTGTCGTTGCCGCGAAGCCTGCTGCGGGCGAATGAAAATGACCGCCTGGCCCTCACGGCAAGAAATCTGGAGAAGAGTTTCGGCGGTATCCATGCCGTGCGCGGCTTCGACCTTTCGGTGCGCGACAAGACATTGCACGCCCTGATCGGGCCAAATGGAGCCGGCAAGACGACGGCCTTCAATGTGTTGTCCGGCCTTTACGCGCCGGATTCCGGCTCGGTTGAGCTTGAGGGAAAATCCATCGGAGGACTTAAGCCGGAGGACATCACGGGAGCGGGTGTCGGCCGCTCGTTTCAGATCACCAATTTGTTCGTTGGATTGAGCGTCGAGGAAAATATCCGTCTTGCCATCCAGGCGCGCTCGCGCATGCGCTACGCAATGTGGCGCTCGACCGCTTCGCTTGCCGATATTCAGATCGAGACTGCCGAACTCATTCGCTACCTTGGCCTTGCCGGGATCGAAAACGCGGAAGCGTCGTCTCTTTCCTATGGTGGCCAGCGCGTGCTTGACATGGGCCTGGCGCTGGCGACGCAGCCCCGGATTCTGCTGCTGGATGAGCCGCTCGCCGGACTTGCAGCCGCCGAGCGGGAGCGCATTGCAAAGCTGATCAAGACAATTTCCGCGGAAATCCCGATTTTGCTCGTCGAGCACGATATCGACCGAGTGTTCAGGATTGCCGATCATGTCACTGTCATGAATGACGGCGCCGTTCTCGTCGACGGCAGCGTCGACGATGCGCGCAACAACAACAAAGTGCGCGCGATCTATATCGGCTCCGGCACTACTGCAGTCGCCATGCAGCCGCGTACCGAGTTCGCGCATTCCGATCGACTTCTCGCCGTCGACCGCATCAACACGTACTATGATAAAAGCCACATCCTTAACGACGTCTCGTTCGACGTGCGCAAGCACGAGATCATTGCATTGCTCGGACGCAACGGTGCCGGAAAATCGACGCTGTTGAAGAGCCTGGTTGGAATTACCAGGCCGGAAGTGGGCTCTATCAAACTGCTGGACCAGGAGACCGTCGGCCTGCCATCGGCCGCGATCGCCCGGCGCGGCATCGGCTACGTTCCGCAGGGGCGCGGACTGTTCGCCGGGATGACGGTGGCCGACAACCTAGTACTCGGTCGCCTCAAACGTACAACCGGAGACGGAATTCATTGGAGCAACGAGCGCATCGTCGCAGTCTTTCCGCGGTTGGCCGAACGTTGGAATACGCCGGCCGACTATTTATCCGGCGGCGAACAGCAGATGGTCGCTGTCGCGCGCGCATTGGCTGGCAATGTGCAGGTGCTCCTGCTCGATGAGCCGTTCGAGGGGCTTTCTCCCGCCGTCACCCAGGAGCTGTTCGAGGTCTTTGATCGGCTCCGACAGGAGATCGCGATGGTCATCGTTGACCATCACCTTGATCTTGCATTGGCGCTATCGGACCGGACAGTGGTGCTCGAGCGCGGCTCCGTCATATGGAGCGGCGTCTCCACCTTGCTGAAGGATGATCTCGACTTACGACGGAAGGTGCTGTGGTTGTGAACCGACTTGCAGCGCCAAGAGCAAAGTCATCACGTGGCGCAAACCAGCGAACGCAGGGTGGCGGAGGGAGTTCTCTATCCGTGCCATAGTGCCATATAAAAGCTCAGCGTAGTCAAAGGTTTAGCCCGGGCGAGCACCGCAAAGAATCTGGCAGGAATGTCCCCTTTACCTCCAAAAGCGGACATGCGCATCGCCAGGACCACCGATTAATTACAACTACCGGGTCAGCCTGCCCGTGAGAAAAATAGCGACGAGGACCGCTGCGATGACCGCAAGCGGATGACCGTCAGTTGCCATTACGATGGCGAGCAGGACCGCGAGCGCGGCAACAAAAATCACAAAGCGGAGCAGGCCGGTCATCGGTTTGATCTGCGTTGCGCCAGCGCTGCTTGATCAGGCGGCGGTCCCGTGCGGTGCGTCGAGCATGTCCGCTTTGCCCCCGTAAGCAGACATGTGCAGTGCAACGGCTAATGTCTCCTAAGGGCCAATAGCGGACATCGCACCTAACGCGCCATTACTTACGGCGTGCTGTCAAAACGTGTGTTTCTTCGGGATAGGTAATTCCATCGCCATCGGCGTAATGCTGCAGTTGTTCCCTTGCGCTCGCCCCAATTTTCCTGCGCGCCTCGGCATCCACGGCTTCCAAAGCCGATGCGACAGGCGTTGCAGCCAAGTGTTCCAGCACGAATTGGTCAATCTGGGGCAAGTGCACATTGATGCGAGAAACGCTGACTTCTACATCCGAAAAGCCAGCTTCCATAACAAGCTGCTGTAATTCGTCGGCAGCGGGGGTCTTCCGGGAAGCATTGAAGCGGGCCGCTGTGTCACTACCCACGAACTGAGCAAGTGCCGCACTGACGGCAGTGTTATAGATGCCGACATTGTTCCAGACACTGAGCGCCAGACGACCATTGCGGTCGAGAACCCGGCGCATTTCTCTCAGTGCGACTGGTTTATCAGGAAAAAATTGTAAGCCCTGCTGGCAAAGAACGGCATCGAAGCTAGCGCCATCCAATCCAAGATCGAGTGCACTGCGTTCAAGCCACTCGATTGGTGCATCATCGATTGCGGCAAGCGATCGCGCAACTGCGATCATTCCCGGATTTAGATCGATGCCAACGACGCGACCGCGACGACCAACACGTTCTGCTGCAGCGCGTGTAACGACGCCGGTTCCGCAAGCCACATCCAACACTCGCTCGCCTGCTGTAACGTGCGCCGTCTCGACAAGCAAAGGTGCCCAAGGACCGAGGATGTAGCGAGCGGGACACCGCTCGTACAGCTCGGCAGCCTTCATAGTCAGCTGCCATTGCTCGTTTGTAGCCATCCCAGCGCCTAAGAGCTGACAAGCATCGTAGCGGTGCAAATCATCACCTAAAACGAACTACGTGCACGATCCGCATGTTTGCTTTGGGTCAAAAGCATCTTTGTTAGCCGACATCACACCCGACGGCTGGGACCGCGCTTCTCCATTAGCGCAGCCAGAGATGTTTTGGCCATGCCGTCTTGATCGAAATTCGACGGCGCAAGCCATCGTTCCATGATTTTGCGGACCTCTGGCCATTCGTCGTCAAGGATCGAGTACCAAGCCGTATCTCGATTTCTGCCCTTGAAGATCATGTGGTTGTAGAAAATTCCCTCAAAGCGGAAGCCAAGTCGGCGGGCTGCCGCACGGGAAGCGGCGTTTAGTGCATTACAGCGCCACTGCATGCGCCGATAACCCAGATCGTCCATCGCATAGCGCAGCATCAAGTATATCGACTCAGTGGCGCTTCGCGTACGCCGCAGGGTCAGACCAAACCAGATCGATCCAATTTCAATGACCCCTTGTTCCGGTTGAATATCAAGA
>Ga0310886_10000324_pt1 | contig 12451 bp, 5 predicted proteins | sample T60D3metaG_FD_202511 | JGI IMG/M metagenome (GOLD analysis project Ga0310886, IMG submission 202511) | Lab incubated soil microbial communities from West Virginia University Organic Research Farm, Morgantown, WV, United States - T60D3 | ecosystem: Environmental > Terrestrial > Soil >...
CGGCGGCCAACTGGATCTGCACCAACATGTCGACCGCGACGCCCGTCATCGACAGGGTGTCGTCCACCATTTATCTGATTTCCGCGGACGGCCGCCTGCACGGGCTGGATATCTCGAGTGGAGAATCGAAGCTGAATCCGCCGCCGGAGTTCGTGACGCCGTATTCGCGCAACTGGAGCCTCAACCTCATCGACGGTGTGATGTATACGACCGTCGGGCGAGGATGCGGCAACGGTCCTGTGCCGGGTGCACCAGCGCCGCCACCTGGTACGCTGCGTGGCGGGGGGGCTGCCCCGACCGGCGATGCGCAACCCGCACGCGCTGGGGGTGCACCAGATGCAGAGGCTGGCGCTGGACGTGGGCGAGGCCGGGGCGCACCACCTCCGCCGGTGGCCGCGCACATGATCGCGATCGATCTCAAAAATTCCTTTCGCCCGGTTACGCGATTGTTCACGAGCGTCGCGCGGCCGAATGGCGCGTGGAGCAGGGCCGGACTGGCCTGGGCCCACAACTCGCTCCTCGTCCAGACGGCGGACGGTCCCTGGGAGCCCGCGCAGGGCTTGTGGGGGCAGACGTTGTTGCGCCTCGAGCCCCGAACGCTGAACGTGCTCGACTATTTCACGCCGCCGAACCTTCAGGAGCTCAACACGAACGACCTCGACTACGGTTCGGGAGGTACTCTGGGTTTCACCTTCCAGAATCGGCAGTTGGTGGCTTCGGGCGGCAAAGACGGCACGATCTACCTGCTCGACGCGGCGTCGCTGGGCGGCGCCGATCATCGAACGCCGCTCTTATCGTTGAAGGCCGGCAACGACGAGCTGTCGTATGCGTCGATGGGCGTCTGGGGCGCTCCTGCCACCTACGTGAACGCGCGCGGCGAGCGGTGGGTGTACTTCCCGATGTGGGGGCCGCCGTCCAAGTCGGCGCCCTTCGCCAGGACCAACGGGGCGGCTGCCGACGGCAGCATCATGGCGTTTCAGGTCGTGATGCAAAACGACAAGCCGGTGCTCGTGCCGAAATGGGTTTCGCGCAACCTTGCCGTTCCAGACTCGCCCGTGATCGCCAACGGTCTGGTGTACGCGATCTCGACGGGCGAGAACACGCTGCAGCGGCATACCGATCCGAGATATCACGCGATCTTCCAGAAGCCGGGAATGCCGCCGCTTCCGAAGACCGGCACGATGACGGCCGAGGAACGCGGACAGAACACTACCCACGCGATCCTCTACGCGCTCGATCCCGAGACGGGCGAAGAGCTGTTTTCGAGCGGGACGGCGATCGACGACTGGACGCATCTGAGCAGCGTCACGGTCGCGGACGGCCAGGTGTATGTGACGACCCGCAAGTCGTTCGTGTACGCGTTCGGGGTGAAGTAGTGCTGAAATCGTTCTCGACGTTGACTGCGGCAGGCCTGGTGTCGATCGCGCTCGCCTGGACGACCGCCGCCGGGCAACAGGCGCCACCGCCCTCCGATCTCACCGCGCGAGGGGCAGACGTGTTCGCCCGATCGTGCAGCTCGTGCCACGGCCAGAATGGCGCCGGCGGGCGCGCGACCGCGCTCGCAGACAGCCGCCGCATCCAGTCGCTCAGCGATGCCGACGTCCAGGGCATCATCAGAAACGGAACCTCGAGCGGGATGCCGCCGTTTCCCGCACTGACCGCGCCGGAGCTCGAAGGCGTTACGGCATTCGTGCGGTCGCTCAATCGCGTTGTGGATCGAGCCGGCACGGTCGCCGGCGACGTCGAAGCCGGCGGGCGCTTTTTCTTCGGCGCTGGCAAGTGTGCGTCGTGTCACGCGGTCGGCGCCAGCGGTGCGGCGATCGGACCCAACCTGTCGAATATCGGCAGCCGGATGACTCCCGAAGAGTTGTCTCAGGCCCTGGTGCAGCCGGCTGCGACCATCGCGCCGGGTTACGCGATGGCGAGCGCGATTTTGAAGAACGGCACGACCGTGCGCGGCTTCATCCGCAACGAAGGCAATCACACGCTTCCGCTGCAGGACCTGACCGGCCGGCTCGTCGTCGTGGACAAGGACGCCGCGAAGATTACCCGCGAGCCAGGTTCACCGATGCCGCCCTTGAAAGCCAGCCAGGAGGTGCAGACGAATCTGATCGCGTATCTTCACCAACTCACCAGTCTGGGTGCGACAGGCTTGTCCGCCGTAGCGGGGAGTGCAACCGGCGCGAAGGCGGATGCGACAGCTGCGGCAGATTTTGATGAGATTTTGAAACCACGGGCGGGCGATTGGCCGACCTACCATGGCCGGCTCGACGGCAATCGGTACAGCGCGCACGCGCAGATCAACACGTCGAACATCAATCGACTGGCTCCGCGCTGGGTGTTCTCGCTGCGTGGGTTCGACAACGAAACAACCCCGCTCGTGCTCGACGGCGTCATGTATGTCAGCGCGACGAACCAGGTTTCGGCGCTCGATGCGACGACGGGGCGAGAGATGTGGCGCTTCTCGCGACCCCGCACGCCGGGACTCACTGGTGACGCGGGCATCGGTTTCAATCGCGGTGTGGCCGTGCTCGGGTCTCGCGTGTTCCTGGTGACCGACAACGCGCACCTCGTGGCGCTCAGCCGCGCAAACGGTGCGCTGCTGTGGGAGGCCGTGCTGCCCGAGAACACCTCGCAGCCCTACGGCGGCACGACCGCGCCTCTGGTCGTCGGTAACCTCGTCATCGCGGGTGTCTCGGGCGGCGATTCGGGCATTCGAGGTTTTGTCGCGGCGTATCACGTCGAGACCGGCAAGCAGGTATGGCGCTTCTGGACCGTGCCCGCGGCGGGAGAGCCGGGATCGGAAACATGGAAAGGTGACGTCGAGCTCGACAAGGGCGGTGGATCCACGTGGCTGCCGGGCAGCTACGATCCCGAGACCGGCACGCTGTTCTGGCCGACGGGCAATCCGTATCCCGATACCGACGGCAGCGGGCGGGCCGGCGACAACCTGTATACCAATTCCGTGCTCGCGCTGGATGCGCAGACCGGGAAGCTCCGCTGGCATTTCCAGTTCACGCCCCACGATTTGTGGGACTGGGATGCCGAAGAGCCGCTTGTGCTGGTGGATGCCACGTTCCAGGGGAAGCCGCGCAAGCTGCTGTTGCAGGCCAATCGCAACGGTTTTTTCTACGTGCTCGATCGCACCGATGGGAAGATGCTAGTCGGGCGTCCGTTTGTGCAGAAGCTGACGTGGGCGAACGGCATTGGTCGCGACGGCCGGCCGCAGGTGCTGCCGGGAAGCACGCCCGATGAAAAGGGTGTCACCACCTGCCCTGCCATTCGCGGCGCCACCAACTGGATGTCGACCTCCTACCATCCCACGACACGGCTCTTCTATGTGATGGCGGTCGAGAACTGTTTCGTTTATCGCAGCACGATGTTCGGCGGCGGCGCCCGTGGACGCGGCACTCCGGCCCCCGCACCCAACGCACCCGTCGCACCTATTGCTCCCAATCCTCCTGCGAGAGGCGCCGGTCCAGGGACGTTAGGTTTGCCTGGCGGCGGCTTCAACCGCGGCAACGCGGGCGGTGGCGGATCGATGGCGTTGCGCGCGCTGCGCATCGACGATGGCGGGATTGCGTGGGAGATTCCTCAGGTCGGCAACTCGAACAACTATGGAGGGACGCTCGCGACCGCCGGCGGGTTGGTGTTCTACGGCCAGGCGACCGGGGAATTCGCAGCGGTCGACGCCGCCACGGGGAAGCACCTGTGGCATTTCGAGACGCAGGAGCTCTGGAAGTCGTCGCCGATCACCTATATGGTGAACGGCAAGCAATACATCGCGACCGCATCCGGGCCGAATATCCTGGCGTTTGCGCTACTTGACTAGCTGGTAGCCGGTAGCTTGTGGCCGGTAGCAGCCAGTAGCTACGAGCTACCAGCTACCAGCTACCAGCTACCAGCTACCAGCTACCAGCTACCAGCTAGACACCCGGCTGCGAAGCCTCCCGTTTGACCCACTTGTAAACCTTCGCCGAATTCCGCCAGAAATATTTCTCAGCCACCGCTCTCGGCTGCGTCGCGAAATACTCCTTCGCGATCCGGAACACCTGATCGATCGGCGCCGTACCGTCGCTATTTGGCCAGTCGCTGCCGAAGAGAATCCGATCTTCGCCGAAGGTGGCCATCAGCAGATCCAGTTTGGCTTTGTAGACGCTGAGATCGGTCGGCACCTGACCGTTCACGCGGCGAAGGATGGCCGACAGCTTCACGTGCATGGCCGGCCGCTTTGCGATCTCCTTGAGGATGGCCAGATAGGCCGGGCGCTCGGCCTCGGTCGGCTCGAAGTTCGGCAGATGATCGATCACGATCCGCAGGTTCGGCACCTTGTCGTTGATCGCCACCATCGCCTCGAGCAGCGTCATGCGCGGGTTGGCCGTGTCGAGCACGAGGTCGGCGTCGGCCAGGAGTTTGAGCCCGTCGATGAACGCCGGGTTCTGGACTTGCGCGGTCAGGTCGCGGCCCCAGAGGTTGCCGTAGCGAATCCCTTTGAACAGCGGGAACTTGCGGTACCGATCCAGATACTCTTTGAACTCGGGCTTGTCCGGCTCGAGGTTGCCAATCACGCCCACGATGATCGTGTCGCGCCCCGCGACGTCGAGCACCCAGAGGTTGTCTTCGAGCCAGGGGCTCGCCTCCACCTTGATCGCGCCCACCGCGCCGAGCGGGCCGGCCAGCTTGCGATAGCGGTCGGGATACGCCGCCATCGGCGCTTGACCTGGTACTCGCGGGCCGCTGTAGGGTGCGCCCTGCGGACGAGCCGGGTCGAAGAGGTGGATGTGCGTATCGATGATGGGGATGGGCGACGCCTGTGCGTCCGCGTGCCGCGTCGCGATCGACAGGCCCGCGGCAGCCGCGGCGCCGCCGAGAAAGGTGCGGCGCGTGACGGTTGTCGCGCCGTCGTGCCGTCGTGATTTCATAGGGCGCAAGCGTACGTTTCGTCTAGCGGAACTGTCAACACTCCAAATATTTGATTTCCCATGTACGCCGCGCGGATCTCCAAAAAACCGGACTCCTGGAGGAAAACTAAGTGTTGACACTTTGTAAATCGGAGCCTATGCTCCCGTCTTTACCATCCATGTCCGGGCCCGGGCTCTGTTCCCCCGCCGTCGCGCGGGGCTGAGGAGGCACGATGAAAGGCACGTTCGCGGCCGTCGTTGCGGTACTTGCGCTCACCTTGCTGGCGACCACCGCCCGCGCACAGGTCCTCTACGGATCCATCGTCGGCACCGTCACGGATACAGCCGATCTGGCCGTGCCCGGCGCGACCGTGAAGATCACGCACGTCGAGACGAACCAGTCGCGCGAAACGACGTCGAATGAAACCGGCGGCTACACGTTTCCGAACGTCGCGGCCGGGACCTATCAGGTCGAAGTCACGCTGCCGGGGTTCCAGACCTTCCAGGCGCGCGACATCGCGGTCCGGTTGAACTCGGCCGTCCGCGTCGATGCCCGCCTCTCGGTGGGCGCGCTGCAGGAATCGGTGCTCGTCTCGGCCGACTCGGTGCTGCTCCAAACCGAAACGGCGGCGGTGCAGACCCAGACGACCAGCCAGCAGCTGCAGAACCTGCCCATCAACGGCCGCAGCTTCCAGAGCATGCTCACGCTGACGCCCGGCGTCGCGCAGCCGAACTACTTCCAGACCGGCGGCATCAACAATCCGGCGCGATCGATGCAGGTCGTCGTCAACGGCGCGCCGAACTCGAATACTGTCTTCCGTCTCGACGGCGTCAGCGCGACGAACCAGTGGATTCAGGGCCTGCAGGCGTATACGCCCGCCATCGAGGCGATTGAAACCGTCAACGTCGTCACCAACAGCTTCGACGCCGAGCAGGGCATGGCCGGCGGGGCGTCGGTGAACGTGCAGATCAAGAGCGGCACCAACACCCTGCACGGCTCGGCGTTCGAGTACTTCTCGCACGCTGGAATGCGGTCGCGCAACTACTTCCTGCCCGCCGACCAGGACAAGACGAAGGACACCAAGAACGTATTCGGCGGCACCGTCGGCGGGCCGATCAAGCGCGACAAGGTGTTCTACTTCGTCAGCCTCGAAAACACGATGCAGCGGGCGATCGGCGGGCCGTATGTGACGCAGGCCACGGGCTCGGCATCGCAGTTCCTGTCGATTCCGACCGCGGCCATCCGCTCCGGCAACTTCGCAGGGACGGGCGTGGTCATCTACGATCCAGCGACCGGCAACAACCTCGGACAGAACCGCGTGCCGTTCGCGTTCGCGAACTGCGGCATCACGTCGACGGCCGACCCGCGCTTCGACTCGTGCAACTTCATTCCGGCGGCGCGCATCAATCAGGTGTCGAAGAACATTCTGAGCCACCTGCCGTTGCCGCAGCTGGCCGGAAACGCGAACAACTACTTCGCGGTGCCGAAATTCAACACGGATTTCTACAAGCTCGATTCGAAGGTCTCCTGGAACGCGACCAGCCGCACCAACATGAACGGCCGGTTCAGCTACCTTCCGGAAAGCGAGCTGGCCGGCGGCCTGTATGGCGATGATGGCGGCGTCAACCCGCTCGCCGTCGGCACGCTGCTCGATTCCAACATCAGCAGCGCGGCCGTATCGGTCACGCACATCGTCTCTCCGACGTTCGTGGTCGACGGTCTGTTCGGATACACGCGCCAGCACACCTACCAGCAGCCCCCGGGCGATCCGAATACGTGCTGGGGATCGGTCGTGGGCATTGTCAATGCGTGTCAGCCGCCGCTCCAGCGCGACTGGGCCATGCCCCGGGTTGACATCGCCTTGCCGTCGTGGAGCTCGTACGGGAACGGCATCCGCGTCAACGACAACACGGGCTCGGTGTTCGACTACCTCGACCCGCAGTGGCAGTATGTGGTGAACGCCGGCTGGAACAAGGGGGTCCACAACGTGAAGTTCGGGTTCGACCTCCACCGGCTGCACATGAACCACTACGAAATCACCGCGCCGAGCTTCACCTTCAGCGGTGGCGTCACGGCGCTCAACGCGACGGGCGCTGCCGCACCGACGTTCATGAACGGTTACGCTGACTTCCTGCTCGGGCTGCCGTTCACGCGCAACACCGCGCTGCAGAACCCGTTGCTGACTGAGGACGGCGGCGGCAGCAACGAGCAGTCGGCGACTCTCCGCTCGTGGGAGTACGGCCTCTACATCCGCGACCAGTTCCAGTTGACGCGCAATCTCACGGTGTCGGCCGGCGTGCGCTGGGAGTACTACCCGGTGCCGCAGCACGTCGATCGCGGCGTCGAGGTCTTCGATTTCACCACCAACCGCCTGATGATGTGCGGGCTCGGGAGCAATCCGATCGATTGCGGCGTCAAGGTGCAGAAGGATCTCTTCACGCCACGTCTCGGCGTCGCTTACCGTGCCGGCGAGTCCATGGTGTTTCGGGCCGGATACTCGCGCAATCCGCAGAACGACAACATGATCGGCACCCGCATGCGCAACTTCCCGGTCAACGTGCAGATTAACGACGTCGCCGTGGGAGGCAACAATTTCACCCCCGTGGGGAGCTTCAGCGACGGCTACAACCTGCTGCCGATCCTCAACCTCAACCAGCCACTGCTCGAGGTGCCGGCCGGCGTGAACATCACGACCAACGAAGTCGGCGACTACACGCGCGGCGTCATCACCACCTTCAACGTCACGGCCCAGAAAGTGCTGCCTCACAGCCTGACGGCGCAGGTCGGGTACGTCGGGAACCGCCAGAACGACATGGTGCGGAACCAGAACCTCAACTACAGCCAGATCGGCGGCGGCAACGCGAGCCTGCCGTTCAATCAGCCCGGCCTCGCCGGCGGATTCCGGACGACGGCGCAGGTGAACACCGCGCGTCCGCTCGGCCGCGTCAAGTACGACGCGCTGCAGGCGAGCATGGTTCGCCGGATGACCAATGGCCTCGGGATGACTGGAGCCTACACGTATGCGCACGCGACCGACTGGTGGGCGGGCGGCATTCTGATACCGGAATACTGGGGTCTCAACAAGGGCACGCAGAACGGCAATAATCGCCACAAGGTCGATATCTCGGCGACGTGGGAGCTGCCGTTCGGGGAAGGACGGAAATACGCCAGCAGCCCCGGCGTGACCAGCGCGATCCTGAGCGACTGGCAGGTGAACACGTATTTCACCGCGTTCACCGGCTCGCCGTTCACGGTGACCGCGGCTGCGGCCTCGCTCAACGCGAACAGCCCGCAGATCGCCGATCAGGTCAAGTCGGACGTGGACATCACGCACGATGTGGGGGCGACCGTCTCCTGGTTCGACCCAACCGCCTTCAAGCCGGTCACTGAAGCGCGTTTCGGGACGGCGGGTTTCAACACGATGCGCGGACCGTCGTATGCGAACCTCGATCTGAGCGTCTTCCGCACGTTCCCGTTGAAGCAGTCGATGACCGCCCAGTTCCGGCTGGAGATTTTCAACCTGACGAATTCGGCGCACTTCGTCAATCCCGCCGCCGCCATTCAGAACGTCTCGTACAACGCCGACGGCAGCATCCGGGCCCTCAATGGATTCGGCTCCATCACGGGGACGAACAACGTCGGCCGCGAGTACGACGAGCGGTACCTCCGCATTGGAGTAAGGCTCAGCTTCTAAGCAACGCCGCAGGTACGGCGTAGGCGCAGGCCGGGCTTGCCGTCAAGCCCGGCCGTCACTGCGAAGGAGGACTGTGTGAAGACGCTGCTCTCGGTCATCCTTGTCCTTGGCGTTGTCATCTCAACGGCCTACGCGCAGGAGACGCGCGGGGCGATTCTCGGCCGTGTGCTCGACGAGCAGGGCGGGGCGATGCCGGGCGTCACGGTGACGATCACCAACGTCGACACGAACGTCTCGGCGACCCTGACGACGAACACGACGGGCTACTATCAGGCGCCCCTGTTACTGCCGGGGAACTACCGCGTCACCGCCGAGCTGCAGGGCTTCAAAACGTCGGTTCGCAGCGGCATCATCCTGTCGGTTGCCCAGCAAGCCACCATTGACCTGACGCTCGGCGTCGGGGCCATCAGCGAGACCGTCACCGTGAGCGGCGAGGCGCCGATTCTCGAGACCGGCGTGCTCACGACGGGGCAGAACCTCGATCGGCGCAGTGTCGAGAGCCTGCCGATGTTCTCGAACATGCCGGTGCTGCTGACGCGTTTCGTGACCGGGGTCAACTCGTCGGCCAACGTGCCGTATGTCGCGCAGGGTTTCGTCAACCGGACGTCGAGCGATACGTCTGCGCCGGGCGGCGTGGGCGGGAACGAATGGACGATCGACGGTGCGACCAACAACGGCAGCGACCGGCGCCTCGCCTCGTCGCCGAACTCCGACATGATCGAGGAGGTGCGCATCGAGACAGCGAACTTCGATGCGTCCTTCGGTCATGGGACCGGTCTCGGCATTTCCATGATGACCCGCAGCGGCACCAACGCGATGCGCGGGACGTTGAACTATCAGTACTGGAACAACCAGTGGAACGCGCCGAGGTATTTCGCCAAACGCAACTACTACGCCAACATCGCGCAGGCGGAAGCGAACGGCAACACGGCGCAGGCCGACTCGCTGAGGTCGCAGAACATCAACCCCGACGGGAAGTCGAACAACCTCGCGACCACGCTCGGCGGCCCGATTATCCGCAACAAGCTCTTCGCGTTCGTGAACTACTCGTACAACAAGGACGACCGGCCGGTGAACCCGACCCAGCACACGATTCCGACCGATGCGCATCTGCGAGGAGATTTTTCGGACCTGCTTGCGATCGACCCTGTGCGGTATCAGATCTACGATCCGCTGACCGTCAAGCCCGATCCGCAGCGTCAGGGGTTCTTCATCCGCGATCCGTTTCCGGGCAACATCATCCCGCAGAGTCGGATCATCAACCCGATGTATCAGCACTACGTCGGCTTCCTGCCGAAGCCGAACAGCAACCCGGTCGATCCCCGCCAGGAGCCCACGAACAACTATCTCGTGCGCACCTACTCCGACCCGATTCAGAGCCAGATCTACGGCGCGCGCCTCGACTACAACCATTCGAATACGCACCGGTTCTTCGGCCGCTGGAGCGGCAGCTACTTCACCGAAGGCCTCGACGACTGGACCTATCAAAGCGTCGGGATCCACTCCGAAGACATGAAGCGGACGACCAATGCCGGAACCGGTAACTGGACCTGGGTGAAGAGCTCGACGACCGTCATCGACGCGCAGTTGAGCGCGAACGCGTTTCACGAGGGAGGCGAGCGGAAGACGTTGGCGACGCTGACGTCTGCGGAGGTCGGGTTGCCCGGGTACCTGGACGACAAATGCACCGCGTCCGACGAGGCGCGGACCGGAAGCACACGCGGCGGATCGTGCGCGCTGCCGATCGTGACCTTCGGGGGCGGGGCCGGCAACTATCAGCAGTTCGGCAAGAACGCGGCCGAAGGCTATGACACAGTCAATTTCCAGGCTACCGCGAACATGACCCACGTCCGTGCCAATCACACGGTGAAGGTCGGCACCGACATGCGGCGTCACTCGCGTACGGGGTTTCTGCCCGGCGCCAGCCAGGGCTCCTACACCTTCGACAACACCTACACGCGCCGGTATTCCGACACCGCGCTCTACACGGCGGGCAACCTCGGCTTGAACTGGGCGGCGTTCATGCTCGGGATTCCGACGACCTCCACGATTAACACGCCGGTCGACTACTCGACGTCGTCTCCCTACTACTCGGTCTTTGCGCAGGAAGCGTGGCGCGCCACGTCGAAGCTGACTGTGAACCTCGGCCTCCGCTTCGAAGTCGAGCAGGGAATGACCGAGACGGCCGATCGCATGATTACCTCCTTCGATCCCGACTTCGTTCCGGCGTTCGCGAACGAAGTGGTTGCGGCCTACGCCCGGGCGCCGATTCCCGAAGTATCGGTAGAGGCGTTCCGCAACAATCTGAAGGGCGGTGCGATCTACGCTGGCCAGGACGGCCAGAGTCGCCGAGGATGGAAGTCTCAGGTGATGTGGCTGCCGCGCGCGTCCGCCGCGTATCAAGTAAACGACGGCATGGTCGTCAAAGGCGGCTATGGCGTGTACTACGACTCGCTGAACGCGACCGCGATTACGCCCAACCAGCTCGGCTTCAGCACGGTGACGACGATTCCGTCGAGCAACGACTTCGGGCAGACGTGGACATCAGGGAATCCGCGTGCAGGCATCTCGCCGCTGGTCGATCCCTTCCCAGTGCGAGCGGATGGCTCACGGTTCTCGACGCCGGCCGGCGCATCGCTGGGCGGTGACTTCGTCGCCGGGCAGGCGCTCAACTATGGCAACCTCGGCCGTGAGCACGCGCGCCTGCAGCGGTGGCGCGCCGGCGTGCAGAGAGAGCTCGGCCGCAACATGGCGATCGAGGTGGCATACGTCGGGACGTATTCCGACGATGTCGACGTCAGCTCGTTTCTCGGCAACACGAATAATACGCAGGCCTCCGTACGCCAGGATATCCTGCCGTCGCAGTACTGGAACCACACGGACACGCGGAATGCGGCGCTGGCGACCGAAAACAACAGAAACGTCCCGAATCCCTTTTTCGTCGGCAATCTGACGGCGCTGCGTACCTCGAATCCCGCGTTGTACAACCAGCTGGCCGCTCAGGCCCTGTTCACGAGCCCCACGATTCAGAAGAACAGGCTGTTGCGGCCATATCCTCACATGAGCGTGGGGAACGGTCTCCAGGCACTGGCGCTGCCGCTCGGCAAGGTCCGCACGCATGCCATCGAAGTGGCGTTCCAGCGGAGGTTCTCCCAGGGTCTCAGCCTCAACGCAGCGTACTCGGGCATCCGCGCCGAAGAGTGGCTCACCGTCGTCGACGAGTACGAGGCCGCGCCGACGGAGTGGACGACGAGCCAGAACGCCAGACCGCATCGCATCACGCTGAATGGTGTGTACGAGCTGCCGTGGGGGCGCGGGCGGCCGTTCCTCAACAACGGTGGGTTCTGGAGCAAGATCCTGGGCGGATGGCAGACGGGCCAGACGTTCGAATGGCAGCCGGGACCGCTGTTGCAGTACGGCAACATTTTCTACTATGGCAACCCCGACGACATCGCGCTCGAGGATCCGACGCTCAACGAATGGTTCGACACCGACGCGGGCTTCGAACGCAGCGCGACGCGCGTGCCGGCAGACTTTCAGGAGCGGCTCTTCCCGCTGCGGGTCGATGGCCTCCGCGGCGATCAGACGCTGCTGCTGAACAGCAGCATCTCGCGCACGTTTCCGCTGATGGGGCGATCGAACCTTCAGATTCGGCTGGACGCGGCAAACATGCTGAACCGCCAGCAGTTTGCGAACCCGCAGCTCAACCCGACCGCGACCGATTTCGGTCGCGTGACGGCGAATGCGAACACTGAGCCACGCTTCCTCATCTTGATGTCGAAGCTGACGTTTTGAGGATTCTTTGCGCCTCGGCGCCTTTGCGATGAGACGAGGAAGATTGTGTGAGCTAGCGCG
>Ga0310886_10000326_pt1 | contig 12444 bp, 15 predicted proteins | sample T60D3metaG_FD_202511 | JGI IMG/M metagenome (GOLD analysis project Ga0310886, IMG submission 202511) | Lab incubated soil microbial communities from West Virginia University Organic Research Farm, Morgantown, WV, United States - T60D3 | ecosystem: Environmental > Terrestrial > Soil >...
GGTCCGAATTGGCTGATTTCGACGGCTCTCACTTTAGTCCTGACGGCAGGCGCGGCGACATCAGCAGCGTCATGAACTCGCGCCAGACGCGCAACGGCGTTTTTTCGCGCCCGACCTTTCGCTCGACGTAGGCGCGGACCAGGTCCTTGCCCAGGTTGTAGTTGATCACGTAGCTGCGATACTGCTCGATGAACTTGACCCGCTGTTCGGCGCGCGGCTTCGTATACATCGCGTATTTTTCCAGCCACGCCACCGCGCCGGCGCGATCGATCTTGCCGTCGATGTACTGCCGCGCGGCTTCATTGCCCGCATATGACAACCGATCCACCAGATCGAGCACATCGTAATACTCCGCGACGCGGTTGGGATCGAGGCCGGCAATCGGAAACAGCACCTCGCGCTCGAACCCCATCCGCTCCGGCCTGGAAAACGTCACCTCGATGCCGTAGTTGGCCGTGCCTTCGGCAATCAGCGACTGGGGCGAGAACAGCGGATACACCGTGTACTCGATCCAGCCGCGATCCTTGACCAGGTTCTTCTCGAGCAGCGCGTTGTAGACATGATGACCGGGATAGCCTTCGTGGCACGCGAGATCGATCGCCCGATCGATGTAGATCGGCAAGTCCGTGTTGACCTGGATCACGCTCTTGAAGTCCCCCTGATACCAGTTGTATCCGCTCCACGACTTGTTGGTGACGTACTCGACCGTGAAGCGCTCTTGCAGCGGTAGATTGAGCGACGGCACACGCCCGCGGCAGCCGCGAATCGCCTCCTGGAAGACGCGATCGACGCGGGCGGTCGGAATGACGAACGCCTGCTTGAACTGATCGTAGCGCTCGATCAACGTTCCGCTGCCGGGCAGCTTCGCTTCGAGCTGCTTCAGCACCGCTTCGAACTCCGACACCGGCTTGGTAGGCGCGACGGCATCGTAGAGCGCGAGCGATTCCTCATCGAAGGTCATGCGCTTGCCCTGCAGCATGGCCACCCGCGAGCGGAGCGAGGCGAGCTGGCGTGACAGGTATTGGCGGCGCAGGCCCCACATCTCCACGTCGGCAGGTGCCGGCTTGACGACGACGCCGGCAAGCTCGGTCTCGACCGCCGCGGCCTGCTTGTCTATCTCCGCCAGCGGCTTTTTCGCCGCTTCCGCCTCCGTACGCCATTCGGCCGGGCCGTAAAAGGCATCGACGTAATCGCCGTCGTGCTGGCCGACGGCGAGAACCAGCTTCACGTACTGCTCCGCGACGGATCGATAGGAATCCGGAGGAGGCACTTGCGCGCTCACGAGAGCACCCGCGACAAAGGCTGCGGCGAACGTCGGGAACCGGGAACCTGGAACCGGGAACCTTTCATTTTGCATATCGCTTCCTAATCGTCGGAATCAGGTAATCACGGAACGCGTGTTCGAAATCGTAGGCGGGCGCAAATCCCCAGTCGCGGCGCGCCGACGTGTCGTCCACATCTTCCGGCCAGGAATCGACGATGCCCTGCCGCTTGACGTCGGTGTCCCAGGTGATCGCGGCGCCGGGGAATGCGCGTATCACCTCGGTGCGAACCTCTTCGGCTGACGGATTGAACGCCGACAGGTTATAAGCCGTTCGCGTCAAGTTCGCTTTCGGCGCCGCCGCCAGTTTCAACAACGCATCGATGCCATCCGGCATCGCCATGAACGGAATGCGCGTATCCGGCCTGACGAAACATTCATATGGCTCGCCCTTGGCCGCGGCGTGAATCATCTCGGGCGCGTAGTCAGACGTGCCGCCTGAGGGCACCGTCAGCGCGGAGATCAAGCCGGGGAACCGCACGCCGCGAAAATCGACGCGACCGGATTGCGACTCGGCGGCCAGTTGTTTGTAGAACTTCGCGTAGTAACGGCCCAGTTGCTCGCAATACAACTTGTTCGCACCGTACATCGTCGACGGCGTATTGAAATCGTCTTCCTTCACCTTGCCGGCGCGGCGCTTGGTCTCGAGATCCAGCAGGCCGTAGGCGGCGATCGACGAGGGGTAGAGGAAGGTCACGGGCCGGCCGTGCGACTCGGCCTCGCGCTGCGAGAATTCGAGGAGGTTCAACGTCCCCTCGACATTCACCTGGTGGGCCGTCACCGGCGTGAATTCAGATCGCGTCGACAGCAGCGCCGCGAGGTGGTACACGGTTTCGACTTCAAATTCCGACAGCACGCGCTCGAGCAGCGGCTTGTCCATGATCGAGCCCGTGAACTCGCGCTGCACCATCTTGCCCAGCGTGGGCTCGAGCGGATTCACGTCCAACGTGACGACAGGCTTCTTCCCTTCGGAGGCGAAGTGCGCGATGAGGCCGTGGCCGATCTCGCCGCCCGCTCCCGTAATCAATACAACCGGCTTACGAATCACGACGATTCTCCTCGGATGGCCGGCAGGTACACCCTGAAACTGGCGCCTTTGCCGCGCTCACTCTCAACCGTGATCGCGCCGCCCGTTTGACGGACGATGCCGTAGACGGTGGACAGGCCCAACCCGGTGCCGCGCCCTGGTTCTTTGGTGGTGAAAAACGGTTCGAAGATGCGCGCCTGCGTTGCCTGATCCATCCCGATGCCATCGTCGTTGACCGCGAGCATGACGAAGGAGCCCGGCGCGATGCCGGCCTGGAGGATTTCCGGCGCGTCGGCATCCAGTTTCATGTTCGCCGTATGAACGGTGATCGTGCCGCCCGAGGGCATCGCGTCCCTCGCATTGACGATCAGGTTCAACAGGACCTGCTCGACCTGAGCCGGGTCGGCGAGGACCTGCGAGATCGAGGGCGACAGCTCGAGCCGAAGTTGCACATGGGTGCCGATGATGCGTCGCGCCATGCGCGAGACGCCGCCGACGGTTTCGTTCATGTCGAGCGCGACCGGCTGCAGCACCTGCTTGCGGCTGAACGCGAGCAGTTGGCGCGTCAGCGAGGCGGCGCGATCCGCGGCGTGCAGGATCTCGTCGACCTCCGCCGCCATCGCCGGATCCTTCTTCAGGCGGTGCGACATCAGCTCGGCGTTGCCGCGAATCGCCGTCAGCAGGTTGTTGAAGTCGTGCGCGATGCCGCCGGCGAGGCGGCCCACCGCCTCCATCTTCTGCGCCTGGCGCAGTTGCTCCTCGAGCTTCACGCGGTCGCTGATGTCGTGCACGGTCGTGAGGATGGCGCGCTGGTTGCCGTATTCGGTGATCGAGCAGAACGCCTCGACCTGGATGACCTCGCCGTCCTTGCGGACGCCGCGAATCGCGAGCTGCACGCTGGGCATGCGAACGGGATCGAGTCGCGCGAGCTGCTCCCGGACCAGCGCACGATCCTGTTCGTGCAGGAAGGGAAACGGCGCGGTGAGATCGATCAGCTCATCCTGCGTGTAGCCGAGCAGCGCCGCCGCCTTGGGATTGACATATACCAGCCGCTCGTCCTGCATGATGTAGACGCCCATCAACGACTGCTCGACAAGGGCGCGATACTTCGCTTCGGCCGCGCGCAGCGCCTCCTCGGTGCGGCGGCGCTCGGTGATGTCGCGGGCCACCGCCTGCATTCCGGTCAGCTTGCCCGTCGGGTCGGTAATGATCCACGCGTTCTGTCCGAGCCAGACTTCCTTCCCCGACTTCGTGATTGCCGGAAACTCGACATACGAATTCCGCCGGCCATCCCGCGTCTGCTGGTAGTAGTGGTGGAGAATCTGCGGACGGAAGTCGGCGCGGATGAATTCGGTGAAGCGTCGGCCGATCACTTCGTCCTGCTCGAATTCGAACAGTTTCAGGGTCTGCGGGTTGACGAAGCGAAAGTATCCTTCCGCATCGGCTTCGAAGATGACGTCGGTTGCAGATGACACCAGGTGGCCGTATCGGTCCTCCGTGTCCTTCAGCTGTTGCTCGGTCGCCTTTCGCGACGAGACATCGCGGTAATAGACGACGATGCCGCCGACACGCGGTTCCTGGAGCAGATTGCGGGCGACGCCTTCGGTCCAGCACACCGAGCCGTTCTTGTGGCGGCACCTGAATGTGCCGCGCACCGGCACTGACGGATCATCGAACAGCCCGGCGACAAGCGCCTGCCAGGCATCGCGATCGACAGGCTCGACGAGATCGCGCACGTGCACGCCGATCACATCCTCGGCGCGATAACCGAGCACGTCCTCGGTCGCCGGATTGGCCCACTGGATGACCCCGTCGGCATTCACGAGAACGATGGCATCGACGCTGAAATTGACGAGCTCGCCGAGCCGGTCGGCAGACGGAGCGTCGCTCACCAGAGGGCCGCCTTCATCTCCGCTATCGCGACTTCGACCTTGCCGAGGTCCTCGAGCACGCGCTCGACTTCGGCGAGCGTTGCGGCCAGCGACTCGGCCGGTGGCAGGTGGCCGCGCCGCACTTCCCACGCGAGGTCACGCGTGGTCTCGGCGCAGGCACGGCACACCTGCAACGTGTGCTCGTGCGCGTCGATCAAGCGTCTGACTTCCTGCTGCTCTTCCGGGGTCACGCGGCGCTTTCGTTAGGTGCGATAGAGGTCGGGCCGCCAGGTCTTGATCGATGCCTTGATGTCTTTCGGCTGCAGGTTCTCGCGGGCCGCGCGCTCGAGCAACGCGCCAAATTCATCGTCAGAGGCAAAGCGCAGTGCGGCGATCTGTTTGCTGCCCAACTTGGCAAGCTGCGCGTCGGCGCCGGCGGGCAGCAGCTCGGCGGCCCGCACCTTCACTTCGAGCATGATGATGCGATCCTGGAGCTTCACCGTGTAGACGCGGCTGATCCAGCCGAGCTCAAACACCGCCAGGATGACCGCGATGATCGCCAGGTCGCGCGTGTCGGAGCCGCGCATCTGCTGGACCATCAGGATCAATGCGACGAGTGCGAACAACCAGACGATGGCAGTATGGGTCGGACGATGTGCATGACTCGCGAACGATTGCTCGGCCATTATTTGAGCTTCCCTTCAATCTCTTCGTAGATTTTCCGCACGGCGATCGGACCTTGCTGTTCGACGAGGAACCATTCCTTGTAGAGGCCCCAGTTGGCCTGCTTCGCCGCGTCATCCGCCGACAGACCCAGTTTGTGAAGACGGGTCACTTCGGCGATCACCGCGCGCATCGCCTGCTGGTATTCGATCAGTTCCTCGCGCGACACCTTCGGCTCTTCGATGAAACCGTGGCCGGGGATGAATCGATCGACGTCGAGCTTGAGCGCCTTGTCGATCACACCCACCCACTCGGTGGGATAGGCCGATCGCATCGCCGGAAACACGCGATTGAGGAAGACCTCGCTCATGAACAGGATCTTTTGCCTGGGCAAATAGACCACCAGATCGCCACCGGTGTGCGCGCGGCCGAGGAAAAGCGCCTGGACCTCGATGCCGCCGACGTCGATCACTTCCTTGTCACTGGTCATCGCCGGCGCGTCGAGCTTCATCTGCGTCTTCGAGAACGGCGTCACGACATATTTGATGTCTTTCGGCAACACCGAGTTGCCCGCGGTGTGATCGCCGTGATCGGATCCGACGACGTACCACTTGATCGGCTTGGTCGTAACCTTCGCGATCGCGTCGAGCATCTTCTTCGTAGCTTCGGGACTGCCCTGGCCGTCGGCGACCAGGACGCCTTCGTTACCGACGACGAACAGGCTGACGGTGGTGAAGCCTGGCTGCCGAATCTCTTCGTAGCCGTAGACGTTGTCGGCGAGCTTGATCGTGCGCGGGAAATCGGTGAGCTTGAAGCCGCGCTTGTCTGGAGAGGCGGTCCTCACCTGAGCCGAAGCCGGCACGGACACCAACATCAGGGCCGTAACGGTCAGGGACAACGCCGCAATCACTCTTGGCATTCGTGCCGGCAATGGTACCACGCGGTCAGGACCCGAAGATCCGGCCGAGGTCGCGGGGATTGGCGGCGTCGGCGGCAAACTCGAACGTGCCTTGGTGATGCATTTCGTTGGCGGCGCGAAGGAATGCGCCCATCGCCGTCCGATAGAGGGCGCTGCCGACGCTGATGCGCCGCGCGCCGATCGCCGAGAGCTCGCCGGCGCTGAGAAGGACACCCTGTAATCCCATCAACACGTTGACCGGCCGCTGCACAGACGTCACGACCGCGGCGATGTCGTCCTTGCTGCGGAGACCCGGAGCGTAGAGAACCTCGGCGCCGGCATCCTCGAACGCCTTGAGCCGCCGAATGGTGTCCTCGAGATCGGGGCGGCCGTGCAGGTAATTCTCCGCCCGTGCGGTGAGCGTGAACGGAAATGGCAGCGCCCGGGCCGCCGCAACCGCCGCTCGCACGCGCTCGACCGCGAGATCGATGGCATAGATTGGATCATCGGTGCGGCCAGTGGCATCCTCGATCGAACCACCAACGACACCCGCGGCGGCCGCGAGGCGAATCGTTTCGGCGACCGTGCGCGGATCATCGCCGTAACCGTTTTCCAGATCGGCGTTCACCGGCAACGACGTCGCGCCGGCGAGCGCCGCGATGTGCGCGAGCATTTCATCGCGACCGACGGTGGTGTCGAGCTTGCCGAGCGAAAACGCATAGCCCATGCTCGTCGTCGCCAGCGCCTCGAAGCCGATGTGCTCGAGGATCCGCGCGGAGCCGATGTCCCATGGGTTCGGGATGATGAAGGCCGAGCTTCGCTCGTGCAGTTGCCGGAACGCGCGCCCTTTGTCCGCCTGCGTCATCGTGCTCACAGGAACCTCTCCCAATAGCCGACATCGACCCACTTGCCGAACTTGAATCCGACCTGCTCGAAGTGGGCGACCTTACGCATGCCGAATTTCTCATGCAGCGCGACGCTCGCATCGTTCGGCAAAGCGATGCCGCCGATCGCCGCGTGAATGCCCTTCTCCTTCAATAGCTCAAACAGTTCCTGATAAAGACGGGTGCCGAGTCCCAGCTTACCGAGACCATCGGCGAGGTAGACGGTGGTCTCGACTGAAAATCGATAGGCCGATCGCGCCTTCCACTTCGTTGCATATGCATATCCGATCACGCGGCCACCGGACTCGGCGACGAGCCACGGCAACGACGCGCCAAAGACCTCGTCCATGCGCCGTCGCATCTCGTCAGCGGCGACCGGCTCCTCCTCGAACGTGACAACGGTATTCGCGATGTAGTGGTTGTAGATCTCGGCGATGTGGTCCGCGTCGGCCGCGGTCGCGACTCGAATGGAGTGGTCCATGGCTGTGCCGGTGTGTGGGCTCCGATGGTACCTTAGGTCATGCACACCGCTGAAACCAGTCGCACGCTCGCCCACCTGTTCGCCGAGCTGGTCGATGGCGTCACGAGCAGCCGCGGCGGCTTCATGTTGAATACCGGCGACGCCGGGATGCTCGCCTCGCTCGACAAACTGTCCGCGGACGAGGCCTCGCACTCCGCCAACGCCGGCGCAACGATCGCCGCGCACACCGAACATGTTCGATACGGCCTGTCACTGATGAATCAATGGGCCGCCGAAGGCGGCAACCCATTCGCGGACGCGAAGTGGGATGAAGCGTGGACGATCACGCGCGTGGATGCGGATCAGTGGGGAGAAATCAGAAACGGCCTGCGCGCGGAAACGGAGCGCTGGCTCCAGGTCTTGAAAACGCCGCGCGAGGTCGCCGGCATCGAGTTCACCGGACTGGTGTCGAGCATCGCACACCTCGCCTACCACCTCGGAGCCATCAGGCAGATCGACAAGGCGGCGCGCGGACCGCGGGAAGGCGCCTTCTAGGCCGGCTCACTGCGTGGGCCGCGCACCGACATTCGTTACTGCTTGTCGTAGACCGCGACGTTACTCACTTGCTGGCCGGCGGCATTGACGCCCTTGGTCGTAACCGTCCGGGTCTTCCCGTCGGCCGAGACCGCCGACGACTGCGTGATGGTCACCTTTCCGTTCTTCTTCGACACCGTCTGCACGGTGTGAGCGTCGATGCGCGTTCGGGCGACGGTATCGGCGTCGGGGTTGTTCCCGGTCACCTTGCTGTCCTTGCCGTCGTAGTTGGCGGTGAACTCCCAGTGACGCACGGAGCCATCGGCCTGGGCCTGGTCGACCACCACTTTGGCGCCCTGGCCGGCGGCTGTGATGATGGTCGTCGCACTCTTCGGCGCGGGACCCGGGCTGTACTTCGACTTGGCGAGATTCAGTTTCCACGTGCCCACTTGCGAATCCGCCTGGGCGAACGCCGCAACGACCAGAAGAAACGACAACGCGACGTAGCCGACGGCGACGACGAGGGGCCGAATGATCGGTGTCATGTGATCTCCTACCGCGCCCTTCCTGCTGGCTCGCACGCGACCGAACTACGCCCGGTCGGGTCGAAGGCAGGCGAAAGCTGGGGAGCACTCTACACCCTCTCGACCATCCTCACGAGCGGGCAGGAGTGCCCCACGCGCCGGGCGCCAGGTAATGAAATCTAATCAGGTAGACGTTCCGGCCGGGCCCGTGTTTCGCGGTGCCCAGCAAATCGGCGACGCTCTCGAACCCGCCCGCACGCGCAAGATCGTGCGTGATGTCCTTGATTCTGATTGTTTCAATCGAGTCGACGACGATCTGGCCCTCATCCATCGGATAACGGCCGCCAACCTTCACGTGCGGGCGCTGCCAGATTCGCACGCTGCATCTAATCCGGCCGCGGCGGACCCCGTCACGAAGCTTCCTGGTGAACACCATCACGCGTCTTCGTCAGGAGTCTCCGGCGGGACGGCGTCGGCAACGGATTCGAGCAGCTCTGTGGCGCGCTGCAAATCGGCCGGCCGCACCATCACCCTCACGCCGCCGATCGCGGCGCCGTAAAAGGGCTGGACACCAAGGACGTGTTCGTCGGGCAATTGGACGTCGATGCCTTCCGACTCGAGCACCGATTTCAGGAACTGCGCCTGGTGCAGCCAGTTGCAATTGCGGACCTGAACCCAGTCATCCGGATGATCCATACACGCCACCAATTCTCGTCCGGCTCGGTTTTAGAAATAACGTCGCACCCGTCCAAGGTAATCGCGATAGCTGTCGCCGAATTTGCCGGACAGGTACCGCTCCTCTGGAAGAACCGCCATGAAATGCACCGTCGCAAGCGCCGGCAGCGCCAGCGCGGATATCCAGGCATTGTTCAACACGAGACCGAGACCGATCTCGAAGAGTGTCAGGCCGACGTACATCGGATTGCGCGTGAAGCGGTACGGCCCGTCGAAGATCAGCGACGGCGTCGGATCCCAGGGCCTGACGCTCTGACCGCTGCGCTTGAACTGCAGACGCGCCGACACCGGCAGTGCGGCGCCGATCGCCATCAGAATGGCGCCGATGGTGAGGCTGGCGGTGCGGGCAATCGGAAACGGAGCCGCGAGCACGAAACGGTCGATGAAGATGCCGAGGATGAGGCCGCCAAGCCATACGAGCGGCGGCGGAAACCGGACGTCAGCACCCTTCTCTCGCGATTCGGTCTGCGCCATAGCCTCGCACTCGGTCGGGGACGGACTGAAGTCCGCCCCCCTCCCTGATACCGTTATCTTCCGTCGATCAGATCACCGAGACCGCCAACGCGATCGAGGATCGAGCCCTCTTCCTTGCGCCAGCCCTTGCTCTGCGGCGCGGCGGCGTAGATGCGATCGGCCATGCGGCTGAGCGGCAGCGACTGCAGCCACACCCGGCCGGGGCCCCGCAGCGTCGCGAAGAAGATGCCTTCGCCGCCGAACAGCGCCGTCTTGATCCCGCCGACCAACTGGATGTCGTAGTTGACGCTGGGCTGCAGCGCCACGAGACATCCGGTATCGACGCGCATCGTCTCGCCGGGCCCGAGGTCGAAGTGCTGGATCGTACCGCCGGCGTGGACGAAGCAGAGGCCGTCACCTTCGAGCTTCTGCATGATGAAGCCCTCGCCGCCAAACAGGCCGACGCCGAGCTTCTTCTGGAACGCGATGCCGATCGACACGCCGCGGGCCGCGCACAGGAACGAGTCCTTCTGGCAGACCAGGTGCCCGCCGAGCGCCTTGAGATCCATCGGGATAATCTTGCCGGGATAGGGCGCACCGAACGCCACTTTGTGCTTGCCGGCTCCGGCGGTATTGGTGAAAACCGTCATGAACATGCTTTCACCGGTGAGCAGGCGCTTGCCGGCGCCGAGCAGCGCGTCCATCACGCCGCCCGAACGCGGCTGGCTGCCATCGCCGAAGATCGTCTCCATGCCGATGCCCTGCGTCATGTACATCAGCGCGCCGGCTTCCGCGACCGCTCCCTCGCCCGGATCGAGCGCGACCTCGACGAACTGCATCTCGTTGCCAATAATCTCGAAGTCGATGTCGTGGGCGCGACGGCCCGGCGCCGGCGGCGGCACGAAGCCAGATGCCGGCAGAGCCTGGCTCGCCGAAGCGCCCTTGATGAACGGCGCGAAGGCGGCAACGTCCTTCACCTTCTGCCACTGGCTCATGCCCGCCGAAAACACCAGCGTCTCCGCGTCGATGCTGCCGTTCTGCAGGTTGGTGATGATTTCCTGCTGGCTCACCGGTCCGACCTGGTGGCCGCCGATGGCCATGTACCACTGATTCGATCCGTCCATTTCTGCTCCTTGTCAGGCCAACAGGCCGTCAGTTCTCAGACAGTGAATCGATCTTGTTCGCGGTTTCGTTCTCGATCGCCTGTACCGCCGCGGGATCGAGCCCGAGCTGATGCGCGAGCTGCGCCAGGTAGATGCGTTCGGCGCCCGACACGTTCTCGTCGGCGCGGACGATGGCGAACGCGAGCACGTAGAGATCTTTCTTGATCGCGGGGTCGGTCACGCCTCGCACGATCTCCGCGAGCGGACGGGTCTGATTGAGCTCGGCCTCAACGACCGCCTCGAGCCCGGACTCGCGCGCGCGCGCCATGATCATCGCCCGCTCCTGGTCGGTGAGCTGCCCGTCGGCCTTCGCCGCCGACACCGCCAGGCGAATGATGCGCGCCAGCGGGTCGAGCGCCGCCTCAAAGGCGGCCGGCATGGTCGGCACCGTGGTAGCGGATGGAATCGGTGGAACCGAATCGAGTGGAACAGGTGGAACCGTGGAACCCCCTGGAACCCCTGGAGTGTTCTGGTTCTTGAGGGTGTCGTAAATGCCCCATGCCACCCCGGCGGCGGCAATCATCGTGCTGGCACTCAGGAAGCCACCATGGCCCGTCAGGAACTTGGTGGCGCGGCGGGCGCGCTTTCGGCCCGAACGGCCGAGCGTCCCGCGCAAGACGACCGACAACACGTCAGCCGGACTGTTCAACACTGTGTTCGTCCCTCCAAAACAATCAATACGGGCCGCGTCACCGTGAGTTCCATTCTAAAAATCGAATGGTCGCTATTAATTATTCGATTAAATCTGCGTCGAGGCCGGCTTGAGCGCGACCGGCTTCGGCGCCTCGGGCGTCCAGTCCTCGCCCGGGTTGATGAAGCGGTTGGTCTCGAGTTTGTATTGTTTATCGTACAACTGGCGGTAACGTCCATCACGCGCGAGCAACTCGTCGTGCGTGCCGCGCTCGACGATCTCGCCGCCTTCCATCACCAGGATCTGATCGGCGCTGCGAATCGTCGACAGCCGATGGGCAATCACGAAGGTCGTGCGGCCCGTGCGCAGCTGCTTGAGGCCGTCCTGGATCATTTCCTCGCTCTCGCTGTCGAGGCTCGAGGTCGCCTCGTCGAGGATCAGCACCTTTGGCGACGCCAGGATCGCGCGGGCGATCGAGACGCGTTGCCGCTGGCCGCCGCTCAGCTTGATGCCGCGCTCGCCGACGATCGTGTCATAGCCCTCGGGAAACTTGAGGATGAACTCCTCGCAGTGGGCGACGCGGGCCGCGTGCTTGATCTCCTCGAGCGTCGAGCCCGGCTTCGCATAGCCGATGTTGTCGGCGACGGTGCCGTCGAACAAGAAGTTCTCCTGCAGCACCGAGGCCAGCTGCTCGCGGTAATCGCGCAGCGGGATGTCACCCAGATCCTTGCCGTCGACGAGGATGCGGCCCTTGTTGGGGCGGTTGAACGCCATCACCAGGCTGATCAGCGTGCTCTTGCCCGAGCCACTCGATCCCACCAGCGCCGTCGTCGTCCCCGGCAAGGCCTGGAAGCTGACGTTCTTCAGCACCGGCACACCCTCGTTGTATTCGAACCAGACGTCCTCGAAACGGATGTCGCCCTGGATGGCGCCGAGCGACGGCTTGCCCTCGTCGGCTTCGTCCTCCGTCTGCATGTTCATAATCTCGCGAATGCGGTCGAGCCCGGCGAACGCCTCGGTGATCTGCGTGCCGATGCTGGCGATCGAAATCATCGGCGCCGCCAGCAGGCCGATGAAGAAGATGTACATCACGAAGTCGCCAAGCGTCATCTTTCCGGCGACGATGTCGTTGCCGCCCATCCAGATCATGACGACTCCGACGACGCCGATGATCACGGTGCTGCCGGAGGTCGTCGCCGACACGCCGGTCATCGACTGCGCGATGTTGCGGAACAGCCGATGCGCGCCCTTCGTGAACACGATTTCTTCGCGCTTTTCTG
>Ga0310886_10000328_pt1 | contig 12423 bp, 7 predicted proteins | sample T60D3metaG_FD_202511 | JGI IMG/M metagenome (GOLD analysis project Ga0310886, IMG submission 202511) | Lab incubated soil microbial communities from West Virginia University Organic Research Farm, Morgantown, WV, United States - T60D3 | ecosystem: Environmental > Terrestrial > Soil >...
GTTATTGCATTAGTCAACTCAAGAACATTAGTTAATTTTGTGGCATCGAGTCGAGCCATTATCTACTTGATTTATGGATTATCTGGTTACGTGATTAGGAGAGCTAATCCACAGTTGCTGCAAAATTTAGGTTTGTTGCGATAAACTATCCCACATCTCGAGCATTTTAAGATTTTCGACCCCTCAAGTAATGTAAGACGGAGACCTTTTATCTCTACAATCAGCGTATCAAAATCTTCTTCAGTTAAAGTTTCCATTCCATCAACTTTGGTTTTTATAGCAGTCTTTGTCTCCTGACCTAACAAATTAAGGCGAGGTTTGGTGACCGTCCCTAATCTTGACTCTGCTTTCTGCAGTCTTCTCCTTGCAAAAGTGGCTACCATGAGCGCAAAGATTCCGACTCCCGATATCATCATGAATATCGCTATTATCCGTCCTACTGCCGTAACTGGATAATAATCACCGTATCCTACTGTCGCTAGTGTAACCACAGCCCACCAAATAGCCTCACCAAATTGGGTAATATTTGCGCCAGGATGTCCATGTTCTGCTAGAAATACTCCAAAACCACCAACAAATATGATGGAGAAGGCAGCAGCTGCCAAAATAACAACACTCATTTTCGTATTTTCCAATGTATACAGATTATTTGTTGACATATGTAGCACAACCAGCAAGAAAAATGATTTAAACTTTACACAAAATCTACTATAGATATATGCAGCAATCAAGTGGAGCAGTTTGAATCAGTTACTTAAAATTCTGTTCTGCTTCAAGAAACAGTCCCACAATTTGGGATTCAGACAGTCCGACTTAGCATTGTTAGTTGTTTCATAGCCATTAGATATTAACTCCCGCTTTATATGATACAATTACTAAGCAAGTAGTACAAGAACCCGAATAGTTTGCGGGTTCGGTGGGACTGATAACGCTAGCATTCCGATTCGAGAATCGATATCCGATTCGAGAATCCATATCTCCTGGAAAATTTATTTGCGAATCTTGCGGGTAACACAAAGTTTTCTATCCCATCAAATTCTATTGTTCAATGTTTAACTTTTTTATAATTTAACATGCATACTGTCCATTTCTTTTATTTTGATTTCCAACGTATGTCCTAATATCAAACGAAACGGGAGCTGTAACTGCACTCGCTTCCGTGGCATTAAAAGGATAGGCGGTAAGTGAAGCTTAGGTACAGAATATAATTTTATTTGATACTGTTCTTAGTAACAATCTCCTATGGTTCAACGTCGCTGACCGATGTGTCTAATACTTTAAGAATCCTTATATAATATACTGATGAGACACAGAGTGCGAATGCATGCATACTAAATTTGTGATTTTTGTCATTATAGGATCCTTACTTGTCGCGACAATGCATAGTTCATCTACACTATTCGTATTTGCAGAATTACTTACTAGTTGCAACAATCTTAACGAAACGAAAGCGCATTGTACTGTAACTCACAGAGAATCTTATCAACTAGGCTCGGACTGTACAAAAAATCCGGATGGTACCTATTCCTGCACTCAGGACCAGGACGAGGACCACAAAACCAATCTCAAGGTTACAGATGAAGACGCTATCCAACTAGGCTCGGACTGTACAAAAAATCCGGATGGTACCTATTCCTGCACTCAGGACCAGGACGAGGACCATGATAATAATGATACTTCTGCTAAAACTCCCAGTGCTCCGGACCCAATACCAATTCCATACCCTAATACCAATAATACTACTAAGGCGCAGATTGCAACCGACTAGGAGTGTTATCCCTCTTCCTTCTTTACTCTGTATAAGTTATCATCGATTATTCCCTTTACATGTATTACTACGTCGTTAGGATTTAATTCTGGCATTTTAATGTCTTTTATTTCGAGTTTAGGGTTCTTAATCCAATCTCTAACATCCTTAATTATTTTCTCTCTTGTTTGGACACTCATCAATTATGTAGAAAGGTTTAAAGCTTAAAACATTTTATACTTCTACAGAACTCTTTCATACAATAAGTGGGCAAGCCCAAGTATCATCATGCTTTGATCGTCAGGGGTTAACTGGCTTATGGCAAACACTCAACTACTCTTGCCCGATTTTTGATAATTAGCGGTTTACATATAAGTATTGTACAAAAACGCATTTTTGGAAGGAGGTTATAATTGATTGGTGCCTATGAGCAAACACAGAAGGCACCAACCAAGTGGAACTATCCTTACAACGGATTGAAGATAGGTCATATTGTTAAATGCCAAATTTTTATTTAAAACTTCTAATACGAGTATCTAATTTGGCTTTTTATAATTGATTATATAATTTCGTAGTATTCAGAAAGTGTATGTTCAAAGCATATCATACTTTGTGATAACTGCGGTAGTACATTCCGAACCGAAAATACTTACAGAGAGCATGAGTGCAAACCATCGAAAGTTTACAGACCAATTAGACCGCCTAGTCCGTAAAATTTAAGTAATTACAGGTTTGCTTCGATTAAATCGTGAGTTAGATGATCTTATTTTGAAGGAAGTGTCACGTCATTTCGTAATTTTTAAGAAAATTTAACTTTTTCTTGAATATGGTAAATGCTTTGCAATCTTAGGCAGAAGATTTAACCATATCTACTAGAATTACTGGACTGTCCATTTTTTTCTTCTGTCTGATCTTTAAATTTTGTCCTGTCGTCCATGTCATCCATTTCAACAAATCTTGCCGTAAAGCATAATACAGCAATGACAGGATAAATGGCTTTAGCCTTGCATCTGTTTACTACTTTTGGTAACAATAATTCGGGTTAGGTGGAACTTATAACGCTAGCACTCTAATTTGAGAACCCTTTATGTTCAGAGATGTTGCAATCCTAATGTGGTATGACATTAGAGAAGTTATTACTAAAAATTAAGATAACAGTGCTTGCTTTGGATTTGTAGTTAAAAAAAGTAAGAAATAATAAATGATATTATTTCAAGGCGTCAACTATTTTTCTAGTTTCATCAAGGTTGAACGCTTTTAGAGTAGTAACACGCACGTTACCTAGCGCACCAGTAGCAAGTGATACCGACATTGCGATTTCATCAGTAGGTAATTCTGCGGTGACCACTATGTCGTATTTTCCAAATGTGTAGTATATGGCGGTTAACTTACCACCTTTCTTCTCAAGATATTTTCTAAAAGATTCAGCACGCTTAATTGTGTCCTTTACATTTTTAATTCCTGTATCTGTCCATCTCAGAAGTAAAACGTATTGTCCCATTTCCCTTATTAGATTTTGGAGTATTTATAAATGTCTATTTCATGAATATTGCTATATCGTATACCCCAAATTTGTATGTCGTCCGCAACAATCTTAATATATTATTGTAAGAAGCCATTATTATGTTACTCATTATAGTATCAAATAATGCGGGTTCGGTGGTAACCATGTGGAATTTCACAGTAGTCCAGTTAAAGAATTACGAGGAGCGTGCCAAAAATTATTAAATATAAGATAGATAAATAAATTTTACTTGTGAAAAATCAAGTTCTGTTTGTAATATTCCTGTTTTTTGGATTTGCTTTTCTAGTGTATCTATTTCCGGTTATTTTTGTGGAGGGGGCAAAACTTCAGAGCGGAGTTACAATAAATGCCCCTTCAACAACAGAGACTGAGAAGATATGTGATGATACAATAGACAATGATAAGGATGGAAAGATTGATGCAAATGACGAAGACTGTGCTGCTGCACCCGCAGGTCCAACGGCGGAAACATGTGGACTCCAAATAGTATCTGGTGTTCCAATAAATTATGGACAACTTAATCCCGGTCAGGTTAGCGCCGAGAAGAAGGTCGTCCTTAAAAATGAAGGAACTTCGCAGACACCTGCAAAAATTATGATTAAGGGAGGTAACTGGATTAGCGATGCCGCTCCTAACCCTACTATTTCTGGACCAGAGATCACTCGTGTCGGCGGTCAGCCCGCAACTGGTGACTACAGTTACTACTCGGCTAAATTCCCTTTATCAGGTAACGGGTTGCAATTAAGTCAGTGGAAAGGATGGGAATTAATGCAGATATCTGGTGGACAATCAATACCAGTTTATTTCCAGTTTAGGCCATGGACCCTTCTTCCTAGCCTCATTGGTACCCACCTTTCATTTCCTAGCGGATCATTCCACCAAGAAGTTACAATCGATTTACTCTGTTAGTTAGATTCAATTTATGAGATTGATAATTAGGAATTGAAGGATATATTATATGTTCAAATAGTAACGTATTTTACATTATAATATTTACAAGAAATATGATGTAAAAATGTAATTATTTCGGGTTCGGTGGGATTCGGACAGTCCACGTATTCGGGTCCTGTTGATTAGCCATTTAGCTCTTTCTAATTATAGAATGTGCTAAACAATATAATGTGAGTGATGGTCCTCAATGTACTTGTTTGAAATAACACTCAACCTGTCTGACAGAGATTAATTTGGTATTCAAAGGACATCTCTAACTAGGCCGCTATCTATCTCAAAAACTTCCGCATAGATAAGTCGGCTAGGTTGCTTGATTATATTATCATCAATGATAGCGTGTTCTGCAGAAATGTATTCTTTTTCTTCAATGATCAGCCTGAACTGACCAGCTCTTGGTGGCTTGGTAAATACTATGCTGCCTGCCCACATCACCAATTCGGGTTGTGTCGATACATGTCCATCTTGTTCGACGATAACTTGGGCCTCTTCAGGTGCGACATCTTGCCAAGATAGATCGCTTTTAACAGATGGGTTACGTTTCTGGACACGCACCAGAATTTTAGTAGGCGGGGAACTAAGGCCATCATCAGCATGCTTACCTACTATCTTTGCCACAGGGCCCCTAGGTGATACACCGCTAACAACGACTCGGAGTGTACGGGAGTGGTGAGGATCTGAGGTAACAATGGCAGACCGATCAGGTGTTAATTGCGCGAAGTCGGCCAAGACAACACGTGACACCTTTGCATCTGCCAAAGCATGCGGTTGATAACGAACTAGTGCGAGGCGAACAAATGGCATGTAAGTCTGGCTGGATGTATTAATTGTCAAATCAGCAAACCACAATCCTCTAGACTCATCGAATTGTGGTTGAAAACCGACAACATTAACACGACCAGGTTGGTCCTCAGAAAGCCTAGCGACAGGTTCGTCAAGCGAGACGTCCCAGTCTTTGTCAGCCGCATCAGGAAAATTATTAATTCCAGGGGCACCAGAAAGATTTCCAGTTTGCCAGATTGGATCCATTCCCCATTGTGTGAAAAATGGCTTGAATTTATCTCTGTTCTCATTATTTAGCGCGCCGTTAATGTAGCTCCAGAGCGTAACGCCCAAAAGCTCTCCTTCACCTGACGAGAACCATGGCCTGCGCATATACACTCTCAATCCACCTCCAAAACGCACACTGCGTTTTAGGTTCGTTTCGGTCTGCCTTTCCCAACCAAATGTAGGGATAACACAGACTATCTCCGGTGCTAGAGGTCGCGCCGATGCCGGAATGTCTACAATAATCTTCTCACTATCACGTGTGAAGCCGCCTGCTGAGTGCTCAGGAAAGTATTCCTCAAACCTGGACTTAGCCGTAGCAGTATACTTTACTATGTGTCGTTTCGTATCGTTTAATATATGACGAGGGGCGGCCCCATCGAAGTAAAGTGAGCTGGAGTCGTTTCGGCGTGTCCAGTCACCGGCTCGTACGAACCCAATCTGATCGTGTTCTGGATCGTAGTAACCAACCTTACGATAATCTTGGCCACCGGATTCCCTAGCAAATACACGCAAGTAATCCTCATTTAGCTCGGTCAGCGGCAATTCATCGACAGGAGCAGATTTTTGAACTACAGAAGGATTGTCCATATTGTCTTCAGGATCCTTCCACTCACATGATAGATCTATTTTGATGGTGCTGGCGCCATGAACTCTGAGTGCACCAAGTAGATAAGCATCAGTAGCACCTAAACGCCGATAAGCAATGATGGGTGCCATTTCGGTAGGATCCGATCGACCTCGACTTGGCGCGGTCTGCAGTCCATCTGTATCAAGTTCGGAATCTTCGTGTTCCACGTTTAGGGGCAGGAACTCTGGCCGGCCAATTGGCTGCTGCACGGCATGCACTAATGTCAGAAGACGTGGCGGGGTTAACATCCAATGTCCTCCCTCTACTGCTCGTTGTAACACATGCGCAATTTTGTCATTCTCGCTGCCTGGCTGTAAGAATTGTGGTTGAGGATCGGTCGTTATCCGGTCGACATAATCACGAAGCCATTGCCAAATTCCCATAAGTTTAAGATCCTCTGTATTGGTAAAACTACTCAACGGTACTACGGAAATATGTCCTTTTGGTAGATATACTTTCAAAAGTCGTTTAATCGGATCCCAATCTGGCCTCATATCGTCGGATTCCGGCTCAGCTAGGCGGAATAGAAATCCCAGCGTCTTTTTCCAATTACCACTGTTACCAAAACTTATTAGTGTTGCAGAACCAAGACGAGGATTTGGATCATTTAACAGTTTGTAAGTCACTTTTTGGCTAGGACCAGAATCCGGTTCAACCCTACCAATAGAATATGTTGGAGTGCCAGGCAAGTCGCGGATTGCAGCTCCACGTGAAAGTGGGTCAGGCAAGAAGGGCAAAGGACTTATGAGTTCATCTATATCTACTGGATATTCATCAGTCTTGCCTTTAACGGCGATCTTTAACGTCTTCAGTTTAGCCGCGTCGCGCTGTACAATGAGGTTCCAAGTGGCGTGATCGCTTTTGAGATTCCCACTGGCATCATCAAACATGCCCAAACGTTCAGCCATCTCGACACTTGTTCGGGGAGGTAAGATGTGTCGATCTGCAGCGATAATTTCTGCAGGGACACTATCCTTACTGATATCATCGTTGAATGTACGGATAACGATACGGTCAATGTCTGAACCAGGCTCAGTTACTGCCTTAGAGTCACGCATTACAAGGATAGGAGCTACCACAGGTTCGTATCTCAAATAAGCAAACCCTTCAGGATCATACGGCAATGCATAGGCAGCGGATATCTCATTAGCAAGGTCATCATCAACCTTGAGACTGTTTCCCGCTAAATCCACTACGCGCGCCCGTATACGATATCGTACGCCAAAACGTAACCTAGGAAGAGAATTAGGATAAACTTGATAATTAGACTTCACCTTGAAAGGTGTGACTGGCTCATCTTCTGAGAAATCCACTGGATTTTTACCGGGGGGTACGGCATCATCGGCGTCGGGATAACGGCTGAGGTGTCTGGCAGGCATAGGTGCGCTTAAGCTCCAACCGGACCACCGGGCGAGTGCCTCGTGTAGGTATAAATCGTTAGTATCAGGTATAGCGTCCTTCGCCGGTTGAGTGATAGCCAGCTGCACAAAACCCTCTTCAACCTTTGTGTCCCGAATAAATTTTAAATCGCCAACAAAGTATTCTGCATTACGAAGGTGAAGTGAATGCCATGCATTTGTATGCGAATCCCAAATATCGAGACGATAACCACGAATTAGGTCCTCTGCAAAGAACGGACGTGGCTGTACGCCACCTCCTGTTATAGCATCGTTGAATGCCTTCGATTGCACAAGCGTATCAAGCAAATGTATTGTACGCTGATCCGAATACAAGGACAATCCTCCGGATCGAAGCGATGGAAGTGTAGCATGAGCATCAAATACCTCAGGATGTGGAGCAGGTTCTATTTTCGCCTCCCGATCCAAGTTATGACCAATCGGTGGCTTGATAGATTCGGCCAACATGATATTCTTGTGCACTCCACCGTCCACATCCACTTGCGCCAACCCAAAATTAGTAGGATCAAGATTGAGCAAACCAATTGCAGTCACTGGTGCTTCATGATCAACCAGCACTCTAGGTGCAGTCAAGAAAACTCGCTTCTCAGGCAACTGTACATGTAGATACGCAGTTGCTAGTTGCGGTACTTTTGGCGTTATTGCCCAGTCCCAGCCAGCATTGACTTTGCCTATCAATACTGTACCAAAATCATCTAATGTTGTGGTCAAAAAACCTCGCGGCAACTCAAAATCAAACACAAGACCCAAAGCACGAAGGAGCTCGGGATATGAGTTAATCGCACTAAGCGCTTGATGGAAATCAAAGAGGTTTTGTGTGTCAATCTTGTCAAGAGGATATTTAGAATAACTCGGAGTGGGCATATGATGAAATACTGAAAAAGGTACAGCTATCTTTTGTAAATCGTTACTGTCCGACCCTTTTATGATTAATCCTTCGTAATCTAGACGACCCGTTAACTTCTTTCGCACGTATCGACTCTGTCCTGCTTTTTGTCTTACGCGCACTGCCTCTCTCCATCTTGAAGCCACCTGAGAACTCCAATGCACCTGTAAGCCTTCCATCAAAATCCCGAGTCGTTCTCGATTGCTTGGGCCTTCTTGTTCCGGGGTTCTATGTGGTGGATCTGGTAGAGCGAGATTAATACTCGCTTCTTGGTAAATTCCCTTCAAAGCGCTAAGCGCCTCTCGGACCGAATAAGAAATTATTCCCCTATCTGAATAATCGTCGAATGTAAAAGATCGAACCAGTGTGTCATATTTGAAAAGTTGTTCCCATAATTCGGGACGTAAAGGTTCGGGATCAATTGGAATATTCAGCGTCCTAGTTTCAGATTGAAACTCCAATTCCATGCCGTTTTCTTTGAGTTTACGAGTCCACTCCAACCAATCTGCGAACGAGCCTAAGCTATCTGCTCCACTGAGTCTAGGAGAAACGAATACAGAAACAGGTAGGCCATCTGTGTTAACACTAATACTTCTAGGCATTATAGTTAAAAATATGGAATGTTCTATTACCATGGTTTTGATCAGCCTCCTGCGAATGCAAGGGCATATTCACTCCACATTTCGGACTTATTGAACAAATCACCAAATGTCGGATCGCCACTTCCACCAAACGCACGTTCGACAGTCAGTTCTACCGATTTGTGAAAAAGTGCCACATGAACACTTACTGTAAGCGTAGCACGACCATATGCCTTGTCTTCATTCTCATCATAGGTGAAACTCATGTTAAACTCTACTGATATTTTGATTAAGCCAAGAACGCAAAGATTACCACCCATTCGAAGATAGCCTGAAAGTACAGTCGTTAAATCCATGCTAGTTTCCTTGCGTTGCAATGAGATGTAAATTCCCGCCATAATGTGAACTTCGCCACTGGCTACACCAATATCAAGAGCTGCGGCTGCTCCAAATTCCAAGGCTGCTTGAAGCTCCTTTATACCAGCAGTATCTAGTTGCAGAGCAAAAAAACCACCACCGCCAAATAGGCTGACAGTCAACAGAAATGGATGGGCCCGTTCTGAAACGTTGAAGTTTAAGACAGGCTTTCCGTCAATGAATGGCAGCGTGAGTGATGCCCCTAAACAAACATCCCTGAGATTGAAAACGCCTACCGTAACAGGAGGCAATGAGGTTGTGAAACCCGCTCGAATTCCAGGTGGATCATATATCAGGTCAAGTGATGCCCCTTCACCGAACAGTCCGGGAGGAATTGCACTGCGAATATCCTCCACGAATTGTAGATCTCCACCGAACTCCAATGGCGTCTTTTCATTAAGCATTACTTTCACGTCAGTCTTGTTTTCGCTGTTCGATAAAAAGCTAAACTCAGTAAAATTAATGTTGACTGATCTGAGCACGCTTACCTGGAAATGATCTAGTCTGCCAGTAAAATTGTAATTGACGTCCTTAAGGGTCCCACTCACAGGTTTTGTTATGGTGCTGTGAATACTGAGTTTGGGTGTTTCATCTTTTTTATTGAAAGCGGCAATACCGTCGAGTTCTAAATGATCTACAATGTCCGGCTCCCAGTTGAGTTCAGTGATTAACTGCTTTTTTCCACTATGGTCCTCATACGTGGTCAACTTCGGTGCATTCTTGTCGATTCTGGTCGAATCACTGCGTATTAATTCGAAGAGATTGAAAGTACCAAAAAGCTGAGCTGTGACTCCTGCGAAAAATTCAGCTGGATCGAATTTATTATTGATGGCATCCTCGATTTTTCCTGCAAGGGGTCCCAACTCGCTTGAAATAATTGAAATTCCCATGTTTGGTGTAGCAATGCCTCCAGCCTTATCAGAACTAAATGTCATTTTTAGTTTGTCTGGAACCATTAGAGAGAACGGATCGTCGGGCTTCAAACTGGAGGGATCTTCTTTTACAATTTCCGCAAATATCCCCCTTGACAAGTCCAAGCCTTTTTTGACATAGTCGTTGGAGTATCTTATAGTAGTCAGAGCTTCTGTGCCCAAGAGTTCTTGGATTTGAGGAATTTTAACTTCTGCCTTGCGCAATTGTGGTGATTTACCCGTATGGTCGACGACAAAGTTCAATAATTGTGTGACAAGTTGGGTGTTCATACTACTCTTAGTTGGAGATGTGTTTGGTTCAGCGAATGTCACTTTTTGCCCATAGAATCTAGCGCTTTTGAAATCAACAGCTTCTATCTTGTTATATTCCTGAGCTACAATCTTAGTTGCGTCCGGGTTCGAATCTGGAAGGTCACTTAGTGATACGAATATGAGTGGAAGAGTGAAATTTGACAAGTTCCCTGATATGTCAGTGGCAACTGCGTGAAAATCGAAGTATGTTTCAGAAGAGCTGTCCTTCTTGACTTTAATCCAAAAAGATCGATCCGTCCCTTTAAGTGGTTCGGGCTCAGCTATCTCAGGCGTGACTAAAGTAGTTAGTCGAACACGCTTGAGTGGACTACTTCTGTCATTAAATTGTTTTTCAGGTTCACGCACAACGATAAACATATGCTGTATCAGGTACGCAGCGACTATTCCCCCGTTCTCTTTGAATTTACGTTCTGTCACTTTGATCAAGGAAGCTCTGTGACGGAAGGGCCACAACTCACCTTCATACACTATGCGCACATAATGATCTCGTCCCTCGGTGGCGATATGCACCCATTCGGATAGGTCAAGTGATTTGATACCAGTAGCAGGAACGCTAGCCTCATCGATTAAGACCGGCGAGGGCGAGTCTACAATTTTCTGTGGGTTTTTAACTCTGAGTACTTCAAGAAGGTCTTCTACGCTGGGTTTGGGATGTACAATTTTAGGGGATACGCGTGGTGGGGTCCAGTGTCCTCGTGAATGCAACCATCCACCCAACGGTGAGAGAATAAATTGTTCCGCCACAAAGGGTTGTGGAATATAAGGGACAGTTATTTTGGTCTTGGGAAGCTTGGTGAATACCAGGTCCTTCGTAGAGTCAAGGGTGTTTGCGGCTTCAAGGGTGTTTGCGGCTTCAAGGGTGTTTGCGGCTTCAAGGGTGTTTGCGGCTTCAAGGGTGTTTGCGGCTTCAAGGGTGTTTGCGGCGAGAAAGAAGGGTAATTCCAAGTCCACCTCATAGCCATGAAAGGCCGAGGTAAGAACCACTATTTGATAACGATCATTGGCCGACATTGCAGTGCGCGAAAGGTATTGGTTTTTTTCTGCAGTACCAGGTACCTTGTCAGGTTTATAGTCCGGTGACCAGATAGCTCTTAGATAGGCTGGTTTTTCTAACGATATCTCTGAAGTACCAGTATCAGTTTTGGTAACCAATCTTGTATGCCACAGCTCAGTTCGCCCTTGAGAAGTAAACGGAATTAGACGCTGTTCAAATGTCACATCTCGATTAGGCGAGACTGTCAACCCATATGGCATCTCTATGGCAGTATCAAGGGGTGAAGGGGGTGTGATGTCCGGTGCACTTTCAATCTCGTCGACCGTCGGCTCTGGGCCTATTCCTGCTATAGGACTCAGATTGAGCTCCATATTCGACCAATCTATTAGTCCTTGTAAAGAAAACGGTATATGCGCTTCAGGTGGTACTTGAAAGACTAGTCGACTAGGCCGCCCTAGCAAGGCATTAGCAATTCGAGGAGGACTAGGTTGGCCAGGTAAGTCCAATGAGTCGTCCAATAAGTAGAGTATAGGTATTCGAGGAGGACTAGGTTGGCCAGGGATACCCTTACCTGGATCAATCGGCTTGCTATTGACGTCAGCTGGCTCAATACCACTAGCTTCAAAATATGCTGCTTCGGCTATGGTTTGAGGAGGAAAAATGACAGACATATACGCTGGCTTGTGAGGATCTTCTACTACCAAGGATGGAGGTATGTTGAGATCATTGGATTCCAGACGTAAGTTGGTCGTTTCGATTCGTAAATTAAGTAGATCATCTGGCCGCAGGAGATCTATTTTCATTCCTACAATAAAACCTCTTTGTAGTGGTTTGGTAAAATGTAATTAACAGATCCCTTTGCATGGGATAATTTTACATTCACTATTTTCAATATTGGCTCGGAGACAGTATTTGAAGACTGAATAAGTAATTCGTGCAAAAGTGTTTCAATTGGTTTTCTAAAAAAAGTCTCTTCCAAAATTTT
>Ga0310886_10000329_pt1 | contig 12422 bp, 15 predicted proteins | sample T60D3metaG_FD_202511 | JGI IMG/M metagenome (GOLD analysis project Ga0310886, IMG submission 202511) | Lab incubated soil microbial communities from West Virginia University Organic Research Farm, Morgantown, WV, United States - T60D3 | ecosystem: Environmental > Terrestrial > Soil >...
GTTACGACGGCGTTCTGTCAACGCGCGTCGGCTACACAGGCGGCAACACGCCCAACGCAACCTATCGCAATCATGGAGCACATGCCGAAGCGGTCGAAATCATCTTCGATCCTGCGAGGATCAGCTACCGACAGATCCTCGAGTTCTACTTCCAGATTCACGATCCGACCACGCGCAACCGCCAAGGGAACGACATGGGGCCCAGCTATCGATCGGCGATCTTCTACACCACCGACGAGCAGCGTCGGATTGCCGAGGACACGATCGCCGATGTCGACGAATCCGGGCTATGGCCCGGCAAGGTCGTGACCGAGGTCGTGCCATCAGGCGAGTTCTGGGAGGCCGAACCCGAGCATCAGGACTATCTGCTGCGAAATCCCGGCGGCTACACGTGCCATTTCGTTCGGCCTCACTGGAGGCTACCGATTCGCAAGAGCAAGGGAACGAAGCTGGCGTGATCGGGGTCGCGTCGAGCGTTGGTCCTCTGCACTATGCGCCTTCAGAGGCGCCGCTCACGCCCTGAACGACGGTCACGAGTTCGTTGACCGCCCGCCATGCCTGGTCGATCGCGGCGTGCGTGTAGGCGTCCGCGCCGGCGTCGGAGTTAGCGATGGCGATGTTGCCAAAGCGCTGACGGCCGATGATCTCCGGACGCGGCTCCACGTTCCAGGCCGTGTCCTCCAGGTCGAGGTGATCGCGCGCATAACCGTGCGGCCAGCGGTTCACCGTGATGGCGAGGATGTCGCGCGCGGCGTCGAAGCCACCGGCGCCCAGCAGGGCGTTCAAGACCTGGCGCACCTCGCGCTCGAAGTCCTCGAACCGCATGGTGAGCATTCGCGCCCGGGCGATCCGGTGCTGGTCCGCGACACTCAGCCCCTCGGGCTGCTCCGCGATGAAGCCGACGAAAGCCTGCATCACGCAGGGATCCTCGGGCCGCCATGCGGGGCGGTAGTCGCCGACATTGATGCCGGTCACCAGGAAAATGTCCTGCAAGAAGCTCCCCGGTAGCTGCGCACCCTTGATCCCGAGCTTCTGCAGCGCATGGCCGTTGCGCAACAGCGTATTGACCACCAGCATCGGTCGCTTCACGCACTGCGCGAGCGCCGCCTTCTGAGCGGACGGAAGATCCGGCACGAGGTACGGCACGATCGCGTTGTAGCAGGCGAGCACGGCTTGCTTCGCACGGACACGCAGCAGCCGCCCGTTGTTCACGTAGTCGACGGTGACGCCCGCGCCGTTCGCGGCATTGGCGGCGCGAACTGCCGTGGAGTTGAGCCGCAGCCGCACCGTGGACCCGAGCCGGTCGAGCGCGGCGTAGTCCAGCCGGGCGGTCACGATGCCGAACGGATCCGCATTGGCCGCCATTCCCGGGACGGTGCCCGGAATCAGCGAGCGCACGAGCAACCGCGCGATCGAGCTGTTCCCGTCCGGGAACATCGCCGCCGGGCTGTCGCGTTCCATGGTGTCCGGTCTCTCCGGCCCGCCCAGCACGTGCGCGCCGGGCAGCCCCGATTGCAGGCACTCCGCGACTGAGAGGCTCTCGGCCGGCAAGCCCCAGAAGCCCGACGGCGCACTGCTGAAAATCTGTGTTGCCGCCGCCGGCAGGTCGAAGTGCTCGCGGAGAAAGACGATGTAGCTGGTGCGGTGCAGGTACGCTTCCCGTTCCGCCGGCGACAATTCCGCGAGCACGTCGCCGCTCGCGAGCAGGAAGGCGTTGAGCTTGGCGCGTGCGGCCTCCTCGAGCGGAAACGCGTCGACGTGCGTGGCAAGCTCCCTCGGCTCCAGGCCCTGCAGCGTCACGCCGCGCAGCAGCACATCGCGGCCGTAGCGTGCCCGGTCGAACAGAAGCGCCGGCTGCAGGCTGCCCTTCATTCCCAACCAGTGGAAATCGAAGCTCTCGAGCAGCCGCGGGATGTCGATACCGAGATCACGTAGCAGCCCGTTCGCCACGTCGCTGTACAACCGGTATTCCATGTTCACGGTACCGCCCCAGGCAAGGCGCATCGGTCCGCCCTGGTGGAACTCGTTGCGCTTGGCGTGACCGCCGAAGTCGTCGTGGTTGTCGAGGATGAGGATCCGCGATTGCGCGCCGCGCAGCTTGCGATGGAAGTACGCCGCCGCGAGCCCGCTGATCCCGCCGCCGACGATGACGAGGTCGTACCGCTCGTCGAGTGCAAGCGGGTTCTCGAAGCGCTTACCCTCGCGCGCCAGGGCGTGCGCGACCTCGAAGGAGCCCGGGTGCGAGCCGCGCAGCCCCGTGAGCGTTGGCGGATAGTAGAGCTCGCTGCCGTCCTGCGACATCGCGAGTCCCGGCAGCGGCCAGGTCATGCTGAGGGCGGTGATGCCGACGTCGTGAACGAAATCGCGCCGCGTGATCGGGCGCGACAGGCCGAGCTCGCGGTCGGTCGGGGTCATGGTGCGGTCGCTCCGGTTCGTTGTGGCTCTATCGTATCGACTTCCGGAAGACCCGGATACGTACGTGCCTTGACAGATATATACGCCTAGAGGTATATAACAGATATGGAATCCGTATTTGCAATCATTGCCGAGCCGAGTCGGCGCGCCATCCTGGGCCTGCTCGCGTCCTCGGAGCGATCCGTAGGTGATATCGAAGAGCAGCTGCGACTGCCACAACCCTCGATTTCCAAACATCTGCGGGTATTGCGTGAGGCCGGCTTCGTGGAATCGCGCGTGGATGCGCAGCGGCGTCTCTACCGGATCAGGCCCGAGCCACTCATGGAGATAGACGCATGGCTCGCTCCGTTCCGCCGCTACTGGTCGGCCCACGTCGATGCGCTCGAGCGCCACCTCGATCGTATGAATCAAGCACCACGTCGGAAGGGAAAGAAACGATGAGCAGCCGTGAAGACTATGAGCCGGGTCCAGCCTTGGGCGCCGAGATTCGCAAGGATGGAGAGAACTGGACGCTCGTTCTCGTCCGGGAGCTCCGCCATCCGCCGACGAAGGTTTGGCAAGCGCTGACGGACCCGGCGCATTTGCGTGAATGGGCGCCATTCGACGCTGACCGAAGCCTCGCTGCGGTCGGCCCGGTCAGGCTCTCGACGGTCGGCACTCCGACGCCAATGATCTCCGAGACGCGCGTGACGTGCGCTGACGCCCCAAAGCTGCTCGAATATCAATGGGGCGACGGCGACATGCGATGGCAGCTCGAGCCACTCGGCGCCGGCACGCGTCTCACGCTCTGGCACAACATCGATCGCCGCTTCATCTCGTGGGGCGCCGCGGGCTGGCACATCTGCTTCGACGTCCTCGACCGGCTCCTCGCGGGCGAGCCGATTGGTCGCATCGTCGGCCCGGAGGTCATGAAGTTCGACGGCTGGCAGCGATTGACCGCCGAGTACGCCAAGCAGTTCGGTGTCTAGACCCCGGCTAACCCTGTTGAGGACCTCACGATGCCGCGCTCCAAAGGAATCGTCATCGGCTTCTGGATCGTCACGGCGCTCTTCTGCCTGCAGATAGGCTTCACCGCCTACGCGCAACTCAACCTGCCGCAGGTGGCGGAAGCGTTCACGCACCTCGGGTTCCCCGACTACTTTCGGGTGGAGCTTGCGTGGGCCAAGCTCCTCGGGGTGATGCTGCTGCTTGCGCCGGTGCCGGCGCGGCTCAAGGAGTGGGCGTACGCCGGCTTCGCTATCAACCTCGGTTCTGCGCTCATAGCCCACCTCTCGGTCGGCGATGGCCCGGAGGCGTGGAGCTGGTCGGTGGGCACCGGCGTGCTCTGGGGGCTCTCGTACTTTTTCTGGCGCCGCCTGCAGGCCACGCCGGCCTTCCGCTCGGATTTCACCGGCACGGTGATAGTGACTCCGTCTATCAAGGCCTCGTGAACCAGCAGAAACCTCTTCTCAGCTGATCGACGCGAGAATCAAGGAGCTGCGTGCCACTGGCGGCGTCGAAGATCGCGCGCCTAGACTAAGACCAGGCGTCCGACTCAACAGAAGCGGACCAATGGCACATGTGATCGAACCGGCGACGAGCGGGCGCGCCAAGTGTCGCGGCTGTGGTGAGCGCATCGCCAAGGACGCGTTGCGGCTGGGCGAGCGGCTGCCAAATCTGTTTGGCGAGGGCGAGATGACGCTTTGGTTTCATCTCCCTTGCGCGGCGTATAAGCGACCCGAACCGTTTCTCGAAGCGCTGCAGTCGACGACCCAAAAGATCGGCGATGTTGCGCAGCTCGAGCACGCGGCGCGAGGCGCGCGAGCGCATCGGCGATTGCCGCGTATCGACGGGGCGAAGCGCGCCTCGAGCGGCCGCGCGCACTGTCGCCACTGCCGCGAGCTGATCGAGCAGGGAACGTGGCGCATCTGCCTCGTCTACTACCAGGAAGGCCGTTTCGAGCCATCGGGATACGTGCATCTGCGGTGTGCGCTGGCGTACTTCGAGACCGCGGACGTGATCGATCACGTGCGGCATTTCTCGCCGAGCCTCACGGAGGCCGATCTCGCCGAAATTCGCGCCGGGCTCGAGCCGTCGGGCGCGGAGAGCGTAGGTTAGCAATGCCCCGCGCAGGAGGCTGCCATGCAAAAGAAGGTGACGGTCTGCCCGGAGTCGCCGCGGCGGCCAACGGGAGCACCTCGCCGCGCGTCGCACACGACCCGCCGCTCGGCGCGCACGGGCCGGCACATAGCTGAAAATTCCCGGCAGGTGCTCTGTCAGAATTCGTCCTCGGCATTGGGTGTTCGCGTGCGTGATGGAGGATTGCGAACGCTGACGTTACGTGGACCTCCTGGAATCATGTACGCACCGCGGCGGCGTTCCTGGCGTCGGCGTGCTTCGGGATGGGAATGAACGCCTGAACCCACCGGCGAGGACGAAGGAGGTGTCCCATGGGCGTGAGTTTTCCAAACGAGACCCCGGCGTATCGCGAAGCGCGCCGCAGACTCTTGCAGCGCGAGGTGGCGCTCCGACGTGAAATGGAGGCTGTGGCGGCGGACGTCCGGTCGCTCCCTATCGGCGGCGAGATCCCGGAGGACTATGAGTTCGATCATATCGGCGCGGACGGCGCGCCAGCGAAGGTGCGGATGTCCGAGTTATTCCGCCCGGGCACCGACGACCTGATCGCGTACCACTTCATGTTTCCGCGGCACCGCAACGACAAGCGGCAAGGCCCGGGCAGCGGTCCGGCGGCCAAGCTGCCGCTCGAAGAGGGGCCTTGCCCGTCTTGCACCGCTATGCTCGACAATTGGGACGGGGCCGTGCTGCATGTCGAGGGGCTGGGCGCGAACGTCGTCGCCGTGGCCAAGGCGCCGATCGAACACGTGGTCGCCTTCGCTTCCGATCACGGCTGGCGCCACCTCAAGCTGATCTCGGCCGCCGGCAACAGCTTCAAGCGTGACTATCATGGCGAGGATGAGGAAGGGCAGCAGATGCCGATCCTGACCGTGTTCCACAAAGGTGCGGACGGAGTGATCCGGCTGAGCTGGGCCTCCGAGCTCCTGTTCGAGCCCACCGATCCGGGCCAGGATCCGCGGCACTGTGGCACGGTCGAGCCGATGTGGACTCTGCTCGATCTGACCCGCAGCGGTCGGCCGGATGTCTATGAGCAGTTCAGCTATGCATGAGCGTTAGCTCGAGTGTAAGGCGGAGCCCGACACAAATATGGCTACGACTCTCAAAGAAACTCTCGTGCAGCTCGAAGCACTCGGCAATGAGAAAGTCCGTGCACAAAACAGCAAGAACGGCGCCGGCAACAATCAGTTCGGCGTCCGGCTGGGTGACATCCGAAACCTGGCTACGAAGATTGGGACCAACCACGCTTTGGGCATTGCTCTCTGGAAAACCGGGAACATCGATGCCCGGCTCCTGGCAATACTTCTGATCAATCCAAAGAACCTGCCAGGCGACGAGCTAGATCGGTTGGTGCGGTCCGTCGGATTTGTGCAAGTTGCGGACTGGCTCAACTCCTACCTCGTGAAGAAATACCCCGACAAAGAAACTCTCCGCCAAAGGTGGATGGCTGATGATGATCCGTGGATTGCGCGCGCCGGATGGAGCCTGACTTCGGAACGAATCGGCAAGAATCCCGAAGGGCTCGACCTGCCAGCGCTTCTGGACCGTATCGAGTCCGAAATGGGGGACGCCGCTCCAGAAGCACAGTGGACGATGAACTTCTGCCTTGCAGGGATCGGCATCCACTTCCCCAGGTATCGCAAGCGCGCCATTGCCATCGGGGAGGCTTTGGGGTTGTATCGTGACTATCCTGTTTCCAAAGGTTGTACCTCGCCTTTCGCACCGATCTGGATTGAGGAGATGGTGCGTCGGCAAGGTTAGGAGGAGCCGCTGTGCCATGGAGTCCGAGCCCAATACTGCAACCGGCCGAACCGCCTGTTCGCGTCACCGTCGATGGAGAAGTGTTCGACGTCACGACGCAACCGGATCATCCCGGCCACTACCATTACGCATGGATCTCCGGACCAAATCCCGGTTACGGATTCTCCTCGGCGTCATCGGACGGACGGCCGTCCAGCATGGTCGACCACGAGGAGGCGATCCGGAACTTCCTGTCGCACGTGGACCCTGAGACCGGATACCTCGAATAGGACGCACGCACGCCGCGCGAGCTGAGCGAAGCCGTAGCCTCCGCTCTCAAGAGCGCGGTCTAGTCCCGCGCTCGTGCGAGCTCGGGCTGTGCATCGGTGCGAACTCGCGATGTTCCAAGGACCGAGCCCACGATCACGAGCGGAAAACCGATCACCATCCCGAGCGTTAGCGGTTCGGACAACACGACCGCGCCGAGTACGATCGCGACCGCGGGATTCACGTACGTAATAACCGTGGCCCGCGCCGGGCCAGCTTCCGCAATCAGCGCGAAGAACACCAGAAACGCGGTGGCGGTGCAGAGCACGCCGAGGCCGACCACCGACCAGGCCGCAGATGCGGGGATATGCTCGGGCCAGACCATGGGCGCGAACGGCGCATAGAGAAGCGTGGCCACGATCAGCGACGCCGTGACGACTCCGATCGCCGGCACATCCTTGAGCTTTCGATCGACGACGATGGGGCCGATGGCGTAGCACAACGCCACAACCATCGTCGCGGCTACTGCCGGCAGGTCGGAGAAATGGATGTCCATGCCCACGAGGAGCGCGACACCAGCAAACCCGATGCCCAATCCAAGCAGCCGCCGTGGCTCGAGCGATTCATGGCCGAGCCTTGTTACGATCAACGCGGCGAAGAGTGGCACCACAGCGAGCAGCAGTCCCGCGGTCGAACTATTCAGCCGAGTCTCTGCGTGCCCGAGCAGGAGCCAGGGTATGTTGATCTCAAGCAGGGTGTATGCGAGCAGCCACTGCCACTTGCGAAACCCGGCGAGCAGGACCTTGCGATGCCACGCGATCGGCAGCAACAACAGCGCACCGATCAGTGTGCGTGATCCTGCGACCACAAGTGGATCGACCGCACTGACTGCAATTCGAATCAGCAGATAGGGCATGCCCCAAAGCACACCCAGCGCGATGAACAGAAGCCAAGCCCGTTTTGTCATCGGCGAATTGTAGGAAGCCCCCTCCTACGCGTGCGTGACGTTGGACGAATACAGGTTGATCACCAGGACGCCGGCCACGATCAACACAATTCCGATGATCGCTGCGACATCGAGCGACTGGGCAAAGAACACCCAGCCGATGAGCGCGATGAGTGCCACTCCGGTGCCGGCCCACACCGCATAGGCGATCCCGACGGGCATCGTCTTCAGCGTCAGCGACAGGAAGTAGAAGGACACGAGGTAGCCAACGACGACGATCGCCGAGGGGCCCGGCCGTGTAAAGCCCTGCGAACTCTTCAGGAAGGAGGTGCCGGTAACCTCGGCGGCAATCGCAACCGAAAGGTAGACCCATTGCAACATGGAGAAGCTCCAGGAGCCTGCAGGTTTGCCCATCATAGACGCCTGCGCGTCACTGCCCGTCGGGAATCTCCGCCTCGACCAGTTTCGCGAGCAGCGCGAGTGACTCCTGCCAGCCAAGATAGCAAGCCTCGGCCGGAATGATATCCGGCACCCCTTCCTGCGTGACGTTGAGCTCGGTCCCGCAGAAGACCTTGGTCAGGCTGATCGTCACGTTCATGGCGCCGGGCAGATTCGGATCGTCGAACCGGTCCGTGTAGCGAATCCGTTCGTGCGGAACCAGTTCGACGTACTGTCCGCCGAAGGAGTGGCTGCTCCCCGTCGTGAAGTTCGTGAAGGACATCTTGTAAGAGCCACCGGGGCGGGCGTCCACGTGCTGCACGTTGCCGATGAATCCGTTGGGAGGCAGCCATTTGACCATCGCGTCCGCATCGAGGAAGGCGCGATAGACCCGCTCGGGCGGAGCCCGCAGGACGCGGTGAAGGCGGATAGTGCTTGGCATGATCGGTACTCCCTCGCTGGCCTTACGCCGGAATGATGCCTAATAGTCGAACGGGCCGGGCCGAATTCGACACTTGCCTGGTGTTGTGTAGTGCCGATCGTGCCGCGGTACGGCAGTGGGCACCGAGTTACCAGCGGGCAACTTGGATGCAAGCACCTCTTGCACTAGTGAGCTTTGTGGCCGGTGTGGCTGTCTGGCTAATGGGCGGTGGCGGTGGGTGGCTCGTCGGCGCTGGGTGGTCGGCGCTGTCGTACCTTTCACATTCGTTGTCCTCATGCCGACTAACCATCGGCTGCTCGCGACTGGTCGGGAATCGCACTCCAGCGACACAGGGGTTCTGCTGAATAAGTGGGGGAAACTTCATGCTGTGCGCACGCTGTTGAGCCTCTGCGCTACCGGGGTGTACGTTTGGCTTGTCGTTTTGGCCTGGCAACCGGTTGAGCCAGAATCTCGGCGCCTTCAGGCTGTCCCTGCAGTCGCCGGCCCACCTCCTGTGAGCACCAGGTCGATCAGAACCTCCTTGCGCACTTGCTTGCGCTGTCGAGCAATATTGTACCGAGAGCATGACGATTGAAGGAACGCTATGGAGACGCAATGACCGAATCTATCGACCGTTCTCGAATGCCCGATGGCTGGCACACGGTGACGCCACGACTGGTAGTCCGGGAACCCCAACCCCTCGTCGAGTTCATTCGGTATGTATTCGGAGCGACAGGGGAGTATCGGTCAGACAGGCCGACTGTGCTGAGGATCGGCGATTCCCAGATCATGATCAGCGCCGCTGACATGCGCGATCCGGCACCCGCCTTCCTCTACGTCTACGTTGCCGACACGGACGCCACCTACCAGCGCGCTCTAGACGCCGGCGCCCGGTCATTCGAGAAGCCGTCAAACGTCCCGTATGGAGATCGTCGGGGCATGGTTATGGACAAGTGGGGCAATACTTGGCAGATCGCCACGTATTTGAGAAATGGCGCGTACCTCGAAGGCTGAAGTCAGCATCACTGAAGCTGCTAATGATCATTTGTTGCCGGCCGTAATCTGGCGTATGAGATTGACGATCACGAGGAGGATCATCGCGCCACTGAAGGAGACTACAAGATCTCCAGCGATCACGGGAGACAGCGCCCATCCGCCGCCCACTGCTCCGACGATGCCAACCACGACGTTGAGCACCAATCCTTGGAGGCCATCGGTCCTCAGGATGCGGTTCGCTAGCCAGCCAACCGCGCCGCCGACAATCAGCCAGGTCAACACATTCATATGCTGCTCCAGTATTCTTGTTCTACGAGCAGCATCGTCGAATGCGGCATTCAACAACCAGCTCAGCGAGCCGTGCGAGATCGCTAACGATGCGAGATTGCCAACGAAGAGTGTAGCCGAATGCAGTGGTGGGTGACACGGGCTGCACAAGAATCGCTACGACCGGCGAAGGGCCTTTGAAGGGTGAGACTTGTGCGACGCCTTACGCTCGGGGCTGCAGCACACGGTTGAAGAACGCGGCGATGAGGTCGGCAGCTTGGCCGATCAGGATCGGGTCATCGTAGAAATCGATCTGGCCTGATGAAGTAAGCCACGTCATCTCTGCAGGCTCGCGCAGTTCGCCGCCGAACTTACGTGCCAAGGCTGGCGCCAGAGCGTTCTCGGAGTGGACGATCAGCGTCGGCTCCTCAATCAATCGCGCCGCGCCGATTGCATCGAACGGCGCCGTATACGCAAAAGACTGGACCGCGAACGCGTTAACGTAGTTTGGTACTGCGCCGCGGGCGGTGCCGTAGAACTCATACGCCTCCCGTAAGGGCATCGCGACATCGCCGCCGTCCGGCCCCACCGCTGGAATCGTCTCGGCGACGCCGGTCTCACGCCAGGCTCGCTCCGCGGCGCGGCCACGTTCGATGCGGGCGGCGGGGCGCCTGCGCACACGCCTACGGCAGCCAACGGCAAGGTGCGCGTCGACGGACCGACTCGAAGGGCCGCGACCGCAGCGCGGATGTCGGCGATCTTGGCCGCGGGATTTTCGAACTGGCGCGGACGCCCCTCGCTCTCCCCGAAAGTGCGATGGTCAAAGGCAAGTGCAGCATAGCCCCGCCGGGCGAGCGCCTTTGCATACGCGCCCGTGGCCTGTTCCTTAACGCTCGTCAGCGGGCCGGTCGTCACCAACGCCGCGCGTGGAGCGTCCTCCGGCAAATAGAGAACACCGACCAATCGGTCGCCGTCGCAAGTGAACTCGAAGTGCTCCTCCATCGCCGTGTCCTCGCCTCAGACGCCAGCAATCCTGAATACCGGAGTCCGCGGATATCATATAACCATGCAGCGGACACCCAGGCGGCGAGCAACGCGTCGCGTCGAAAGGAAACCATGATCTATCTGGTCCTGGTGATGGTATGCGCGATCGCGGCAGGCTGGCTGGCGAACCGTGGCCAGGTGCCATACCCCATTGTGATGGTCCTGGCGGGAATCGGGCTCGGGTTCGTGTACGACTGGCCCGAACTGGAAATCGCCCCGTCCCTGATGCTCGCCATCGTGTTGCCTGCAGTGCTGTACCCGGCGGCTATCCAGACCTCATGGCGCGATTTCCGTTCGATGCTTCGCCCGATCCTGCTGCTCGCCATCGGACTGGTGGCGACAACGACGCTGGCGGTGGGGATTGCATTCAAATGGCTGGTGCCGCAGACACCATGGGCGGTCGCATTCGCGCTGGGCGCGGTCGTCTCACCGCCGGATGCGGTGGCGGCAACCGCCGTGTTGAGACGGTTTCGGCTGCCGCGCCGGGTGGTGACGCTCCTCGAGGGCGAGAGCCTGGTGAACGACGCGACCGGTCTGGTGCTCTACCGATTCGCCGTGGTCGCGGCGCTGACCGGCGCATTTTCCGGCTGGGCACTTCTTGGCGAGTTCGGCCTGATCGCGCTCGGTGGAGTCGCGGTCGGCGTCGCAATGGGCTGGATAACGACGCGGCTGCAGAGGCACCTGCGCGATCCGATGCTCGAGCTGGCGACGTCATTGACGACGCCGTTTGCAACTTACTGGCTATGTGACTCGCTGGAGGTATCCGCTGTCCTGGGCCTGGTCGCCGCCGGACTCTACAGGTCACGGTGGTCGCATCTGGGCAGCTCGGCGCTCGCGCGCCTCAACATTCGCACCGTCTGGGGGGCGGTCGTGTTCGTCGTCAATTGCCTCGTGTTCGTGCTCATCGGTATCCGCTTGCCGGTGATCGCCGAGTCGCTCGGTGGGCAGCAGGCCCTGTCCTGGCCGCTCGCCCTCGCGCTGATCGCCGCCTTGAGCGTAGTCGCGATCGGCGTGCGGTTTCTCTGGATCTTTGTTGCGACCTACGGAGTGCGATTGCTGGTGCCGTCATTGCGTCGGACCGATCCTGCGTCCGCTCGCGTTTCGACCCTGGTCAGCTGGTGCGGAATGCGCGGCGTCGTGTCCCTGGCCGCCGTGCTCGCGCTGCCCGCAGTGTTGCCGAACGGTGAGCCGTTCCCTCAACGCGATCTAGTGATTCTTCTCACCTTCGGGATCGTGTTCGTGACGCTGGTCGGGCAGGGATTGACGCTGCCGGCGCTGATCCGGGCACTGCGCCTCAAAGCGGACACCTCCGGCGAGTCCGAGTCCGAGCTCGCACGCGACGCAATGCGCCGGGCGGCGATCCAGGCCGTGAACAAGACAGTCGCTGAGCACGGGTTGCCCGCGCACGAGGCCGTGGCGGTAAAGCGTTTCTTCAACAGCCGATCACTGCAGCGGTCAGGAGGCGGGCTGTCGCCCGACAGCGAGGCACGTTTGTGGCTGGGCGCGGCGGCCGCACAACGCGAAGCGCTGATCAGCCTGTGGCGGAATGGCGAAATCGGCGACGACGTGCTGATCCGTCTCGAGCGCGAGATCGATCTCGCCGAAGCGCGCCTGGCGCGTGAGGAGTGAGTGAACCCATGCCGGACGTAGCAAACTTTGGGCTCATCCGTCCGCCTTTCGTCTACGCGGGCTCGATCGCACTTGGCCTGGTGTTTCATCTCCTTTGGCCGGCGCGGCTCGTCCCCCCTCCGGTCAGCACGCCGGTGGGCGCCATGG
>Ga0310886_10000335_pt1 | contig 12356 bp, 14 predicted proteins | sample T60D3metaG_FD_202511 | JGI IMG/M metagenome (GOLD analysis project Ga0310886, IMG submission 202511) | Lab incubated soil microbial communities from West Virginia University Organic Research Farm, Morgantown, WV, United States - T60D3 | ecosystem: Environmental > Terrestrial > Soil >...
CATCCACCGTGCCCGTGATGCTCGGGTCGATGATGATGTTCAGGCCGTTGCTGATTTCCGCGAAGGTGCGGAGCACGGCGCGAAGATCGGCGCTCTGGAAGTCGAGCGTGACGGGATCGCCGGTGAACTGGCGCTGTGCCGGCGGCGTCCCGCTCATCGGCGGCAGCGTCGGCTGCTGCATGGCAGCGGCAATCACGCTCGGCATCGGCACCGGCAGCGGCGCCTGGCTGATCGTGCCGGGCAGCGACGGCATCCCGGCCGCCATCATCGGCGGTGTGGGAGGCGCGGGCGCTGCCGGCGCGGCGGTGACCGGGAGCGCATCCGGCGAGGCCGGCGTTTCCGCCACCGGCGCTGCGGCGACGGGCTCTTCGATGGTCGTGACCGGCGTGATGGCGGCCGCGGCGGTATCGACGGCGCGGCGGAACATGACGCGCAGGTCCTCGCCGATCTGCTCCACGGTATACGGGAGCTTGCGCGCCAGATCGATCACGACGCGGGTGATCAGCGGTTCGCGGCTGTTGGTCGCGACGCGAATCTTGTCGACGTCCTCATTCTTGAGGTTGGTGACCGCCGCGACGCCGTGGAAATCGAGCAGCACGCGGGGCGGCAGATCCTTGGCCTCGGCGACATTCGCGGCGAGCAGCGGGCCGTTGCCCGAGAGCGTCACCGAGAAACCGTCGTCCATCTTCGCGAAGCGGACCGAGCGCAGCGCCGTGGCGGCGGCGCGCTTTTCCGCGACCGGCGCCTTTGCCGGCGCCTTCTCGTTGGCCGTCGTGGCCGCGGGCGGCACCGGCGCGATCGCCGGCATCGTCGGCCGGGCGGCGAAGCCGCTCGAGGCGCTGCGATCGATCTCGACCAGGATCGTGTTGCGCGAGCTGCGCACACGGTGCTTGGCCTCGCGATCGAGGCGGACGCGCACGCGCGCGACCGGCGCGCCATCCGGCGCGATCGCGCTCTCGACGCCGACGGCGCTGACCGGGGTCAGCATCTCGGCGATCGGCTTGCCGTCGAGCGCGGCGGCATTCACGTTCCGCAGGTCGACAAGCACCGTCAGCGGATCCGGCTGGCTCGTGAGATAGGCCACCGGCTCGCTGGCTTCGATCAGCACCGTGCTGACCGCGCCGTCGAGGCGAGACGAAATGGATTTCAGAGCTGGAGTTTCAGCGCCGCCGACCGCCGCGGGACGACTGGCCATGACCGTCATGGCCAGTGCCGCCACGATGGGCGTCACCAATACCAGTCGAGAAATGCGACCGTGCATCACTTGACCTCATCTCCGCCACGCAGGAACTTGCGCACTTCGCGCTGCTTTTCCAGCGACAGCGGATCGTTGACTTCCTGGAGAATCACTACCGACGTTGCCGTCACTTCCCGAATTACGCCGTCCGCGAGCTTGTCGCCCGCCCGTACCGTGTAGACCTTGTTGTCCGGACCCGCGACCATCGCGACCCACGTGCCGCGCGTTTGCATGATGCCGCGCACCGTCAGCTCGCCCACGAACATGCCGGGGACACCCTCGGCGCGCTTGACGTTCGCGCCGGCCTTGGACTCGTTGGTATCCTTGCCGCGGTTGATCAAGCTGATGAACGGATCGCGGCGGCCCTGCGGCGAATACTCAAAGTTCGGCGGCGGTACAGGCAGGTCGACCTTCTTGACCAACGGCTGCTCGGCGGGCGCGGTTTTCTCGTCGGCTTTCGCAGCGCCCTTCTTGTCATCCTTCTTCGCCTGCGCGTAGGCCGGCACCGCAACGGCGAGCGCCGCGATGCACACCAGGAGACGAATCGATCGCAGGGCTGTCATCATTGCTTCTTCGCCTTCGCCGGGGTCTTGGCCGGCGTCTTCTTTGCGCTCTTGCCCTTCTTCGTCGACGCCGGCTCTTCGGGCGCCGCGGGCGGCGTGTCGACGAGCACGAACGTCGTGGCGGTGGCGCCGATCGTCATGCTCGCTGACGGCGTCGGCTCATCCTTCTGGGCGATCCGCATCGCGCCGATGTTGATGATGCGCGGGAACTTGCTGACGCGATCGAGGAACAAACCGAGGTTGTGATAGTTGCCCTCGAGCTGCAGCGCGATCGGCCATTCGGCGTGCATCTCGTTGGTCGTAATCGCCATCGGTTTGAATCCGAGCACTCTCAGGTTCGACTGCGTCGCGAGCGTCTGGACGCGCCGCAGCAAATCGCCCACGTCACGCTCGTCGGGAAGAATCGGCTTCAACGACGCCAGGCGCGCTTCGAGCGTGGCGATCTCCTTCTTGAACTCCGGCAGCTGACGCGCCATCTCCCGGCCTCGGCTGACGCGGCCGCGGATTTCGCTCAACTCCGTCGCCTTCGCCGCGAGCTCGACTTGCTTCTTCGACTCGACGAAGTAATAGAACGCGCCGATGAGGCCGGCCGAGATCACGACGAACACGCCGATCTGCGCGTACCACGGCATCTTGGCGAGACCGAGATTAGCCACGCTTACCTCCTCGCGGCGCGCCCTTCGCGCCCGGCGGCGGCGGCGCCACCGATTCGACGCCCGCCATCTGGAAGGTGCCGCGGATTGTGAACACGATCAGCTCGGGGCCCTTGTCCCTGGCCGAGGTATCCGTCGTCGTCTCGATGATTTCGACCGGACGAATGAAATAGCGCGACGCCTCGAGGTTGCCGATGAAGTCCGACAGCGACGTGAGCGTCAGGCAGCGGCCCTGGATCGTCAGCGTGTAGCCGTCCTGCGACATCCCCGTCAGCCACGTCATGTCGGGCAGCGCCTTGCTGATTTGATCGACCATGTGGACCGGCGCGCTCTGGCCCTTGCGCAGCTCGTCGATCAGCGCGACGCGCGCTTCGAGCAGCTTGCGGCGGGCCTGGAATTCCTCGACCTGCTTGAGGATTTCCTGCAGCCGCGCTTCTTCGCGCTGCTCCGCTTCGATCTGACGGGCGATCTGCGCTTCTTCCTGGCCGAGCGCCCAGAAGCGCCAGCCGATTCCCGCCACGGTCAACACCAGCAGCAGGCTGCCGATGACCATCATTTTCTGGCCGGCCTGCATGGCGGGAGCCGCCGCGGCCCTCGCCGTTTTACGCTCGGTCGCCAGGAGGTTGATGCGAATCATCGGTCACCCACCTTGCGCAGCGCGAGGCCCATCGCGACCGCCGCGACCGGGCCGTAATCATCGGGACTGTCGATGCCGACCTTCTTCGGGTCGATGCCGACCTGGCGGAACGGATCGAACTGCTCGACCTCGGTGGCGAAGCGCTCGCGCAGCGATTCCGCGAAGCCTTCGACGCGCGAGGCGCCGCCGCTCAGCATGATGCGATCGATGCGATCGCTCGACGCCGTGGCCTTGAAGAAGTCGAACGTCTTCTCCACTTCGAGCAGCACGTTGTCGGTCATGGCGCGCAGCACCGCGCGGGCGTCCTCGTAGGTCGCGCCGTCGACGTCCTGGCCTTTCTTCAACTGCTCCGCGCTCTCGTACGGCAGGTTCAATTCCTTCTGCACCGCTTCGGTGAAGGCGTTGCCGCCCATCGACACGTCGCGGGTGAACACCGACTGGCCGCCCGAGAGGATGTTGATGTTGATCGCGCTCGCGCCGGCGTTGAGAATCGCGACCACCGAGCCCGGCTCGAAGCCGTAGTTCGCTTCGAACGCGTTCTGCAGCGCGAACACGTCAACGTCGACGATCACGGGGCTCTTCCCCGCCTGCGAGATCACATTGGTGTAGTCGGCGATCTTGTCCTTCTTCGCCGCGACGAGCAGCACTTCCATGCTGCCCTGCTCCTGCCCCGTGCCGGCATCGAGGATCTCGTAATCGAGATTGACGTCCTGGATGTCGAACGGGATGTACTGCTCGGCCTCCCAGTAGATCGACTCGGAGAGCTCAGCTGCGGTCATGGACGGCAGCGTGATCTTCTTCACGATCACGGAGTTGCCGGAGAGTGACGCGACAACGTCCTTGGCCTTGAATCGCTTGTTGGCGAAGAGACGCCGCACAGCGTCGGCCACGGCCCCGCCATCGATGATGGCGCCGTCGACGATGCTGTCGGGCGGGACGGACTCGACCCCGATGGCCGACACCCGGAACCCCTTCCCGGCGGGTTTCAATTCGATGGCCTTAACGGAGCTCGACCCGATGTCAAGGCCCACGAGGCTTTTTGCTCGGCGGAACAGCACGTTGCTTATCTCCAGACCCGACCCAGCTGAGCAAACCAAATACCAGCTAGAGCAGGCTTGCTGATCCCACAAATTCGGCCCTGAATACCGGAATTGGCGTTCCAGAGCGGCGAGGGGCGATCCGTCCACTTACAAAATTGAAAGTCACTGACGGTTTTTGCTCGTTTCGCACTTGCGCTTTTCGCACTTGCGCGAAAGCTTCGGGACTTACCCTGCCAGTGGGGCTTATCGGAAGCACTTTACGGGCCCTACAGTCCCTCCCCCCTTTTCGGGCCAAAAACGCTGTTGCCGGCTTGTTCATCCCCCGAAATCCGTGTATGATTTGGGTTTGCCGTCCTCCCGGTGGAGGGCTTAAGGAACCGTGCTCAGCGCGCTCAGTAGGAAATAGCGGATGCCAACTTACGTACCACCCGTGAAGTCGATGCCCACCAAGTGGCATGTGATTGATGCCAATGGCAAGGTGCTCGGCCGCGTCGCGACCGACGCTGCGAAACTGCTTCAGGGGAAACACAAAGCCATATACACGCCCTACCTCGACACGGGCGATCATGTCGTCATTCTCAACGTGGCCAAGGTGAAGCTCAGCGGCCGCAAAGAAGAACAAAAGGTCTATCAGCGCCACAGCGGATACCCCGGCGGCCTGCGCGAGGATCGCGCCAAGGTCGTTCGCGCGGTGAAGCCGGAGCGCATGATGGAAGAAGCCGTGCGCGGCATGCTCCCGAAGTCGAAGCTCGGTGACGCGATGTTCCGCAAGTTGAAGGTGTACTCGGGTGACAAGCACCCGCACACCGCCCAGTCACCAACCGTCTTCGAGGTCGCATAACTTGGCAGCAACTCAATACTACGCAACAGGACGTCGCAAGGAATCCACCGCCCGCGTGTTCCTCCGGCCCGGCACGGGCGCGATCAAAGTCAATCAGCGCGAGTTCGCAGAGTTTTTTCCGCGCGAGACCCTCCGCATCCTGGTGAAGTCCCCGCTTCTGCTCACGGAAACCGCGGAACAATTCGATGTGCTCTGCACCGTCGCCGGCGGCGGCGTGTCCGGCCAGGCCGGCGCCATTCGCCTCGGCATCTCGCGCGCGTTGTGCGAATTCAACATCGAATTCCGCCCCCGGCTGAAGAAAGACGGCCTGCTCACGCGCGATGCCCGCGCGAAAGAGCGCAAGAAGTACGGGATGGCCGGCGCCCGTAAGCGGTTCCAGTTCAGTAAGCGTTAATCATTAAGGAAGATGTCACGTATGGATGGAGGCAATTTTTGACCCCGCTCGCGATGAAGGACCTGCTCGAAGCAGGCGTGCATTTCGGACATCAAACCAAGCGCTGGAATCCCAAGATGAAGCCGTTCATCTTCGGCGAACGCAGCGGCATTTACATCCTCGACCTCGGTAAGACCGTCAAGCACTACCGCGAGGCAGAGGATTTCGTCCGACAGCTCGCCGCCGAAGGCAAGACGATCCTCTTTGTGGGCACCAAGCGCCAGGCGCAGGACGTCGTCGCCGAAGAAGCGGCGCGCTGCGGCATGTTCTACGTGAACGAGCGCTGGCTCGGCGGATTGCTGACCAACTTCACGACCATTCAGCGCAGCATCGCGCGCCTGCGCGATCTCGAGGCGATGGCGACCGACGGCCGCTACGAATCGATGCCGAAGAAGGAAATCGCCAAGGCTGAAAAGGAAAAACGCAAGCTGGTGAAGAACCTCGAGGGCATCCGCCACATGGGCCGGCTGCCCGACGCGCTCTTCGTCATCGACACGCGCAAGGAACAGATCGCCGTCGACGAAGCGCGCAAGCTCAAGATTCCGGTGATCGGTATCGTCGACACCAACTGCGATCCCGATCAGGTCGACTACGTCATTCCCGGCAACGACGATGCGTTGCGCTCGGTAAAGCTGTTCGTGTCGCGCATTGCCGATGCGGTGATCTCGGGCCGCGGCGAGCGCGAATCGGCGATGGCGGAACAGGCGGCGGACGCCGCGGAAGAGAAGGCCGCCGATGAAGCGCGCCGCACGGTGCGCCCCGCGGACATTCGCAAGCCGCAGCGGCCGGCAGAGACTCCAGCGCCGACGGCGTAACCGCCGCAGGCGACTCCCCTCTCGCGCCGGCTGCACCCATCGGCCGGCGCGAATTCTGTACAGACATGAGGTCTTAGGGACTTAGGGTCCTAGGGTCTTAGGAAAAACAAATCCCTAAGAATCATTTTCCCTAAGACCCTAAGACCTTAAGACCTTAAGACCCTAAGACCCTAAGACCTCGGAGATCAGTAATGGCAACAGCGACAGCGGCACAGGTAAAAGAACTCCGCGACAAGACCGGCGCGGGCATGATGGATTGCAAGGCGGCGCTCGAGGAAGCGGGCGGCGATCTCGACAAGGCGGTCGACCTCCTGCGCAAGAAGGGCCTTGCCCAGGCCGCGAAGCGCGCCGGACGCGTCGCGAAGGACGGCATGATCGGCCACTACATCCACATGGGCGGCAAGGTCGGCGTGCTTGTCGAGGTGAACTGCGAGACCGACTTCGTCGCGCGCACGCCGGACTTCCAGACGCTCGCCAAGGAGATCGCGATGCACATCGCCGCGGCCAGCCCGCTGGTGGTGAAGCGCGAGGATCTGCCCGCCGGCACGCTCGAGAAGGAAAAGGAAATCTATCGCGCGCAGTTCGCGGGCCAGAACAAGCCGGCGAACGTGATCGACAAGATCGTCGAGGGCAAGCTCGAGAGCTACTACGCGCAGGTCTGCCTGATGGACCAGCCGTCGGTGCGCGATCCCAATGTGACGATCAAGCAGATGGTGGCCGCGGCCACCGCGAAAACCGGTGAGAACGTCACGATCACGCGGTTCGTTCGCTTCAAGCTCGGCGAAACTGCCGAACAGTAGTCATGCAGGCACAAGCCGGGTTATATAATCCTTGCTTGTGCCTGAGTCTGCCCCGCCGAGTCCCCATTACAAACGCATCCTTTTGAAGTTGTCGGGCGAGGCCCTGATGGGCGATCAGCCCTACGGGATCGATCCCGCGGTGGCCAACCGCATCGCGCAGGACGTCGCCGGGATCCAGTCGCTCGGCGTCCAGACCGGGATCGTGATCGGCGGCGGCAACATCTTCCGCGGCCTGGCCGCGAGTGCGCGTGGCATGGACCGCTCGACGGGCGACTACATGGGCATGCTGGCCACCGTGATCAACGGGCTCGCGATGCAGGACGCGCTCGAGCACCAGGGCGTGCCGACGCGTGTGCTCACCGCGATTGAAATGCGCGCCGTGGCCGAGCCGTTCATCCGGCGCCGCGCCATCCGTCACCTCGAAAAGGGCCGGGTCGTCGTGTTCGCGGCCGGCACCGGCAATCCGTACTTCACCACTGATACCGCCGCCGCGCTCCGCGCGATGGAGATGAAGGCGGACGTGATTCTCAAGGCGACGAAGGTGGACGGCATCTACACCGCCGATCCGGTCAAGCATCCGGACGCGACCCGATACGATCGGATCTCGTACCTCCAGGTGCTGCAGGACCGGCTGCAGGTAATGGATGCCACCGCCATCTCGCTGTGCATGGACAATAAGCTGCCGATCCTGGTCTTCAACCTCAAGACGCCGGGCAACATCCGCCGCGTCGTGATGGGTGAATCGGTCGGCACGCTCGTGACCGCGTAGGAGTTCTGGTATGGATGCCACCGACGTCAAGGCTTTGCACGCAGAGATCAAGAAACGCATGGACGGCCAGATTGATTTCGTCCGCAAGGAGCTCGCCGGGGTCCGTACCGGCCGCGCCTCCACCAGCATGCTCGACGGCGTGCAGGTCGAAGCCTACGGATCGAAGATGCCGCTCAACCAGGTGGCGACGCTGTCGATCCCGGAACCGGCGTTGATCGTCGCGCAGCCGTTCGATCCGTCGGTGATGCCCGCGCTCGAGCGCGCGATTCGATTGTCGGATCTCGGACTGAATCCCGCGAGCGACGGCAAGATATTGCGCATTCCAATCCCGTCGCTCACCGAAGAGCGCCGCAAGGAGCTCTCGCGCCACGTCCACAAGATGGCGGAAGAAGGCCGCAACCACGTCCGCGTGGCGCGCCGCGAAGCCAACGACAAGCTGAAGAAGATGCTCAAGGATCATCAGATCTCGGAAGACGACGAGAAGCGCGCGCTCGACGAGGTGCAGAAAGTCACCGACGCGCACATCAAGATGATCGACGACCTGCAGCACAAGAAAGACCAGGAGCTGCTTGGGAAATAGCTACTTCACGCACCTGGAATGCAGCAGCGGGTGCGGCGCGGGGCCCTTCGATCCGCGCGAACATCATTTCCTGTGCCCGTCCTGCAAGCTGCCGATGCTCGCCCGCTACGATCTCAAGGCGGCACGGTCGTGGAAGAAGGAATCGTTGGCCGATCGCGCGCCCAACATGTGGCGCTATCGCGAGTTGATGCCGCTGCTGGCCGGCGACGAACCAATCACGCTCGGTGAAGGATTCACGCCCCTCCTGCATGCCAGGCGGATTGGCGCCTCGCTCGGCCTCGATCGATTGCTGATCAAGGACGAATCGCTCAATCCGACCAACTCGTTCAAGGCCCGCGGCCTGTCGGCCGCGATCTCGCGCGCCAGGGCGCTTCGCGCCGAGACGGTCTACCTGCCGACGGCGGGCAACGCCGGCAATGCGGCGGCCGCCTACGCGGCGGCGGCCGGCATGAAATGCGAAGTCTTCATCCCGAAGGACGCCAAGCAGCCGTTCGTCGATGAGTGCCGCCTTTACGGCGCGAACGTGACCCTGGTCGAGGGACTGATCACCGACGCCGGTAAGATCGCGACGGAGACGGCGAAGCCGCGCGGCTGGTACGAAGTCTCGACGTTTCGCGAGGTCGGCCGCGGCGAAGGCAAGAAGACGATGGGCTATGAGCTGGCCGAGCAGCTCAATTGGTCGCTCCCCGACTGGATTATTTATCCGACCGGCGGCGGCACCGGCCTCGTCGGGATGTGGAAGGCCTTCGCCGAGATGGAAGCGATCGGCTGGCTCGCCGCCGGGCAGCGGCCGAAGATGGTGTCGGTCCAGACCGAAGGCTGCGCGCCGATCATCCGCGCGTTCGCCAGTGGCGCCGAGACCGCGGGCACCTGGGAGAATGCCCACACCGTCGCCGACGGCCTGCGCGTGCCTCGCGCGATCGCGGACTTTCTCATCCTGCGCACGATTCGCGAAAGCGGCGGCACCGCCGTCGCCGTCAGCGACAGGCAGATGGTCGAGGACATGAAGGTGATGGGCCGGGACGAAGGAGTCTCGGCGGCGCCCGAAGGCGCCGCGTCCCTGAGTGCGGTGCGGCAGCTGGTCGCCGACGGCAAGATCAAGAAGCACGACACCGTCGTCCTGTTCAACACCGGCGGCGCCTTGAAGTACCTCGACCTTCTCCATCAGGCCTGAGATGTCTGGCCGGGCCAGCATCCTCTGCGTCCTGCTCTGCTTCACCGCAAGTTCCGCGCTCGCGCAGCCCGTCACAGAAGGCTCGCAATTCCAATTAGGGAAGGCGGCGATGGATGCGCACGATCCTGCCGCGGCGATCGCGCACTTCGAAAAGGCCGACAGCAAGGAAGCCCGCGCCTGGCTGGCCGCAGCGTTGATGATGGAATCGCGCTCCCCTTCCGATCGATACGTCGAGCGCGCCTTCGACGCCGCGGCTCGGGCCAGGGCGGACCAGCCTGAGCAGGTGCGATCTCGCGCCGACCTGGCCGCGGCCCTGCGTCCCGGCGACATGGTCATGACCTTCCTCGTCGGCGAAAGCCACGCGTATGCATGGGCCTTCGATCGCGACACGTTGGTCGGCTACCCATTGCCGCCATCAGCAGAGATCGCAACGGCCGTCGAGCGCATTAACGCGTACGCAGCGCAGAACGATCGCGCCGGCGTGGAGCGAATCGCCGACGATCTAATGCCCGCTCTGCTCGGTCCTGTCCTGGATCGGATTCCCGCGCTGACGCGTGTGATCTTTGTGATGGATGGACCGCTGCGGCAGTTGTCGATCGGCGGGCTGCACATCGGTGACGGGAAATCGAGCCTCGCACAGCGGCTCTCGGTCTCAACCGTTGACGACGGCTCGTTGTTCGAGGAAATCGGCCGGGCACCGTCACAGCCGCAGCCGCGGTCGGCTTGGCCGATACCCACGCGAGTGGCAGCCGCGATCATTATTGGGATCCTGCTCGTCGCAGGCGTGGCCGTGCTCAGGCGGCGATCGTCAATCGCCTAACGCGACGCCGATGGCTCGAGCCGTCTTGATCAGATCTGAATCGAGCGGAACGGTCTTCGTGCGTCCCACGACGTCGGCAAGCGGGATCGGCACGATGTCGGGCGGGTTGTTCGCCACCATCTTTCCGAACACGCCGCGCTGGATCAATTCGACCGCCGCGCCGCCGAATCTCGTCGCGAGCACGCGATCGAACGCCGTCGGTCCGCCGCCGCGCTGCAGGTGACCGAGCACCACGCACCGCGCTTCGCGCCCGGTCGTCTCCTCGAGCTGCTCCGCGATCACAATCCCGACGCCGCCCAGTCGCTCGACATAGCCTGCGCGCGCGGCTTCGCGAACCGTGAAGGTGCCGCCGATCGGCTTGGCGCCTTCGGCAACCACGACGATGCTGAACTTCGCGCCCAGGGTTTCGCGCTTCTTGAGCGCGGCCGCGACCTTTTCCGGGTCGTACGGAATTTCGGGCAGCAGGATGACATCGGCGCCGCCGGCGATGCCGGCTTGCAGTGCGATCCAGCCGGCATAGCGGCCCATCACCTCGACGACCATGATGCGCTTGTGCGCTTCGGCCGTCGTATGCAGCCGATCGATCGCGTCCGCTGCGAACGAGACCGCGGTGTCGAAACCGAAACAGCTCGTCGTCCCGACGATGTCGTTGTCGATCGTCTTCGGCACGCCGACGACAGGAATGCCTTTCAGATGGAACTGGTGCGCGATGCTCAGCGATCCGTCGCCGCCGATCACGACCAGCGCCTGCAGCCCCATCTTGTGGAACGTTTCAACCACCCGATCGGAATAGTCAACCTTGCCCTCGGGGGTGTCGACGGGATACTCGAACGGGTTCCCGTGATTCGTGGTTCCCAGAATGGTGCCGCCGAGCCGCAGAATGCCGGTGACGTCTTTCGGCGTCAGGATGCGCGACCGCTTGGGATCCAGCAGGCCGTCAAAGCTGTCCTCGAGGCCGACGACCTCGATCCCGGCGTTGAACGCGGATTTGACGACGGCGCGAATGACGGCGTTGAGACCGGGTGCATCACCGCCGCCGGTGAGCACGCCAATGCGTTTAATCGAAGGCACCTAACGACTATATTTGAAAAGCACGACAGTTCTCTTTCGCCTGTAAGTCTGATACAGTAAATAGGTTATTGGCTCGTCGGGCGGCTAGCTCAGCTGGGAGAGCGCAGCGTTCGCAACGCTGAGGTCGGGAGTTCGATCCTCCTGCCGTCCACCACTCCTCCCATACCCCAAAGCAACCAGATCGGCGCATCAGCAGTCGAACTAGTATGGGATCCATGAAGGTGCTCGTTGCCGCGGCGTTAGCCTTGGCGTCCGTCTGGACGCTCGAGGCGCAGAACGCCGATCCCGTCGCACTCGCCGCGAAAGTGCAACAACGCTATAACGGCATCAAGGATATCCAGGGCGACTTCGTCCAGACCTACGAAGGCGGCGTGCTGCGCACGAAGACCACTGAGCGCGGCACGGTCGCAATCAAACGCCCCGGCAAGATGCGCTTCATCTACATCAAGCCGGAAAAGAAAGAGTTCGTTTCGGACGGCAATCGCCTCTACACGCATCTCGTCGCCGACAAGCAGGTGATCGTGAGCCCCGCGCCCGGCCCCGATCAGGGCGACATCCCGGCGATGTTCCTCGCCGGCCAGTCGGACCTCGCCCGCGACTACACGCCGTCCTTCACACCGTTGCCCGGCGCTGCACCCGGCCTCGTCACGCTGAAGCTGCTACCCAGGAAGAAGAGCGAGGAATACGAATCGATCGGGATCGGCGTCGACCCCGCGACGCTCCAGATTCAGTTCCTCACCGCCGTCGACACCCAGGGCGGCCGATCGTCGTTTTCTTTCAGTAACCTGAAGGAAAATCGGGGGTTGACCGATAAACAATTCGAGTTTCGCATTCCACGCGGCGTCGATGTGGTAACTAATGGTGGCCGTGTTCAATAGCTCCCTCGCCCGCTCATCCCGTGTCGCCCTTGCCGCGCTTGTCGT
>Ga0310886_10000341_pt1 | contig 12282 bp, 12 predicted proteins | sample T60D3metaG_FD_202511 | JGI IMG/M metagenome (GOLD analysis project Ga0310886, IMG submission 202511) | Lab incubated soil microbial communities from West Virginia University Organic Research Farm, Morgantown, WV, United States - T60D3 | ecosystem: Environmental > Terrestrial > Soil >...
GATCAGGCCGACCACGACGGTCGCGAGATCGTTGGAGTCGACCAGGTAGGCCCGGACGCGATGCGTGAGGTCGTCGATCAGGAACTGATCGAACACGTTCTTGTGCCACGCCTCTTCGAGCTCGTCGATCAGCCGCTTCGGCGCGACCAGCCCGTCGATCTGCAGAATCGTGTGCGGCCCGCGATCGAGGATGAACTCGAGCGTGACCGTGCCGTCCGCGGCTTCGTTGCGCCGGGTACGAACGCGTGCTTCGAGGAAGCCCTGCGCGTGGAAGGCCTCGCGGATGCGATCGATGTCCTTCTGCAGCTCGAGGAAGTCGAACTCGTCGCCTTCCTCGATCTTGATCTCCGCGCGAGCGGCCGAGGCCACCTCCGGATCGACGCCGGTGAACGTGATCGTGCTGATCAACGGCTTGACGCGCCGCTCGGACGGCGGCCTGCTGTCGCCGCCACCGAACGTGACCTGGTGGCGGACGCCGAGACTGACCGTGCCGCTGTCGCGCGACAGCGCGCGCAGCTCGACGTTGCGGCGCGGAAAGTAGCTGATCACGAACGTCGCCTTGCCGTTCTCACGCAGGTTCTGCGACACCGTGAACTCGACCTGTTCGCTCAGGCGTTTGCTCAACGTCAATCGGGTCGTCGGGTCGGTCCGGTCGTTGCCGATCAGCGTCGGGTCTTCGCGGAAATCGGGATCCTCGAACTCGCCGCGCTCGACGCGGAAGGCGTCGAGGCCAATCGCGCGGCCGGTGACGCCAAGCAGATCGGCCGACAACAACGTCAGCGCGGTTTCGGTGTTGCCGGAGCCGACGATCTCCGCGGCGATCTCACCCGGGGTGCGCGAGCCTTCCTCGGATGCGAGATCGATGCTCGGCCGCTCGAGCGTGCCGGTCAGCGTCATCGTGACGTTGTCGCCGTTCAATCGCGCTTCGGCGGCGATGTTGAATTCGGGGTGGATGTGGCGGCGATCGGCGAAGGAGATGTCGCCGCGCGTGATGCGGAAGGTGTGGCCCGCAAGATAGATCTGGCCGCCCTCGCGCAGCGTGATGCGGCCGTCCATGCCTGGCTGCGCGACGGTGCCGACCACGTGCACGCTGGCGCTGGCCGCGAGGCGGCCGTAGTTGTTGTCGACGAGCAGATCTTCGGTGGTGGTGACCACCAGGTTGAGCTGCAGCCGATCGAGATACGGGCTGCCGGCGGTCGGCGCCATCACCGGCAGCGCGGCCTGCCGCGCGAGAGCGGCGATCGTGATCGTGTCGGTATAGGCGCTCTGGACGATGCGGATGTCGCCGGTCAGCGACGGACTGCGGGGATCGGGACGGAAGGTGACGAGCGCATCCAGCTCGCTGCGCAGCCCCTTCGGCACTTCGATCGCGACGCCCTGCGCCTGGATGTCGAGCGCGCCGCCGCTGAGCGCGAGCGCTTCGAACTCGAGCGAGCCGTCGAGCGCGAGCGCGCCGCCGTTGGCGAGACCGCGGACGCCGTCAAAGACCGCCAGCTGGCCGTCGAGGACGATGGCGCCGGTCAGTTCGGACAACACCACGCGCGGTTCCGAGATCGCGAGCTCAGCGCCATCGAGGGTGATGCGGCCATCGAATAGCGGCTTGGCGACGGTGCCTTCGATGCGCGTGTTGACGTCGGCATTGCCGTCGAAGGCGACGACGCTCGTCAGCGCCGACAGCACGCGCAGATCGACGATTCCCTTCACCGATAGATCGAGGGGCGGATCCTCGGCCGCGACTCCCACGGTGCCGCCGATGGTCACGGGATTCTCGGCGACCAGCCACGAGGCATCGGCCACCGCAACGTTGCCTTTCGAGAACTCGATGCGCGTAGGACGCTGCTGCTCGACAGGGATGCCGGAGAAGGTGAACTTCGCGGAGTCGAGGACGAGCGCGCCGTCGATGGCCGCGACGGTCAGCTCCGGCACTTTCGCCGAGCCCTTGGCGGAGAAGCTGCCGATCACGCCGCCGGTCGCGACGTTGCCGGTGATGCGCTCGACCGTGAGCTGCTCGCCGTTCAACTCCGCGTTGATGTTCAGTGCCTGCACCGCGGCCGGCGCGCCGACCCAGCCGAACGTGCCGTTCTTGATCGCGAGCGTCCCGACGGTGCCGAGGCGGCTGCCGTTGCTGCGCAGGTTGAACTGCATCGGGCCGCTGCCGTCGAGGATGAACGGTACACCGAACGCCTTGCCCAGGCGCACTGCATCCTGTAGATCGCCGGCATACTGCGCCTGGAAGTTTCCATCCAGCTTGGTGTTCCACTGCCCCGAGGCGCTCAGCCGGCCGCTGCCGATGCGCACGAACAAGTCCTTCAACGTCACATCGTCGCCGCGCAGCTCCGCGTTGAGCGGCGAGAGCAGCGAGACCGGCACGCCGCCGATGCCGGCATCGAGCTCGGTGATGTTGACGAAGGCGACGCGATCGCGCGCGTCGGCAAGCCGGCCCGACGCCGTGACGGTGCCGTTGGCGAAGCCGAGGATCTCGGTTTCGATCGCGCCCAGGAACGGCGACAACCGGGCCAGCTCAAAGCGATCGAGCTGCGCGTTGACGCGATAGTCGTACGGCGATGCGGTCGCGATGTCGGCGTTGATCCGCGCGCCGATCGACGGCAGCCGCGCGACGATGCGGGCCTGATCGCCGAGGAGATCGGCGGTCGCATCACCGGCGCCGATGAAAGTGCCGGCCTTGCCGCCGGTCAGCGCGAAATCAAGCGTCGCGTGTCCCTTCGGCTGGGCCGTGGTGCCCGCGCCGTCGAACTGCACCGAGAAGATCGCCTGCGTGTCGTTCGGCGACAACACGGTGCCGGTCCACGACAGGCGATCGCCCTTGAGGCTGGCGTCGTAGGCGCCGGTCTCCCACGCGTAACGAACGCGGCCGCCGAGGAAGCCCGCGCCCTGGTGCATTTCGAGCGACGACACATCGATCGCCTCGGCGGTGACGATCGCCTTGGCGGTGGCGCGATCGATCGGCTGCGCCATCCACACCAGCGTGTTGCCGTTAATGGTTGTGTCGAGCCGGTAGTTCTCGAAGGTGCCGCTGAGGATCGCGTCGGCGGACATGCGGCCGGCAACGCGATACGCTTCGGGAACCTGATCTTGCAGCTCGAGGGCGTTCGGCGCATCGACGCGAAGGTTGCCGCTCCACGTCCGGTTGGTGATGTTGGCGACGACGTCGCCGGTGATCTCGGACGAGCCGCGACGGAGGCTGATCGCCGAAATCGTCGCGGTCCTGGGATCGGCAACGACGGCTGCCGTTGCCGCGACGCGGCCAATGAGCGGCAGATCGACGGCGTCTCCGGTGATCGTCGTTTCGATTTCGGGATAGCGATAGGACCCGCCGAGCGTCATCGGCGCGTCGATGCCGCCATGCACCTCGAACATGATCTCCGCGACCGGGAATCCCAGCGTGGCTGCGCTCTGCGCCGCCGCCGCAACATCGGTGACGTAGGCGTGGGCGGGACCGCTCATCGTGCTGAGCGTGGCGGCGCCGCGCTTGATGTGCCCCGCCATCTTGCCTTCGAGCCGGAACCCCGGGAAGGTGTTGTCGTGATCGTAGCGATAGTCGTCGCCGACGATCGTCGCGTCGATCGTGCCGGTCATCGCCACGGCGCCGGCGCGCGCGTAACCATGCGAGCGGTTGTGAATCACGAACTTGCGCGGCTCGCTGAACGCGAACGTGCCGTTGCCGTCGAACCTGGCGCCGATCGCCTGCGGATCGACGGCGGCCATGCGCAGCGCGGCTTGCGAATCGACGCCGCTCCATTCCGCACTCGCGGTGCTGATCGACGCCTTGCCCCACGGCACGGTGAATGCGGCCTTGATCGATCCGCCGGACTGCGGCTTGATCACGAGGTTGTGTCCGGAGAACGCCGTGAAGGTGACTTTCACGGGCCCGGCGAGACCGAGGTCGCGCTCGCGGCCGACGTCGAGCGTGTTGCTGTGGACCACGAGGTTGGTGGCGAAATCACGCGCCGGCCCGGTGATCTTCCCTTCGATGGTCGCCATGCCCGTGACTGGAACCGGCGGCGGCGGCACCCACTTGATCGCCTTGTCGAGATTGACGCTCCCCTTCAGCACGAGATCGAGCGACGGCGAATCGAGCACGCGATTGATGTCGCCGCTCAGGAACGCTTCGATCTCAGAGGATGAGAGCCGCGCCTGCACGAGATCGACGTTGGATCCGTCGAACGTCATCACCGTCTCGAACGGCGCCATCGTCATCGTGCGCTCATGGAGCCGGAACGCGAGGTTGCCACGAACCGCGAAGTTGCCCTTCGCGCCGAGCGTGGTGTTGAGCAGCTCGGACTCGATGCGCGGCACCTTCACGCCCCAGTCGCGCAGCTTGTCCTCGTACTGAACGTCGAGACCGTTGAGCGTCAGCGAACGAATATCGAGCTCGCGCGCTTTCTCGGGCGCCGGCGCCGTGGACGAGGGCGGCAGGTTGGTGACGTCGTTCTTGTCGCGAACGATGTCGACGATGCCGGAATCGATGACGAGGTGATCGATGGCGAAGCGCCGCCTGAACACGCTCCACGGCAGCTTGACCTCGATGCGGCTGGCGATGAGGAACGGGCGGTCGTGGTGACCTTCCGCCGCGAGGCGAACGTCCGTCAGCGTAATTCGGCGGGTGATCGCGTTGTAACCGAGGTTCCCCGCCTCGAGTTCGAGGTGGTAGCGGGTGAGGAAGCTGGAGGCCCACGCCAGGGCGCGGCCACGGGCCATCGGCGTGTGAATGGCCACGGTCACGGCCAGAATCAATCCGGCGGCAATTGCCGCAAGGATGACCAGCCCGCGCCGAATCCTGACCCTCACAATTCGATTCTAGGCCGCGAAACCCGCCGATAGCGCCGAGCTAATGCCACGCCGTCCGAATTGCAATTGGGATACCATTTCGTGGTGGAGGATCAGCTAATGCGCATCAAGTCATACCTCAAGGTCGCTCTCGGAGCGGCGTTGAGTCTGGTGACGACGAGCGCGATGGCCCAGGCACCCGCTGTGGAATTGAAGGTTGGTGACATGGCCCCCGCGTTTTCGGCGCCGGGATCGGACGGCAAGACTCATACGCTGGCGGAGTCGCGCGGCAAGCAGGCAGTGGTGCTCGCGTGGTTCCCGAAGGCGTTCACCGCTGGTTGAACGGCCGAATGCAAGTCGCTCCGTGAGAGCGGCGATCTGATTCGGCAATACAACGTCGCGTACTACATGATTAGCGTCGACAACACCGAGGACAACAAGAAGTTCGCCGAGATGCACGAGGCGGACTATCCAATCCTCAGCGACGTGTCGAAGGAAATCGCCACCAAGTATGGCGTGCTCGCGCCCGCCGGGTTCGCCCGGCGCTGGACGTTCTACATCGCACCCGATGGAAAGATCCTCCACATCGACAACGCCGTAAAGCCGGCGTCATCGGGTCCGGACATGGTCGCGAAGCTTGCGGAATTGAATATCGCGAAGCGGAAGTAAGTCGACGCGATCGAGGTCACGAAGGGCGCACTATTCAGTGCGCCCTTTTTTTATCCAGGCGTGAATCGTGTTGCGGACGCTCAGTGAATTGACGCCCGTGCTCGGCAGTGCCAGCCACCCGCCTTCGCGCTTTTTCAAGACGACCACGCCGCCCTCGACCTTTGCCGATTCGAGATCCGCTCGCGGATAGGTGTGCGTGCGCACGAGGCTGATCACCTGGATCTCCTCGGCCGTGAGGACGATCCGCGAGACGAGGACGTCGAGGAAGCCGGCGAGGCCAAAGGCGATGAGCGCGGCTCCGCCCGTGCGTTGCCACAGGGCGGCGCCATTCATCACATAGTAGATTCCGCAGCCGCAGATCGCGATCGCGGCAAACGCGGAGCACACGCGGTACCACGTCGCCATTCGAAAGACGCGCCCACCTTCGCGCTGTGCGCTTCGGTGGGCAGGCGGCTGAGTCATTCCTGTTTTTTGATCTTGCGCAGCTGCTTGACGGACGTTGCGATGAGTTTCTGCAGCGTCGGCTTGTGCACGTCTTCGAGTCGCTTGATGTAGAGACAACCGACGGCCATCTTGGTTCCGCCGCCTTTTGCCTTGTCAAGCTTCGCGAGCAGCTTGGCGTCCTTGCCGCCCATCAGGTAGAGCGAGAGCGCGGCCTTGCGTGGCGAGAAGCCGACCTCGAACCACTTGGTGGCCTTGCCGCTGGCGCCGAAGTAGTCGCGATCGCCAAAGCCGACGATCGCGGGGCCCCACATTGCCGGCGTCGCGTTGGTCGCTTTCTTCATCATCGACACGAGGGTCTTGGCATCCTTGCGCTTTTGCTCGTCTTCAATCGCGTTGATGAAGCCCGACACACTGGCGGTCGTTTTGGTCGTTTTCAGCTCAGCCACAGGTGGAATACTAACTCCGGCGGCCGTCACAGTGTAGAGTGACCTTCCGCGCGGTTGCCGTCGAACGATCCCATCTCCCTGGGGCTGAAATGAAACTTCGTCTTCCCGTCCTCGTTGCTGCGTTCGTGCTCGTCTGTTCGCCCTTTGCAACAGCGCAAGGCACCAAGGAAGTCGTCGATGCCGTGAAGAAGGCAGCTACCGTCAAGAAATAGCGAGCGCCTCTTTCAGGATCGACGGCAGCTGCGCGGTGTCGGTGTAAGTGCGCACCAAGATGCCGCCGCAGCCCGCGATCATGCCGGAGAGTCTCCGCTCCGTCGACGGCCGATACAGGCAAATCACGCGCTTGCCCCATTCGACGGCGCGGCCGATTTCGTAACCGACGCCGAGACTCGGCGTCGTGACTTCGGCGACGAGCACGTCGGCGCTTCGCAGCCACTCGAGATCGCGATCGTGAATGTCGCAGTCGGGAATTGCTTCGCCTGCGGCGGTCAGCGACACATTTCCGAAATGCTCGGTGAGCACGGTGCCGTGCTGCTTGAGCATCTCGATGATCTGCTCGTAGATTGCCTGATCGCCGCGGCCGCCGCTGATCGAGGCGGCGAAGTAGATGGTCATAACCTCGTCATCGAGTTGACATTCTCCGGCAGAGCTGGCATTCTAGTCCGTCTCTACCACCTGCAAAGGAGTGTGCTGATGAACAGTAATGCGATCGAAAGGAAGGTGCCAACGCAACAGATAGCCTAGGAGGGCTAGTACTATGCGCGTGAAGATTCACGGCGGCACCGCCGATCATGGTGCGCCGTCCCTCTGTCTGACCTGCCGGTGGGCCACCGTTATCCGCGGTCCGCGTCTCAGCAACGAAATCGTCGAGTGTTCGCAACTGTCGTTCACGGCGCGACGTGTGACATTTCCTGTCGTGAAGTGCTCGGATTACGCCGATCGCCGTCTCGCGTCCCTGCGCGAGATGGAAGAGATCGCGTGGATCATGCGTAGCGATACCCACCGCAAGAAGGTCGGCTTCGTGCGCTCGAGCGAACTCGAAGACAAGGACCGTTTCGTTCTCGACGACTAACGTCGCTACGTTTGGTCCGGGCCACTCGGGTCCGGGCCAGCATCGAGCGGGCGTTCGGCGTTACGGGATTTGTGTGCCTCGCCACCGGTGGTGGCGGCCGCGGGTCCTGGCACGTCGGCGTCCGCCGGTGTTCTTGCTCATCCTTCCAGTGTGACCAGCAACGGGTTAGCAAAACGCGGTCACGCGTCGTGAACACATACCCGCTTCGAATGCTCAGTCCAAGTCGTTATGCAACGCTTCGATCAGCCAGCCGGATCCGCGAGGTATGCATGTGCAGCTAATTCGGCCGCTCCTCGCTTTCCCTGCCTCGACTGCCACCCACGCAAAACTCAATCGGCCCGCACTGCAACTGGGCTGCCCCACGACGCGGACTTGAATCACGGGCTTTTTCATCCCGATAAGCTGTGAAATTGCGTAGCGGCCCGCCAGGCGCTCACCTGCTGTAGTCACATACTCCGCAGCGGGCGTGAAGAGCGCGGCGAAGGCCTGCGCATCCTCTCGGTTCCAGGACTCGACCAGCAATTGAGCGACAGCAAGGAGATCGGTGTACGGATGGGCGGCGTCGTGTGCGGCGGGATCGGGCATCGCGTTGCTCCTCCGATGATGCGACGACTACGAATCGTCGCGCGGGCGTCCGTGATAGTAAGGCCGAATCTGTCTGCTGCAGCCTACTAAAGTTCACGCAACCAGATGTTTCGATACCGCACCGGGTTGCCATGGTCTTGAAGACGAACCGGTCCTCGAGCTGTCGCGGGAATGTACGGGGCGATTCGCCTGTGTGCTGTCGGTCCCCAGAACGGGCGCGCGTTGTGCACCAAGACACCATTGTGAAAGACCGTCACGACGGCGGGAGCGACAAGTTCCGCGCCGTTGAACCTCGGAGCTGAGAACGAGATGTCGTACGACTGCCACTCTCCCGGTTTGCGGGATGCGTTCACCAGTGGCGGAAACTGGCCATACATCGCCGCCGCCTGGCCATCCGCGTAGGTGAGATTGTCGAAGCTGTCCAGAACCTGAATCTCAAACACGCCGGCCAGAAACACGCCGCTGTTGCCACGTTCCTGGCTGTTGCCCTTCACCTCGGTGGGCGTGGCGAATTCAACATGGAGCTGAATGTCGGCAAACTCCGCTCTCGTTCGGATGATGCCCTTGCCGGTCTCCAGAACCCCTCCCGACATCAGCCACGAGGCCGGGGAACCGTCGGTCGCCTGCCACTTTGACAGATCGTTCCCCGGCCCGAGCAGGACGAGCGCGTCGCTGGGCGGCGCGACCGGCGTAAGAGGGCCGGGGCTCACCACCGGTGGACGGGGCCGCTTGATGTCGTGGACGCGCCACTTCCCATCCGGCTGCATCGGAGTGTCGTCATATCCGACGGGAGCCTGCTGACCTCGCAAGAGCGTGGCACTGACAGCTACTGCGGCAACGGTCGTGAGCACACCAGCACGCGGCAGGGTTGCGATCATTCGAGGGAGTCTAGTGCATTCGCCGCTAAGCCGCGAGCAACCGCCTCAGGCGCTCTCGTTCACCAGATACCTGGAACGAGTCGCTTCGTCCTGGCCATGTACGCCGCGTACTGGTCTCCAAACTCCTCGATCATCATCCTTTCCTCATTGCGCACACGACACGCGAAGAGAATCCCAAACGCGATCAAGTACGACGGACCAGCAATCCAATTTGGAAGGACAAGCACTTGCCCAAGCGAGTAGACGAATAGTGCCAGATACATCGGATGGCGGGTATGCCGATAGATACCGTGCGTGATGAGTCGATGCTGTTCCCGGACTTGAAGCGTGACCGACCAGTTGGTCCCGAGGTCGGCGTGAGATCTGTGGAGCAGCCAGAGACCCACCACGAGGCACACGACCCCGACGATGAGCGGACCAACGCGAAGGGGGTACTCAGCGAATGAAAATGCTGGTGAGACAACCCAAACGAGCGGAACAAGGAACCCGAGCCAGGCAAGAGTCAGGAGGATGACTTCCTGCTTCCCCTTCCGATTCTTCACGACCTTGACGCCGCGACTCCGCTGACCGTGCGGAGCCCGGATGGCAACCATCACGACGCTGGCCGCGAGGATCACTGACCTGGCAATCCATGGGTTCATGGCCGATTTCCTTCGCGAAGTCACTGTCGGCGCTGAGCAAAGATCCACGGGATCAATGAGGATTCGCCCTTGACCAGCCACGCGCGCCGTACCCGCCAAGCGATTGGCCGATCAGATAAACGCGTGTGCGGTCGACAAAATACTCCTTCATTACGTGGCGAAGCACTGCAAGGGTTGGCTCGACACCGTGCTCGGAGCTGGTTTGCGGAGCCAGGACGATCGACGGGAATTGCGCTTGCGCAGTCAGGAACATGTTGAAGAGCATGCCGTTCCCGTCGAGCAGATGACGCTCATTGTCGCGGCCGCGGCCGGCGCCGCCGTGCAGAAACAGCACGAGCGGATAGGAGCGACTCCCGTCGTACTCGGCCGGCACAAACAAGCGGTATGGGGTTTCGTTCAGAGACCGCCGCGGGAGCCGGGGATCGTTTGGGTCGAGCGACTGCGCCGCTACCGGCACAGTCAGCAGTGCCGCTGCGACAAACATGGCGAGGAACTTCATGCGATCACTTCTCACAGCCCGCAGAAACCGGAAAGGAAAGACTTCAGAATCTTGCCGTGAAACTGTACTCGACCACGACACGAACCGGCACCGGTCGGCCGTCCCGTGTTCCAGGCGTGAACCGCGTTTTTCGCAAGGTGTTCACGGCCGACTGATCCAAGCCGAACTTGGGATCAAGCGACTTCGTGACGGTGATTTCGTAGGCGGCTCCGTCCGGCGAGACCACGGCCGACAGCATCACCACGCCCTGGATCCGTCTGCTCAGAGCTTCCTTCGTGTATTGGGGTACAGGCTTCGGCAGACGAGGCATTGCGAATCCAACGCGGCTACCTGGTCGAGTTTGGTCAGCGATCTCGATAATTTCTTCGCCAGGACCTACGCCGGGAATGCTCTTCGTTTCAAGCTCAACGTTTCTGAACTCGGCGACTCCTGTCTGCGTTCGGAAGGCCACGTAGCCGCTTGGATTCTCGATCTCGGCCATCGCGGCCATCGGCACATCGTCGATCGTTACCTTGAGTGTGGTTCCCGCGCACTCGATTTCGTAACGGTGCCAGGCCCCTCCTTCCGCGAAGACCGGCCGTCCGGGCGTTCGGTCGATCCTCAGCGCTCGCGCCCCAAGATCGTGTCGCTTGATTTCACCCGCGGACGGAGTGTCCCTCACGGCGATTTCGTATCCGACGCTTGGAGGCGATTGCTGTGGCTCGGTCGCCGGATAGGCCCGCACGAAAATGCCAGCCTCGGCGTTTGGACCCATGAGCCGGACCTCCAGCCTCAGGATGAAGTCCCCGCGCGGGTTCTCAGTGCGAACCCATCCTGGCCCGGGCCGGACTCGAAGGACGCCCGAGTCTACCTCCAGATTAGCGCCCTCGACTTTCAAACCCCTCAGGTCGTTGCCGTTGAAAACCGCGACGACATTCCCCTGACCCGCCTGACTGATCGAACTCATTGCAGGCCAGAAAGCCAGAGCGATCGTGAGCGCCATCTGATATTGCATTCTTGCCATTGTTGCCTCACGTCATTCCTCAATCGCGGCGGACGGCGCATGAGAAGCCCCGCCGATCGACTGTGATGTTTTTACGACGAGGCGCCCTCGATCGCCGGGAGAGCAACACGATACCGGACTTCGTGAAGGGCAAACCCGGTCAGCCTGTCATCGTGTTTCTCGCCGCCGTCGAGCCGCCAACCCAATGCTTCGTAAAACCGGCGGGCGGTCGCGTTCTCATGGAGCACCCAGAGAGTTGCTGCGTTGAACCCCTGCCCGCCAAGCCGCTGCTGCGTCTCTCGAAGGAGCTCCCGGCCGAGTCCCCGACGCCAGCACGAAGGATGGAGATTGATCGCGAACACCTCCCCCGTCTTCGGCCCAGCGTCGGGGTCTCGCGATACACCATACGCGCTGAAGCCAACGATCTCGCCGTCCAGCTCCACCACCAGAGTCGGCAGGTTCGCGCGAAGTCTGCGTTCGAAACCTGGCAGAACGGCTTCGGCGTTCAGACCGGCAAGATACTCCGCTGGCATAAGCCCCGCATACGCGGCTTGCCACGCGGCCACCCAGACACGAGCGATCACGATGCCGTCTTGGATCACTGCGTCTCGACATCGCCCACCCATGGCTGCGGATTGTCTACTGGCGGCTTAGGCGAATCGCACCTTCCGGCCAGTCGCCACTCAGAAACCGATCGACCGCGGCAAAGAATGCCTCCGGGGCCTCCACGTACGGGAAATGACCGATGCCTTTCATCTCGAGAAGCCGCGCGTTTGGCATCGCCGCAGCCCACTTGCGCGCACTCTCGATCGGTAGCGGATCACGGTCGCCGTGGATGAGCAGCGTCGGTACGACAGCGTTGCCAAGGGATGTCGTCCAATCCCAGTTTCCGAGCGACGCGAAGGTGAACTTGTCAACGTTCTGTTTGTTCTTGAGGGACTCCGCAGACCCCGCACACACGTTCCCCTTCATCCGGCTCGGTGGGTTGCCCGCACCGAAGAACGGTGTGAACCACAGCTTGTAGTACTCGCGGCATGCCGCCAGATCATCGGGGTTGGCCTGGCGGATTCGTGAGAGCTCTTCCATGCGGCGGAGCGTCGCGCCGTCGCGAGCGGCGGCCATGGCCTGGAACGCACGGTCCAATCCGCTTCGCTCCGGGGGAATGGTGGCGACGAGGATCACGCGGCGCACGTGCTGCGGGTGCTGCATCGCATACAGCGTCGCGGGGACGACACCCCACGAATGTCCCAGCAGTGTCAGCTGTTCGAGACCGAGGTG
>Ga0310886_10000348_pt1 | contig 12170 bp, 7 predicted proteins | sample T60D3metaG_FD_202511 | JGI IMG/M metagenome (GOLD analysis project Ga0310886, IMG submission 202511) | Lab incubated soil microbial communities from West Virginia University Organic Research Farm, Morgantown, WV, United States - T60D3 | ecosystem: Environmental > Terrestrial > Soil >...
GCGCGCGCGCAGCGACTTCGCCTCCTCGCCCGGATGGTTCTCCTTGAGGTCCGGCACGTTCGGCGGCGGCGCCGGCGGCGGCGTGCCGAGGATGTTCTCGAGGATGTACTTGCCGCGCAGCACCGGCGACGTGCGATTCGGATACGACGTCACCGTCAGGATGCTGCCCTGACCGAGCAGGCCGCGCCGCTCCTCGTTCTTCAGCGTCACGCGGCGGAAGTGGCTGCCGTAGATGTTCGGAATGCCGTAATGACGGGCCAGCCGCTCGTTGACGAAGGTGTAGTCGGCGTTGAGCAGGTCGAGGACGCTGCGATCCTCGCGGATGACGCTCTCGACGAACATCTCCGTCTCCGTCCGGAACGCCTGACGAAGCTCGTTGTCGAAGTTCGGGAAGTCGCCCGGCGTCGGCACGTGGCCCTTCAGGTTGCGCAGCATCAGCCACTGGCTCGCCCAGTTCTCGACCAGCGCGTGCGCCTTCGGGTCGTTGAGCATCCGCTTGACCTGCTGGTCGAGCACCGCCGGCTGGCTCAGGCGATTCTGCGAGGCCAGCGTCAGCAGCGTGTCGTCCGGAATCGAGCTCCACAGGAAGAACGACAGGCGCGACGCCAGCTCGATGTCGCTGACGCGCGCGGTCCCCTTCGCCGGAGCGGTCTCTGTCCTGAAGATGAACTTCGGGTTGGCCAGGACCAGGCGCAGCCCCTGCTCGATGCCGTGCTCGAACGTTTTCTTCCGCCCCTGGGCGTAGAGCGCCATGATCGGCGCCATGTCGTCCTCGGTCACCGGGCGGCGATAGGCGCGTCGGGCGATCGTCGAGAGGATGCTCCGAGCACACGTCGTTTCGGCGGCAGAAGCGCCTGTCTCTCCGGAGCCTTTGACTGAGGCGGGTTTGCAGGAGAGCACACGGCGCCGGCTCGGCGTATCGCCCGGGCCCGTCGGGTTGTACGGACCGGTCACGTTCACGTGATCGATCAACGGCAGGCCGTTCATGTCCTGCAGGTCGTGATTGCGCTCGTGCGGCTGCAGCGGCTCGTCAGACTCGGCGGCGTTTCGGCGTACGAACGTGACGCCGACCATGTGAGGCCCGGCGCTGACTTTCACTTTCGTCTTCAGCCGCTCATCGATCTTGTTGGCCGTGTCCGACATGTTCCTGTCGGAGGCGAGGTTATCCGCCTCGCCGCCAACCTGCATCAGGAACACCCGCTCGCCGTCGATCGAGATCTCCAGTTGATGCGGGAACTCAAGACCGGTCATGTAGCCGACGATGTTGCGGAGGAGGAAGACGGCGAACTCGTACTCCGCGTCCTGCGGGAACTGATGCTTGAACAGCAGGCCGCCGCGGGTGCCCAGCGGCAGCCCTTCGACCTGGTCCTCCTGCGAATCATCAGGAGGGATCCTGTAGCCGGAGCGAATCAGATCCGTGTCCGTTCCTACGGCCAGGCCGCTGATTTTGTTGGCCGCCGTGAGGTACTGCTCGAGCAGCGACGGCGACACGCGAAGCACGCCGGCAATGTTGTCGAACCCGTAGCTCTCGTCGTCTGCCGGCAGCAGATCGGCGACGTCGATCTCCAGGTCGAGGAGATCGCGGACGGCGTTGCCGTACTCCGTGCGGTTCAGACGATGGACAGGCTTGAAGCCCGGGTCAGGGTTCTGGCGGGCCTGCGCGTCCAGTGTGTTCTCGAGCGCCACGATGAACGCGTTCAGCGTGGCGTCGTCGGGACGCGGCATGTTCTGCGGGGGCATCATCCCGCCGCGCAGCTTCACGAGCGCCTTCTCCCAGATTTCGGAGTGCTTGCCTGCCTCGGCGACGCTGACGCCATCGAACGAGATGCCGCCGGTCTTCGCGCGGTCGTTGTGGCAGCTCGAGCAGTACTTCTGGACGAGGGCCTGATCGGGAAGCGCGCTATTGGACGTAACCGGAGCAGCCGGCGTCTGCGCACGCGGGGTTGCCGCCGCTGGAGCGGGTTGAGCCTGCTCGCGATCGGCGACCACGCGGATCGATGCCGCAAGGAGCAGCGTCAGGACGCAGGCGGACGCCCAGAAGAAACGACGATTGACCACGCAGCAAACTCCCCTTCCGGTGTAGCCTAACGGCACATCGGGGCAACTATTATGACTCGCAAGTGGCTGTGTTCGCTAGGGATAGTGATGATGGCAGGGGTGGTCGCCGCCCAGCAGCGATGGCTCGTGGAAACCGACCGGAGTCTCGCAACTGACGGGGTCTGGACCGAGTATCCGCTGCCGAATCCGGGGAGCGGTCCGACCACCATTGCACTCGCCCCAGACGGCTCGGCCTGGTTCACGGAAGGGCAGGGAAACCGGATCGGGCGGATCAACCCCGACGGGACCGGCCTCAAGGAATTCCCGCTGCCCAACGCCAACAGCTCGCCCCGGATCATCGCGCTCGGGTCGGACGGCAACATGTGGTTCTCGGAGCACTCAGGCAACCGCATGGGCCGGATCGCGCCCGACGGGACGATCGCCGAGTTCGCGATCCCGACGCCGAACAGCATGCCGCGCGCGATTGCGCTGGGCGCCGACGGCAACATCTGGTTCGGCGAGTTCGCCGGCGGCAAGATCGGCCGCATCACCCCTCAGGGCGTCATCACCGAGTTCCCGATCCCGACGCCGGACAGCGGCCCGCGCGCGCTGGCGGCCGGTCCCGACGGGAACATCTGGTTCTCCGAATTCAACGCCAGCAAGATCGGGCGGATCACGCCGGACGGCACGATCACCGAGTTCACCTTGCCGCGGCCGAACTCCGGGCCTGGCGACATCACGGCCGGCACGGACGGCAACATGTGGTTCCTCGAGCTCAATGGCCAGATGGACGGCAGGAAGGTCGACGGCAATCGCGTCGGCCGGATCACGATGAACGGAACGATCACCGAGTTCCAGATACCGAGCGCGACCGGATCGCCGACGAACATCGCGGTCGGACCCGACCGCAACATCTGGTTCACGAAGGGCGGCGTCGTCGGGAAGGTGGTCCCCGACGGGACGATCACCGAGGTGCCGATGCCGCCCAATTCGGGCGGGACCGGGTTGACCGCAGGCAGCGATCGTCAGACGCCGAAGCGGCTGTCGAATAGACTCTGGGTGGCTTCGGCAGCCGGCAACAAGCTGCTGTTCCTGACATTCAAATAATGACGATCACAACCACAGGCCGCGGGGGCGCGGAGACGCGGCACTCCTTCCTTTCCGTTGTCATCTGGGTCGCCATCTCGATTGCGGGCGCCGCTGCGTTCGGCATGCTGGCGCTGGCGCGCGGCGAGACGATCAGCGCCGCCTGGCTCGTAGTCGCGGCGGTCTGCTCGTACCTGGTCGGCTACCGCTTCTACTCGCGGTTCATCGCGGCGAAGGTCTTCAACCTCGACGTGCGCCGGGCGACGCCGGCGGAGCGGCTGAACAACGGCCGCGACTTCGTTCCGACCTCGCGCTGGATCCTCTTCGGCCATCACTTCTCCGCGATCTCCGGCGCGGGCCCGCTCGTCGGGCCGACACTTGCCGCGCAGTTCGGATTCCTGCCCGGCACGATCTGGCTGATTGCCGGTGTGGTGCTCGGCGGCGCCGTGCAGGACATGCTGATCCTGTGCGCGTCGATGAGGCGCGACGGCAAGTCGCTCGGTCAGATCGCGAAGGAAGAAGTGAACCCGGTGGCCGGCATGGCCGCTATGGTGGCGATCTTCGCGATCATGATCATCCTCCTCGCCGTGCTCGGCCTGGTGGTGGTCAACGCGCTGCGCGACAGCCCCTGGGGCCTGTTCACCATCTCCTGCACGATTCCGATCGCGCTGCTCATGGGCTGGTGGATGAACAACCTGCGGCCCGGGAAGGTGGCCGAGGCGACCGGCATCGGAATCCTCCTGCTGATTGGAGCGCTGGTCGGCGGTCAGTGGGTGTCGCAGAGCGCGACGTGGGCTCCAGCGTTCACCTGGACGGGCACGAGCCTGGCCTGGGCGGTGATGATCTACGGTTTCATCGCCGCCGTCCTGCCGGTGTGGCTGCTGCTCGCGCCACGCGACTACCTGTCGGCGTTCATGAAGGTCGGGACCATCCTGGTTCTCGGGCTGGCCATCATCCTCGTGATGCCGCCGCTCAAGCTGCCCGCGCTCACGCAGTTCATCGACGGCTCCGGTCCGGTGTTTGCCGGCAAGCTGTTCCCGTTTGCGTTCATCACCATCGCGTGCGGAGCCGTTTCGGGCTTCCATGCGCTGGTGTCGAGCGGCACCACGCCGAAGATGCTGCGCTGCGAGCCCGACGCCCGTTTCGTCGGCTATGGAAGCATGCTCACCGAGTCGCTGGTCGGCGTGATGGCGATGATTGCCGCGGCCACCCTCGACCCCGGCGTCTATTTCGCGATGAACGTCGGCCCCGCGGCGCTGGGGACGACGTCAGCGGCAGCTGCGCAGACCATCGCGCAGTGGGGATTCACGGTTTCGCCGGATCAGCTCGACGCGCTGGCGAAGTCAGTGGGCGAGTCGACGCTGCTCTCGCGCACGGGCGGCGCGCCGAGCCTGGCCGTCGGCATGGCGGGGATTCTCGGCGGCGTCTTCACAGGCCCGGGGCTCGCGCTCTGGTATCACTTCGCGATCATGTTCGAGGCGGTCTTCATCCTGACGACGATCGACGCCGGGACGCGCGTCGGCCGCTTCATGCTGCAGGAGCTGCTCGGCCACGCCCATCCTTCGCTCGGCCGCACCTCCTGGTATCCGAGCATTCTCCTGTCGTCATTTCTCGTCGTCGCCGGCTGGGGATACTTCCTCTATCAGGGTGTGGTCGATCCGCTTGGCGGCATCAACTCGCTGTGGCCGCTCTTCGGCATCGCCAATCAACTGCTGGCCGCCGTTGCGCTATGCGTTGCGACGACCGTGCTCGTGAAGATGGGGCGGCAGCGCTACATGTGGGTGCCGCTCGTCCCGCTCGCCTGGCTGGCGGCGGCCACACTGACCGCCGGATGGCAGAAGGTGTTCTCGTCCGATCCCAAGCTCGGCGTCCTTGCGCACGCCGAATCGCTGGCGCCATCGACGCTGCCGACCGCTCAGCGCATGATCTTCAACGACCGTCTCGACGCTGCGCTTGCGCTGTTCTTCATGGCCGTCGTGCTGGTCGTGATCCTCGCGTCCGCGCGCGAGTGGTGGATGGTGCTGGCCGGCCGGAAAGCGCCGGTGGTGCATGAGGCGCCTTACGTGGAGTCGAAGCTGGCGGAAGCGCAGTAGGTCCTTAGTGCTTGATCCTTGGTGCCAGGTCCGTCCCTGGTCCGTCGTCCCTCTTGAGGCGGGCGCTGAATACCAGTGACCCACCCGCAGGTCCGGCTGAAGCCGGACACGACGTTTCCGGACGACTCCAGGAATTGTGGACGGACGAAACAGGGACTAACGTCGTACAGGAACGACCCACTCGAGCGGCACGGACTGCGGCAAGTAGCAGACCCGGTCGTCACACGCCTGATACGACAGCGTCCCCGAAATCTTCACTTCCTTCACTCGCGCCGGAACCGTCCCGATCGCAATCGGCGTCGTCAGCGTGAAGTTGTCGCTGAAGACGAGCACCTGCTCCTTGAGCGGCTTGAAGACGTAGATCGACGGCTTCGGATAGACAGTCTTCCCCGGCTTCAGCCACGCGGTCCTGTTCAACGTCACCGTCACCGGCCGGTACTTCGTGCCGGGCGCGTACACGTTCATCTTCTTCTTCGGCGTGATGTTGACGACTAGCGACATCTTTCCGCCGGACCGTACGACGTCGGGGGAGAGCGATGCGATGAAACTCAGATGGGGGGTGTTACGCGCGACGATGATGTCGGCGGAGGCGCCTGGAGGAACGCCACCGCCGACCAGAGCGAGAAGGGCCGCCACGCCCAGGGTTCGCAGGCGCGGATAGTACGAAGGCCCCCCGTAAGAATCCATAGTCGGAATGTACTAGGGCTTTCTGGACCCGAAGATCGCCGTCCCCACGCGGACGATTGTGGCTCCTTCGGCCACGGCGACCTCGAAATCGCCGCTCATTCCCATGGAGAGCTCGCGCAGCACGCTGGCCGAGCGACCGTCTGACAGCCATCCGTCGCGCAGCTCGCGAAGCCGCCGGAACCAGGGCCGGGCGTCTTCGGGCGTGTCCGGAATCGGTGGAATCGTCATCAGTCCCACCACCTGCGCGGCGCGGCATCCAGCGGCGGCCTCCAGGATCGCGGGGACTTCCTCGGGCCGCGCGCCAAACTTGGTGGCTTCGCCCGCCAGATCCACCTGGATGAGCAGTTCGGGCGCAACGCCCGCTTCGACCGCGGCGGCATCGAGCTTTCGAAGCAGCTCCACGCTGTCCACCGACTGAATCATCGCGAAGGCCGGTGCCGCCTTTTTTGCCTTGTTGGTCTGCAGATGCCCGAGCAGATGCCAGCGGACATCGAGGTCCCTGGCGGCTTCGATCTTCTCGAGCGCTTCCTGGACGCGGTTCTCGCCGAAGTCGCGTTGACCCGCAGCGAAGGCCTCGCGCACAGCGTCTATCGGGAATGTCTTGGAGACGGCGACGAGCCGGACTGAAGAGGGATCGCGTCCGGCTCCCCGCGCCGCGGCGTCAATGCGCGCGCGGACATCGGAGAGCCTGACTGCTACTGACATCGAACGACTCGAACGTTGAACGATTCGAACGATTCGAACGCTCGAACGATTCGAACGATCTATTTCTTGACCATCCCCTTGAGCGCTGGCAGGGATGCCTTCACTTCGGCTGCCTTCGGGCCGTTCGGGTCGAGCGAGAGGTACTTCTCGAGTGAGCTGACGGCGAGTGCGAAGTCGCCCAGATTCAGCGCGGTCATCCCGAGCTGATAGTGCGCCAGCGCCAGGTTCGGGTCAGCCTTGGTCGCCGCCTCGAAGGCCGCCTTCGCTTCGGTGAACTTCTGGCCGTTGAACAACACGACACCCTGGTTGTAGAGCGCCTCGGCGTTTCCACCGCCCGCGGGGCCGGCGGCGCCCGCAAGCTGGGCGGCCTTCGCGCTTGCCTCGGCGGCGAGGTCGAACTTCCGCTGCGCGTTATAGACAGCGGCGAGCTGGGCGTGCGCGCCGGCATGGTCCGGTTTCAGCTCGACGGCTTTCTTGAACGCGGCCTCGGCTTCGGCGTACTGCTTCTTGTTCGCGTACCCCATGCCGAGATTGAATTGGCAGTCAGCGCACGTCGGTGCCTTGCCGACGATCTCGCCGAACGCCGCGATCGCTTCGTCGTTGCGCCCCGCGTTCAGATGCTCGGATCCGATCTTGGCCAACGCCTGCAGCGCCTGGGCTTCCTTGTTGGCAGCGGCGCTCCCGCCAGTTGGCGCGGCGACGATCGGGCCAGTAGCCGCAGCGGCCGGCCGCAACGTCAGCGTGACAGGAGCGTTCTGGCCCTGCGTGACGCGCGTCTTTGTCTGGTCTTCGCCGACGCCTTCCTTCTTGGTCGTGATCAGGAACTCGCCGGACGGAAGTCCCACCATCAGGAACTCGCCCTTGCTATCGGTTTTCGTGCTTCGAGTGAGCGACTGGAACTGCGCCGAAAACACCATCTCGGCACCGGCAACCGGCGCGCCTTTCTCATCGACGACCTTGCCGCGGAACACCGGCTGTTGCGCAAGCGCCGTGGCGGTCATCAGAGTGACGAGCAGCGCGGCGGAAAAAACGTGGCGGATCGGATTCGTCCGCATGGAAAGCCTCCAGGATGAATAACGGGGGTCGATCTTTCGGTTGAAGTTTACTCGAAGAAACGAGCCACTGCGTCGAGGTCGTGGGTGACCGGCGCGGGCGGTAACGAAGCGAGAAACCGCCGCCCGTATCCCATTGTTTTGACACGGGGATCGAGGATCGCCAGCACTCCGCGGTCGGTCCGGTGCCTGATGAGCCGGCCCAGCCCCTGTTGCAGCGCGAGGATGGCCAGGGGGACCTGATAGTCGGCGAAGGCGTCGCCCCCGTCCGCGTTCATGGCGTCAATGCGCGCCGCCACCACCGGGTCGCCAGGCGACGCGAAGGGCAGCTTGTCCACGATGACGCAGCTCAGGGCGTCGCCCACGACGTCCACCCCCTGCCAGAAGCTGGATGTGGCGAGCAGCACGGCATTCGGGGTCGTCCTGAACTGGTCGATGAGCACTGAGCGCGGAGCTTGACCTTGCACGAGGATCGGATAGTTCAGCGCCATCTCGACGAACGGCTGCACCGTGCGCAGGACCGCGTAGCTCGTGAACAGGACGAAGGCCCGTCCGCGCGAACGCTTGAGCAGCTCGATCGTCTCGCGTGCCGCGGCTTCCGCGAACGACGGCGACTTCGGCGGCGGCATCCGGCGGGGCAGATAGAGCAGCGCCTGCGTCCGGTAGTCGAACTCGGACGGAACTCTGACTTCCTCCGCCTCCCGAAGTCCAAGCCGTCCTTTTGCGTAGGCGAACGTTCCGTCCACGGCGAGAGTCGCCGACGTCAGCACGACCGAGCGAAACCGCTGAAATAGCGCGTCGCGAATCGTGCGCGATACGTCGATGGGTGACGCGCGCAGGAACAGGCCGCGGCCGCGCGCTTCGACGTAGTACACGAACTCCGGATCGCCGGCGCGCATCAGGAAACGCAGGTCGGAGCGCAGCTCGCTCGCACGACGCTGAAGAGACGCGGCCAATTCGTTCGGATCGTTCGAAACGTTCGAATTGTTCGAACCGTTCGATCCGGAGGCCCCCCCTTTAGGGGCGCCAGCCAGCGCGAGCGTGGCCTCGAGGCCTTCGATCGCGCCGGCCAGCATCATGCCGTCCTCGAAGTGCTCCTGCATCGCCTCTGCTGTGTATCGCGCGCGGGTCTCGTTGGTCTTGAGCGCGCGCTCAGTCGAGAGGCCGGAAAAGAAGATCCTCGACCGGTCGGCCACGCGATGCAGCGCACGCGCCAGGTCGTCGACATCGCGCGGCGTGGAGGACAGCAGCCGCTCGCCATCGCGCACGAGATCGTCCACGCGATAGTTGCTGAAGCCGACGCCGAAGTACTGCGTGGCGACGTCCTCGAGCTGGTGCGCCTCGTCTACCACGAGCGTCGGGCTCGAGGGCACCACCTCGCCGAATGAGTTCTGACGCACGGCCGCGTCCGCGCACAACAGGTGGTGATTGACGATGACCACGTCGGATTCGATTGCGCGCTGGCGCATCAGCGTGACGAAACAGTCGCCGAAGCGGGGACAGGTGCTGCCGAGGCACGACTCGGGCTCCGCCGAGATGCTCTTCCACATCGGCAGGTCTTCCGGCAGATCCTTCAGCTCGGCTCGATCGCCGGTGGTCGTCTTCGCCGCCCATTCCTTCAGGACGGGCAGCAGCGCTTCATCGCCCGTCTCGATCAGCCGTCCCCCGGCCGACGTGCCGCCCTCGATGCCGTCGCGGTACATCTCCCACCGGTGCAGGCACAGGTAGTTCGAGCGCCCCTTCATCAGCGTCGCGGTGAACGGGATGCGGAGCGCGCGGCTCAGCGCCGGCAGGTCCTTGAAGAAGATCTGTTCCTGGAGGTTCTTCGTGCCGGTGGACACGAGCACGCGCTGCCGGCTGAGGATCGCCGGGATCAGATAGGCGAGGGTCTTACCCGTGCCGGTGCCGGCTTCGCTCAGCAGCGTGCCGCCGCGTTCGATGACGTCGGCGACGGCAGCCGCCATCCGCCGCTGCCCGTCGCGCGGCTCGTAGCCGTCCACCACGCGCGCAAGCGCGCCGGTATCGGAGAAGGAGGCAGCGACCTCGTCGATCAGGCCTGACGTTCCGGGTACAGGGGGAACTTCCGGCACAGCCGCTCGACCTCGGTCCTGATCATGTTCAACGTGCGGTCATCGTCTGAAGCGGCAAGCGCGCGCGTGATCAGATCGCCGATGAGATCCATCTCCGGCTCACGCATGCCGCGCGTCGTGACCGCCGGCGTTCCGACGCGAATGCCGCTGGCCACCATCGGCGGGTTCTGATCGAAGGGGATGGCGTTCTTGTTCACGGTGATGCCGGCCCTGCCCAGCGCAGCTTCGGCGGCCTTTCCGGTAATACCCTTCGAGAACACGTCCACGAGCATCATGTGGTTGTCGGTACCACCGCTGACCAGGCGGAAGCCGTGGCCGCTGAGCGACGCCGCGAGTCGTGTGGCGTTGGCGACGATCTGCCGCTGATAGTCGGCGAAGGATGGCTCCATCGCTTCCTTGAAGCAGACCGCTTTCGCCGCGATGACATGCATCAGGGGCCCGCCCTGCACGCCTGGGAAGAGCGCCTTGTCCAGATCCTTCGCGAACGCCTCCCGGCACAGGATCAGTCCCGAACGCGGTCCCCTCAGCGTCTTGTGCGTCGTCGAGGTGACGAAATCCGCGTGCGGTATCGGGCTCGGATGCACCCCGCCGGCAACCAGGCCGGCGATGTGCGCCATGTCCACGACGACGTGCGCGTGGACGGAGGCGGCGACGCGGGCAATGCGCGCGAAGTCGATTTGCCGCGGGTAGGCGCTCGCGCCGACCATGATCATCTTCGGCTTGTGCCGGTGCGCGAGCCGTTCCAGCTCCTCGTAGTCGATCCGTTCGTCGTCGCGGCGGACGCCGTACGGAACGATGTTGTACAGCTTCCCCGAAAAATTCAGCGGATGGCCGTGGGTGAGGTGGCCGCCGTGCGCGAGGTTCATGCCCAGGACCGTGTCACCCGGTTTGGTGATGGTGAAGTACACGGTCATGTTCGCCTGCGCGCCGGAGTGCGGCTGCACGTTGGCGTGATCGGCCTTGAAGAGCGCCTTCGCCCGCGAGATGGCCAGCGATTCCGCCACGTCCACGAACTCGCAGCCGCCGTAGTACCGGCGCCCCGGGTAGCCCTCGGCGTACTTGTTGGTCATCACCGAGCCGGCTGCTTCGAGAATCGCGCTGCTGACGAAATTCTCCGACGCGATGAGCTCCAGGCCTTCGGCCTGGCGCATGGTCTCGTTGTGAATCGCGCGGGCGATCTCCGGATCCGTTTCAGCGAGCGTGCGCTGCATCAGTGAGGGAACGACTGCATCTGGCATGGAAACATTGATTGTACTATCGCAGGGTTGTGCCGAGCGTCACCATTTCCGCCCGCGGTGAACAGCGGGTGCGGCACGGGCATCCCTGGATCTATCGCGCGGACGTTGTCGAGGTCGACGCGGCGGGCGGCGATCTCGTGGAGGTGCTCGGACCGCGCCAGCGTGCGGTGGGCCATGCGCTGTTCAGCGATCGGTCGCAGATTTCGATCCGCATGCTCTCGCGCGGCGAGGCGCCGGTAGACGATTCGCTGATCCACGCGCGTCTCGAGGCGGCGCTGCGCTACCGCGCCTCGTTGCACCTCGATGCCAACGCCTATCGCCTTGTCCACGGCGAGGCCGATCTGCTGCCGTCGCTGGTCGTCGACAAGTACGGCGACTACCTGGTGGTGCAGACGCTGTCGCAAGGGATGGATCGGCTGCTCCCCTCGATCACGGCAAGCCTGCTGCGGCTCGTCGAGCCCGCCGGCATCCTGGCGCGAAACGACCCGAAAGTCAGGACGCTGGAGGGGTTGCCGCAATCGGTGGACGTGCTGCACGGGACGATTCCCGCCAGCGTCATCGTGCGTGAGGGTCCGGTCGAGTACGACGTCGATCTGCGTCGCGGGCAGAAGACCGGGTTGTTCCTCGATCAGCGCGAGAATCGCGAGGCCGCGGCCCGGTACGCACACGGCCGGCTGCTGGACTGCTTCAGCTACAACGGCGGCTTCGCGCTGCGGCTGGCCCGCCAGTGTGCGGAAGCCGAGGCCGTCGACATTTCAAGCGATGCCGTCGAGCGCCTCCGGGCGAACGCGGTACGGAACAACGTGCCGCACCTCCAGGCCCGCGAGGCGAATGTCTTCGACGAGTTGCGAAGGCTCGAGCGGGCGGGAGCGCGCTACGACACCCTCGTGCTCGATCCGCCGGCGTTTGCGAAGAACAAGGCCGCTGTGCCAAACGCGCTCGCCGGCTACAAGGAGATCAACCTGCGCGCGATGCGGCTGCTCTCACCGGGTGGCTATCTGATTACGTGCAGCTGCTCGTACAACGTGAACGAAGAGATGTTCGAGGCGATGCTGCACGAGGCATCGGCAGACAGCCACAGCTCGATGACCATCGTCGAAAAGAGGATGCAGGGGCGGGATCATCCGGTTCTCGTCGGTGTGCCTGAGACGTACTACCTGAAGTGCTTCATCCTCCGGCGGG